>Ga0209990_10000137_pt1 | contig 72396 bp, 56 predicted proteins | sample NOAtaG_6_FD_187304 | JGI IMG/M metagenome (GOLD analysis project Ga0209990, IMG submission 187304) | Freshwater lake microbial communities from Lake Erie, under a cyanobacterial bloom - NOAA_Erie_Diel5S_2200h metaG (SPAdes) (version 2) | ecosystem: Environmental > Aquatic > Freshwater > Lake ... | reverse complement strand
CCCGCTCCCCGGACCCCCCGCCCCTCCGGCCCCCTCAAGCGTCCCGAAGGGACGCCGGGCTGTAGCCATGGGTGGAGCGAGCGAGTCCGCGAGCGAGCGCAACCCGTGGACCCGTTCGCCCGCTCCGATGCCTGCCCCGGCGGGGCAGAGGGATCTCTCGGCGACCGGAAGAGTCCGAAACCCACGAAACGCCGCCACTCATTGGGCCCATGAGGCCACGTCCCGCGCCGACCTAGCCCGCCGCGCTCACGTTCTTGCCCATGACCACCCGCCCAAGTCTCCGCGCCGCGTTCACGGCGGGCAAAGGCGGCAAAATGGGGGGCCGCCGTCTCCATGGCCCGCTGGGTCAACACCCGCGGCGAAAAGGGGCCGTGGTCGGAGGTCACGACGGCGACGGTGGCGGCGTAGAACCTACCCTCCTTTCCATACCCGCCCGATTCCCGTACAATCGCCCCGTAAGCCGATAGAGGAGGCAGCACTGCCACCCAACCCGGCGATTACATGGAGGAAACCGCCACCGTGTCCCCGTCCGCGACCAACGCCGAAGCGCTTGTGCCGCACTTGAAGAAGTGCGGATATGGCGAAGCGCAGCTGGCGCGGCCTTTCAAGGTGGGCGACGCGACGATCGAAGTAGCTGCGTTTGCGGGTAAGCCCTTTGACAACTGGTCGGCGTGTCTGGCGATCGTGGACTTGGTTGGAGATTCGCGTACATCCGCATCCAAGGCGCAGCACCTCGGCGCGGCGAGCGTGTTCGTCTGCGGTCCTGACGGCGTCGATTGGTACGGACTCGGACCGAAGGGGCCGACTACTCCTCGAAACGTCAACTGGGCCAACGTTCCCGGCCTTTTCCGTGAGCACAAGAAAGAACTTGCACCCGCGACGATCTACGACGCCAAGCTGCGCCGTCCCGGGGCTAAGCCGGCGCAGATGTGGTTCTTTGATGCTGGGCTTATGCCTGCTGTGGAGAAGAACAGAGGCGAAGCCCTGTTGAGGCTGGTAGAAAACGCGATCGGCGGGCTGCACACCGAGCTCGGAGCCAAGTTGGATACGCGGCAGGCTCAGGAGGACGTGTATCGCACGGTCTTCTGGCAGCTCGCCGCGAAGGTTTTGCACGACAAGGGCGTCCCCAACTTCAAGCAGATCGACTTGACCGACGTTGATCAGGTCTTTGACCGGATCGGCAGGCATCACGGCGTGACGGACCGCTTTCCGCCGTTTGGCAGAGAAGGCCGGCCCGCGATCAACGCGATGGCCGCAAACATCGCGGCGTGCGGATCGCTGCGCGACGTGTCGAGCGAGGCGATCGCGTACGTTTACGAAAACGCGCTGCTTGACAAGGCTGCGGGTAAGGGCAGGCCGAAGCCAGCAGGCGAGCCGTACGACATCCGCAAGGAACTGGGCATTCACAGCACGCCCTCGGTGCTCATCCACCACATGCTCTCCCAGATGTGGGGAATGGTCGAGGAGATTGAGCCCGATGACCGCGTGGTTTTTGAGCCCGCTTGTGGACACGCCCCTTTTCTTACCGGCGCGATGCGATGGTTACGGACTTGGGATGATAAAGGTCGCAGTGAGACAGACCATGACTACATGCGCAGGCATGTACGTGGTGTGGAGGCCGACGCATTTGCGATTGAACTCGCCAAACTCGCGCTTACGCTCGCCGATGAGCCGCATGGTAACTCGTGGGCAATTCAGCCGGGCGACATGTTCGCGCCGGGCGTGCTCGAAAGGGAAATGACTAAGCACACAAAGGATCGCCCCCGCGTCCGTATCCTGCTCTCCAATCCGCCGTACGAGGCGTTCATCGACTCGCAGAAGCGGCACTACGCGAGACTCGGTGAGCCGGTCAGGGCGAATACTAAGGCCGTCGAGGTGCTAAATCGGACGCTGCCGCACCTTCCCCCGGGTGGTGTCTTCGGCATAGTGATGCCCGTGGGTGTGTTGCACGACAAGGAATCCAGACCCGTCCGCGAGGAATTGCTCAGAGACTTTGACCTGTCTGAGGTCAGCGTCTTCGCTGACAACCTCTTCGAGCACAGCGACCACGAGGTGGCGGTCCTAATTGGTCGGAGAAGGAAGTCGCGCGAGAAGGCGAGACCCTTTATGTATCGCAAAGTGCGCGAAGGAGGCATGGATGGCTTCAAGGAGCGACTGGCCTTTACCTGGGAGCGAGAGGTGCTCCCCCAGCGGGCCACTCCACAGAATGACTTCAATCTGGTAGTGCCGGAACTGGATGACGTGTGGATGTATCTTGCCTCCGGATTGACGCTTGGTGATTATGCCACGATCGGGCAGGGGTTCGCCCATCACGGGCGAGGCTTGAGGAAAGACCTTTGGACCTTACATGACCCACCAAGTGCGGGAGATGTGCTCGGGTACGTAGCGGTGCCGGACAACCTCAATATCTTCGAAGTACCTCCTCTGGTCGGAGTCAACATCACTAAGGATTCGCTACTTCATGTGCGTTTCGGCCTTCCTTACAACCGGCCGCAGGTGCTGCTCAACTACGCGCGGGTCTCACGTAAACCGTGGAAGCTCAAGGCGACGCTGGATCTTGACGGGCACGCCCTTTCAAGCCGATTCTCCGCAGTCCGCCCACGCGACGGCAGCCCAAGCACTTTCTACTTGTGGGCGGTGCTGAATTCGCCAATCGCCAACGCGTATGTACACGACAACCTGGGTGGGCGTGATATTCTTGTCGGCACCTTGCGGAAAATGCCAATGCCGCCGCGCTCGCCCAAGCACGAGCGCGAGATCGAGGAGGCCGCGCGGCGATACCGCGAGCTTGCCACCGCAAAGTCGCGCGCTAGCTCAGATGCCAGAGGGTTGTTCAATAGCGGGAGCGAGCCCGAGGTCGTTGCACCCGTTGCCGAATCGGTTCGGACAGCACTTTTGGCGATGGACGCGGCGGTGCTCAAGGCTTACGGCTTGCCGCCGCACCTTGAACGGCGGTTGCTCATGCTGTTCAACGGGGTCGAACGAAAAGGAGTTGGGCTGGACGGCCCCGATGGCCGCTCCATGTTCACGGGCTACGACGCGCCAGATCGTTATGACGCTCTGGCGGATGCCGGAAAGGCCGAGCGATACGAGCGTCTGGCGTCGCTCCTCAAGAGTTGGTCGAGCGAGTCGCCGGCGTTCGATCGGCGAGTCTTTTCGAGAATCTCCGCGACGGACGAGGGAAACGGACCCGCCAAATCTTCGGAGCGTTGATGCGGTTGCTATTCGACATGAATCTGCTCAAGCGCCTTTGTCACCCCACAAGTGACCCAGATGCGAAGGCTTGGTTCGATCGCGCGTTGGGATACGCACTAAGGAACCCGAGCGTGGCTTTGTTCATTTCAGCTGTTGCCGACTACGAACTCCGTCGCGGCTATCACTGGAAGCTCGACCGCCACGTCGACGAGCAAAAAGGACTCGCGCGTCTCGATGAGCTTTGCGGTGCTCTCGGCGTTAGCGCGGTCACGAACGAGGTATTCAAGGACGCGGCCCGATTATGGGCAGAAGCGCGAAAGGGTGGTTACTCAACTGCAGCAGAAGACCGGCCCGAATGGGACGCGGTCATTGCCGCACAAGCCCGTGTGTTGAACGCGACGGTCGTGACCACGAACACCCGGCACCTTCTTCGATACGGCGTCGACGCAAGGGACTGGTCAGCAATCCCGATCCCGGCTGACGGGCCATAGGAACGCGCGCACCACCGTTTAGCCCTGTGCCTGCACCGCCGGGGCTGCCGCCCCCGGCACCCCCGCGTAAGGCATCCGAATCGCAAGCGCGGCGGAGGATGGGCGGGCGGGGGCCTTTCGGGCCGGGAGAAGTGCGGCGTTGGCGGGGCGGGCGGCACGGGTTCTGTTCATAAGTGGTTGTGACTCGCGTATCAGGCTGAATTCGTCGGCACTTGCGCCAAGTCGTGGCGGTGCGGAGCGGTCGCGACCACCTGGGCGTGGGGGGTGTGGGGGACGGGGGGGGGGGGGTAGCAGTGTTGGGTCGTTCGTGGGGTGGCGGCGGCCGGTGCATCCGATCATGAGCAAGAATGAGGTCAGCGGAGCGTCCCCTTGGCCGGTGGTGCCCGACGACGCACAACAAAGAAAAATGTTCAGATTGTCATCAAGTCGCGTGCGTGTCTGATCGATGCATGATGCGTGCTTGTTGCGGTGCGGATGATTGGGATGCCCGTCGCGTGTGCGAGGGGGTGCATCGGGCGGGCACGATGAACACGAGGTGAATGATGGCACTGCTCCCTGAACGCAACGATGACCTGATCAACTTCCTCACCGCGCGGCTCCAAGCGTGGGAGGACTCGGCCCCGTTATTTGCCGTCCCCCCGGCCGAGCTGGCGGCGTATGCCGCTTCGCTCACCGCGGCGGGATCGGCGCTCGATGCGGCCAACAAGGCCCGCGCCGGGAGCAAGGCCGCGACCGAGACCCAGCGTGCGGCGCTGCGGGACTTGCGGCAGAAGAGCAGCAAGTTCATCGCCGCGATCCGTCTGGCCGCCGAGCGATCGGCCGATCCGAGCGCGATCTACGCCGCAGCGCAGATCCCCGCGCCGCTGCCGCCGAGCCCGCGGCCCGCGCCCGAGGCGCCGACGGACCTGTCCGCCGAGATCAACGCCTCCAGCGGCACCGTCACGCTCAAGTGGAAGGCCCGACGCAACTCATCGACCGTCTACCGCGTCAGCCGGACCATTACATTGACCAACGGTGATGAGGTCGGCCCGGTCGAGGTCGGCGTGGTCGGGAGCAAGAGGTTCACCGATGAGGAGTACCCCGCCGGCACCCGCCGCGTCGTCTACACCGTCATCGCCCAGCGCGGCAACGCCCGCTCGCCCGAGAGCATCACCCTCACGGTCAACCTCAGCCGCGGCTCCGGCGGCACCATGGCCATCCGCAGCATGCGAACCGGCGACGGCCCCACGACCCGCGCCGCGGCGTGAGCAAGTGAGGCAGTGGCGGAGTGGCGCAGTGGCGCAGTGGCGCAGTGGCGCAGTGGCGCAGTGGCGCAGTGGCGCAGTGAAAGGCAACGTGTCCCCGGGGCTGTGCATCCGCACGGCCCCGGTTTCATTTGTGCCGCTGGCCGATGGCCCATGGCCGCTGGCCCATGGCCCATGGCCGCCAGCCGTCCCCCGATGGCCAATACCATTGACCGTGACCGATACCGCTCCGCCATCCCCCGACGACTCTCCGGGTGCTTCGCCAACGACCGCGCCGCTGACCTGGACGGTTCTCCTGGCCGGCTTTGCGCGCCTGGCCAAGGCCTCGCTCGCGCTCCCGGCCGATCAACTCGGCGACCGGTGGCGGAACTCCATCGCGTCCATCATCGCGCTGCAGAGCGTGACGTTCGCGTTGGCCGATCTGCACCGGCTCGACGCCGCGGAGCGGCCGCTGGCCCTGGACAAGGCCGAGATGCTCATCGCCGAGCACGAGCGGCTGATCCGCGGCTTGTGGTCGGCCGCGCCGGTGCTGCCCGAGTCGCTCGCCGATCTGATCATCGATGCCCGTGCGGCGCTCTCGGCCGCACGCGCGCTGCCTGCACCCGCCACGACAGCCGCCACGACAACGGCCACCACATCCGCCGACACTCCCGCCAACGTGTCCGCCAACACGTCCGCCGACAGAGGCCCCCGCGCACCGGACCATCGACCATGAGCGATCGCATCGATATCGACCCCGCGCAGCTCGACGCGATGCAGCGTTACAAGCTCCTCATCGGCGGCATCCTGCCGCGGCCGATCGCGCTGGTCTCGACCATCTCGCCGCACGGCGTGACCAACCTCGCGCCGTTCTCGTTCTTCACCGGCGTCGGCTCCGATCCGATGCTCCTGCTCTTCTGCCCCGCCAACCGCCCCGACGGCGGCGAGAAGGACAGCCTGCGCAACGCCCGCCCCGTCGCCGAGGGCGGCACGGGGCACTTTGTCATCAACGTCGTGCCCGCGTGCATCGCCCGCCGCATGGCCGCGTGCGCGGAGGATCTGCCGTACGAGCAGAGCGAGTTCGATCTCAGCGGTCTGACGCCCGCGCCGTCGGTCGCCGTGCGCGCGCCGGGCGTCGCCGAGTCGCCGGTGAGTTTCGAGTGCATCACGCGGCAGGTCATCCGGACCAACCCCGGCAAGCCCGCCGGAGGGAACATCGTTCTGGGGGAGGTCGTGCGCATCGGCGCGCGCAAGGGCGTGATCGATTCAATGTTCCACGTGGAACATTCGATGCTGGATCTGATCGGCCGCATCGGCGGGCGCGGGTACATCACCACGCGCGAGCGCTTCGAGTTGCCCGTCGGCGCTGCCGCGCTGCGGGCGACGGCGGGCGTGGACCTGCGCGAGAATGCGTGAAGCGTTGAAGGTACAATCGCCGCTCGCGGATTCATCGGCGCCGCGGCCGAGTTCATCCGCGGCGTCCGCGGCATCCGCTTTGGCACCATCACCTCATCTGGAACACGCTTCATGCTCCGCATCCTGCACATCGGCCTCGGCCCGCTCGGTCACCGCATCGTCCGTGATCTGCACACGCGAAAGGTCGGCAAGGTTGTCGGCGCGGTGGACATCTCGCCGGAACTCATCGGCAAGCCGCTGTCGAAGGTCATCGACGGCGAAGCGTCGAAGGTGGTCGTTCGTGCGTCGATCGCGCAGGCGATGAAGGATGCCGGCGGCAAGGTCGATGCGGCGATCGTGACCACCGCCAGCGACATGCGCGCGTGCGCGGACACGTTCAGCGAACTGCTCAAGCTGGGCATCGCGGTGGTCAGCACGTGCGAGGAGGCGACGTGGCCGTGGCTGCGGCATCCGGCGCTGAGCAAGAAGCTCGATGCGCTGGCGCGCAAGCACGGCGGGCGGCTGCTGGGCACGGGCGTGAACCCCGGGTACCTGATGGACACGGTGCCGGTGTTCGCGACCGCCGCGTGCCGCCAGGTCGAGTCGATCGAGATCCATCGGTTCCAGGATGCGACGACGCGGCGGATTCCGTTCCAGAAGAAGATCGGCGCGACGCTCGATGACAAGGCGTTCAAGCAGGGGATCAAGGACGGGTGGCTGCGGCACGTCGGCCTCGGCGAGTCGCTGCACTTTGTTGCGGATTGTCTCGGATGGAAGGTTTCTTCGTGGAGCGAGACGATCAAGCCGGTCAAGGCGAGCAAGGCGATGAAGTGCGGGCTGGGGGCGATCAAGGCCGGCAACGCGGCGGGTGTGCGGCAGGAAGCGGTGGGGATCTGCGACGGCAAGCGCGTGCTGAAGTTCGTGTTCCAGGCCGCGATCGGCGAGCCCAGGAGCGAGGATCGCGTGATCGTTCGCGGCGAGCCGAATGTGAACATGGTGTTCGAGGGCGGCGTGCATGGGGATATCGCCACCAGCAGCGTGACGATCAACTCGATTCCCGCGCTGCTGAAGGTCGGCCCGGGGCTGCACACGATGAACACGATCCCGCTGGTCCACTTTGTCCGCGGCAAGTGAGGCACGAATGAACCTGTCACTGGTCGGCAAGCGTGCGCTGGTCTGCGGTTCCAGCGCGGGCATCGGTCGCGCGTGCGCGGTGGAACTGGCCGCGCTGGGCGCGAGCGTCACGCTCATGGCGCGCGATGCGGCCAAGCTCGCGGCGGTGCGTGACTCGCTGGCCGGTGCGGGTGGCGGTGCCGCGGGCGATCATGCGGTTGCGGTCGCGGACTTTCAGCGGGTTGATGAGGTGCAGAGCGCGGCCAAGCGGGCGATCGAGGCGCACGGGCCGCACCACATTGTGATTCACAACACCGGCGGGCCCGCGGCGGGGCCGGCGCTGGATGCGAGCGTGGAGCAGTACGCGCAGGCGTTCGCGATGCACCTGCTCACGGGTCAGGTGCTCGTGCAGGCGGCGGTGCCGGGGATGAAGAGCGCGGGGTACGGGCGCGTGGTGAACATCATTTCGACCAGCGTCAAGCAGCCGATCGCGGGGCTGGGCGTGAGCAACGCGGTGCGCGGCGCGGTGGCGCAGTGGGCCAAGACGCTGGCCGGCGAGCTCGGCCCGTTCGGGATCACGGTGAACAACGTGCTGCCCGGGTACACGCGGACGGAGCGGCTCACATCGCTCGTGCGCGGCCGCGCGAGCAAGGGGAACGTGAGCGAAGCGGATGTCGAGCGCGACCTGCTGTCGAGCATCCCGGCGGGGCGCTTCGGCGAAGCGAAGGAGATTGCATCGGCGGTTGCGTTCCTGTGTTCCCCCGCGGCGGGGTATGTCAATGGAGTCAACCTGCCGGTGGATGGGGGGAGGCTGGGGGGGTTGTGAGTGTCCCGGGTGTTCAGTGGGTGGTGGAGTGATCGCGCGGGCGGGTGCTCGGACTTGAGCGGGAGGGCGTTCAAAGGGCGAAGCAGTCGGGGTACCGCCGTGATGAGCGTTCCCGCCGTCGATGGGAATCGACGCGGCACCGACTCGCATCATCGTTGTTCTGAGAGTTGGCTTGCTGCGGCGGTGGTGTGGTTGCCGAGAACGAGGTGTCTTGCGCTGGGTGGAGTCCCGCAGTTTGGGCGGCGGGGGATGCCGCGAGCGGGGGGATTGAGGGTGTTTGGGGGTGATTGGGAATCGACATCGGGCGTGGGGGGTCTAGAGTGCTCTGAGACTTGGCGGCGTGCGTGCTCCGTGCTCGTGAAGGCTCTGGTGTTGGGATGGCATGGGCGGCGCGGCCGGGCTCTGAGAGGAGCGGCCCATTATGCTGCCCAAGGTGCTGGATATCGCCGGTGAGTTCCCGACCCCGGCGTATGAGCAGTGGCGAGCGCTGGTGGAGGATGACCTTCACGGTGCCGCGTTTGAGAAGAAGTTGCTCACGCGAACGTATGAGGGGCTGACGATCAAGCCGTTGTACACGGCGGAGGACTTGGCGCGCTCGGTGGCGGCGGGTGCGGTGGCTGGTGCGGGTGCGGTGGCTCAAGGAGCGGCGAGCGGGGTGCCGCCTTACACGCGTGGGGCGCGGTCTTTGGCCGCGGTGCTGGCGGGGTGGGACATTCGCCAGGAGCACGCGGAGGCGGAGCCGGAGGTGCTCAACGCGGCGATCCTCGATGATCTTGAGAACGGCGTGACGAGCGTTCAGTTGCGGCTGGATGCGGCGTCGCGGCGCGGGCTCGATCCCGATGGCAACGGCGCGGATGGATTGGTCGGTGTCGATGGCGCATCGCTGGCGACGGCGGCGGACTGGGACCGTGCGTTTCGCGGCGTGCATCTTGGGATGATCACGGTGGGGCTGGAGGCGGGCTCGGCGTTTGTGCCGGGTGCGGCGATGCTGGCGGCGTTGTGGGAGCGGCAGGGTTTGTCGCCGGGGCAGTGCCGCGGGTGCTTCAATGCCGATCCGCTGGCGGTGCTGGCGCGCGAGGGGCACCTGACGATGGGGCTGGAGGAGTCGGTGCGAGTTGCGGCGGAACTGGCGGCGTGGGCGGGCGAGCGGTATCCGCATGTGCGGTCGATCCGGGTGGGGACCGCGCCGTATCACCACGCTGGCGCGACGGCGACGCAGGATCTTGCGTTCTCGATGGCGACGGGGCTGGAGTATCTGCGGGCGATGGTGCGGGCGGGGATGAGTGTCGATCGCGCGTGCGGGCAGATGCTGTTCAGTTACGCGATCGGGACGGGGATGTTCATGGCGATGGCGAAGCTGCGCGCGGCCCGGCGGCTGTGGAGCCGCGTGGTCGAGGTGGCGGGGGCGGGCAGGAGTGATGCGGCGGCGCAGCGGATGGTGATGAACGTGCGGCCGAGCAAGCGTGTGCTGACGACGCGTGATCCGTGGGTGAACATCCTGCGGGTGACCTCGTGCGTGTTCGCGGCGGCCAGCGCGGGGGCGGACAGCATCACGGCGACGGCGTTCGATGCGCCGCTGTGCGGGCCGGGGGCATCGCCGTCGCCGCTCGGGCGGCGGATCGCGCGGAACACGCAGGTGATCCTGCAGGAAGAGTGCCACCTGCACCGCGTCAATGATGCGGCGGGCGGGTCGTACTACGTTGAGACGCTGACCGAGGAGCTGGCTCGCGGGGCGTGGGAGATTCTCCAGCAGATCGAGTCTCGCGGCGGGATGATGTCGGCGCTGGCGTCGGGGTGGATCAGCGAGCAGGTGCGCCGGGCGCGCACGCCGCGGGAGGCGAACGTCGCCAGCCGGCGTGATGCGATCATCGGCGTGAGCGAGTTTGCGAACCTTGGCGAGCAGCCGCCGATGCCCGCGCCGGTGGACCTTGCGACGTTGCGTGTGCGGTGCGCAGCGCGCGTGCAGGCGGCCAGGCCCGCGTGGGGGGCGACGCTCGATGTTGCGGGCGCGACGACGGCGGTAGCCAGGGCGTGGCGTGCCGCGGCGGCGGGGGCGAGCATCGGGCAGGTTGCGGGTATCGCGGATGTCGGGATCGGCGGTGCGCACGGCGTCGGCGCGACGCTGGGCGAGGCGCTGACGGCGCATCCTTATGGCGAGGCGTTCGAGCACCTGCGCGATGCGGCGGATCGGCTGGCGGAGCAGTGCGGCCAGCGGCCGCGGGTGTTTCTGGCGAGCGTTGGCACGCCGGCGCAGCACTTGGCGCGGACGACGTACAGCAAGGGGTTCTTTGAGGCCGGCGGGTTCGCCACGGTGGGTGCGGAGGGGGATGTGGACGGACTGGCCGAGGCGTTCAAGGGCAGCGGCGCATCGATCGCGGTGATCTGCGGCGGCGATGCGCAGTACGCGGATGTTGTCGGGGTGCTCGCGCCGGCGCTGCATCGCGCTGGGGCGCGGACGGTGGTGCTGGCGGGGCATCCGGGTGAGAAGCAGGCGGAGTACGCCGCGAGCGGTGTGGACCGCTTCATCTTTGTGCGGTGCGATGTTGTCAAGGTTCTGAGCGAACTGCTGGCGCAGGAAGGAGCGGTGCTGTGAGCACGACGCGTGAACGGATGGCGAGCGTGAGCGTTCCTGCGGTCGCGGAGATCCCGAGCCTGGTGGGGGTGCCGCTTGAGGGTGCCGGCGGTGGCGCGGCGATGAAGGCGGGCGCGGGCGGTGGCGAGGGGTTGTCGACCATGACGGCCGAGCAGATCAGGCTGCGGGCCGAGTACGGGCCGGCGGATCTTGAGGGCGTGGGGCACATGGGCTCGTTGCCGGGGATCGCGCCGTTTGTTCGCGGGCCGTATGCGACGATGTACACGCTCAAGCCGTGGACGGTGCGGCAGTATGCGGGCTTCAGCACGGCGGCGGCGAGCAACGCGTTCTATCGGCGGAATCTCGCGGCGGGGCAGAAGGGATTGTCGGTGGCGTTCGACCTTGCGACGCACCGCGGGTACGACAGCGACCACCCTCGGGTGACGGGTGATGTGGGCATGGCGGGTGTGGCGGTGGACAGCGTTCTGGATATGCGGGCGCTGTTCGACGGGATTCCGCTGGACCAGATCAGCGTGTCGATGACGATGAATGGTGCGGTGATTCCGGTGCTGGCGATGTACATCGCGGCGGCGGAGCAGCAGGGAGTGGCGGTGGGGAAGCTCTCGGGGACGATCCAGAACGACATCCTCAAGGAGTTCATGGTCCGGAACACGTACATCTATCCGCCGGGGCCGAGCATGCGGATCATCGCGGACATTTTCCGGTTCACGTCGCAGAAGATGCCGAAGTTCAACAGCATCTCGATCAGCGGGTATCACATGCAGGAGGCCGGGGCGACGGCGGATCTGGAACTGGCGTACACACTGGCGGACGGGCTTGAGTACTTGCGGACGGGGATGAAGAGCGGGCTGAGCGTGGATGACTTTGCGCCGCGGCTGAGCTTCTTCTTCGCGGTCGGGATGAACTTCCACATGGAGGTTGCAAAGTTGCGGGCGGCGCGGCTGCTGTGGGCGCGGCTGGTGCGGACGCTGAACCCGAAGAACCCCAAGAGCGAGTGCCTGCGGACGCACTGCCAGACCAGCGGCTGGAGCCTGACGGCGCAGGATGTGTACAACAACGTGATTCGAACGGCGATGGAGGCGATGGCGGCGACGCAGGGGCACACGCAGAGCCTGCACACCAACGCGCTGGATGAGGCGCTGGCGTTGCCGACGGACTTCTCGGCGCGGATCGCGCGGAACACGCAGTTGTTTCTGCAGCAGGAGACCGATACGTGCCGCGTGATCGATCCTTGGGGCGGGTCGTACTTCATCGAGCGGTTGACGCACGAACTGGCGACAAGGGCGTGGGCGCACATGGTGGAGGTCGAGGAACTCGGCGGGATGGCGCGCGCGATCGAGGCGGGGATTCCGAAGTTGCGGATCGAAGAGGCCGCGGCCAGGACGCAGGCGCGGATCGACTCGGGCCTGCAGACGGTCGTCGGCGTGAACAAGTACCGCCCGGAGCATGATCAGACTCCGGACGTGCTGAAGATCGACAACACCGCCGTGCGCGAGGCGCAGGTGGCCCAGTTGGCAAAGCTGCGCGCGTCGCGGGATTCGGCGGCGGTGGAGCGTGCGCTCGCCGCGCTGACTCAGGCCGCCAAGGACGGCACGGGCAACCTGCTGGAACTGGCGATCGTGGCGGCGGGGGCGATGGCGACGGTCGGCGAGATCAGCATGGCGCTGGAGAAGGTCTACGGACGGCACGAGGCGGAGGTCAGGTCGATCCGCGGCGTGTATGCTCGCGAGGCCATGGGCAATAACGCCGTTGAGGCTGTTCGCAAGCGTGTCGAGGCCTTCGAGAAGCGCACGGGGCGCAGGCCGCGGATCCTGATCGCGAAGATGGGGCAGGACGGTCACGATCGCGGTCAGAAGGTCGTGGCCAGCGCGTACGCGGACATGGGGTTTGATGTGGATATCGGCGCGTTGTTCCAGACACCGCAGGAGAGCGCGCGGCAGGCGGTGGAGAACGATGTGCATGTTGTCGGCGTGTCGTCGCTGGCGGCGGGGCACTTGTCGCTGGTGCCGGCGCTGGTTAAGGCGCTGAAGGACCTTGGCCGCGAGGATGTGCTGGTGGTGGTCGGCGGTGTGATTCCGCCTCAGGATTACCAGGCGCTGTTCGATGCCGGTGCGTCGGCGATCTTCGGGCCGGGTACGGTGATCAGCGACGCGGCGGGGAAACTGTTGGATCTGCTCGACGAGCAGGCAGGCGGGGCGGGCGCATGAGTGAAGGTGTGGGCAAGTCGGGCCAGCCGAGGCGGCCCGCGCTGACGCCGAGCAAGTCTGCGACTCCCGAGGCGCTCGCGGAGGCGGTGGTGCGCGGGGAGCGTGCGGCGATCGGGCGGGCGATATCGCTCGTTGAATCGGTGCGGCCGGAGGATGAGATCGCGGGGCGGAAGCTGCTGGAGTTGCTGCTGCCGCGGAGCGGGGCGGCGATTCGGGTGGGGATCACGGGTGTTCCGGGGGCGGGCAAGAGCACGTTTATCGAGCGGCTGGGCATGCACCTGATCGGTCGGGGGCAGCGGGTGGCGGTGCTGGCGGTGGATCCGTCATCGGGCGTGACGGGCGGGTCGATTTTGGGCGACAAGACGCGGATGCCGAAGTTGGCCGCGGCGGAGGGGGCGTTCATCCGACCGTCGCCGGCGCGAACGACGCTCGGCGGCGTTGCGCGGCGGACGCGCGAGGCGATGATCGTGCTCGAGGCCGCGGGGTATGGGGTGGTGCTTGTCGAGACGGTGGGGGTGGGCCAGAGCGAGACGAGCGTGTCGGAGATGACGGACTTTTTCCTGGGGCTGTTCATCGCCGGTGCGGGCGATGAGTTGCAGGGGATCAAGCGCGGGGTGCTAGAGTTGGTGGATGCGGTGGCGATCAACAAGGCCGACGGCGAGAACAAGGTGAGGGCGGAAGCGGCGGCGAGGCAGTTGGCCGCGGCGATGCATATGGCCGGACGCGATGACGGCGAGGGCCCCGCGGCGGTGGTCACGTGCAGCGCCCTGACCGGCGAGGGGATCGAGCGGGTGTGGCAGATCGTGGCGGAGCGCGTGGAGCAGCGGCGAAGCAGCGGGCGGCTGGACCGGCGTCGACGCGAGCAGAACCTCCGGTGGCTCTCGACGCTGGTGCACGATCGGCTTGAGGCGATGATCGAGCAGTCGCCCGCGGCCCGCGATGCGATGGAGGCCGCCAAGCGTGCGGTGCTTGATGGACAGACCCCCCCGAGTGCGGCCTCGGAGATGGTGGTTTCGGCATGGCTGCGCGAAGTTCGTACCGCCGGTTTGGGCCATTTGGGAGGCTGAGAAGTCCGTTGGGTTGGACGCGGCTTGCGCTTTGGCAGTAGAGTGTGCTGTACGACGGCAACTGTGAGCGATTGGGACGCAGTTGCGGCATCGGTGGGGAGCGGGCGGCGATGATCGGCGAACCCCCAATCGCAGGAGCGCTGAGATGATCCAAGCCAAGGCCCTCAATCACGTCGGGATCGCGGTGCGGAGCCTTGAGGCGCAGCGGGCGTTTTATGAGGGGGTGCTCGGCGCGCGGCTCGAGGGTGTGCAGGATGTGGCCGACCAGAAGGTGCGGGTGGCGTTCTATGTCATCGGGCCCACGGGGGCGGAGGTTCGGCTGGAACTGCTCGAGCCGACCAGCGCCGATTCACCGATCGCCCAGTTCATCGAGAAGCGCGGCGAGGGGCTGCACCATCTGGCGTACACGGTCGAGAAGATCGAGGACCGGCTTGCGGCGCTGGCGCAGGGCGGGGTGAGGATGATCGATGCGACGCCGCGGGGCGGGGCGCACGGCGCGAAGATCGCGTTTGTGCATCCCAAGGCGTCCAACGGTGTGTTGACGGAACTGTGCGAGCCGGCGGCGGCCCACGCGGGGAAGTAGGACGCGGACCCGGGCGGGCGAGAACCAGAGAAAGCGAGCGAGCATGTCGAACGCAATGAATAACAATGTAACGGCGAAGGTGGAAGTGGCCGCCGGTGCGGCGGCGGGCGTCGCGGGCAAGCAGGGCGAGAAGTCGCCCGAGAAGGCGGTGGCGCGTTCGCCCGTGACGATGGCGGAGAAACTGGCGGAACTCAAGCGCAAGCGCGAGACGCTGATGCTCATGGGCGGTGCGGAACGCATCGCCAAGGTCAAGGCGGCGGGAAACCTGACGGCGCGGGAGCGGATCGACACGCTGATGGACCCGGGGTCGTTCACCGAGCGGAACGGCTTTGCGAGGCATCGCTGCACGTACCTCGGGATGGAGAAGAAGGAACTCGCGGCCGACGGGGTGATCACGGGTTTCGGGGCCGTTGACGGTCGGCTGGTGCACGTGGCCAGTCAGGACTTCACCTCCGGCGGCGGTGCGGTGGGCGAGGTTCACGCGGACAAGATCGTGGAGATGATGAAGGTGAGCCTCAAGACGGGCTCGCCGTTTGTGTTCATCAACGACTCGGGCGGCGCGCGGATTCAGGAGGGGATTGACTCGCTGGGGGCGTACGGGCGGATCTTCTTCTGCAACACGCTGCTGAGCGGTGTCGTGCCGCAGATTTCGCTGATCTGCGGGCCGTGCGCGGGCGGCGCGGCGTACAGCCCGGCGATCACGGACTTCATCATTCAGACGCGTCAGGCGCAGATGTTCATCACCGGCCCGCAGGTGATCAAGAAGGTCACGGGCGAGGTGGTGACGGCGGAGGAGTTGGGCGGCCCCGAGGCGCACATGCACTACTCGGGCGATGTGCACTTCATCGCGGACACGGATCGGCATGCGCTCGCGATCTGCCGGAAGTTGCTGAGTTTTCTGCCGGCGAACAACACGGAAGACCCGCCGCGGGCCGAGTGGGCGGGCGGTGTGGAGCGGGTTGAGGAACTCAACACGCTGCTGCCGCCGGATGCGCGGATCGCGTACGACATGCGCCGGATCATCGAGAAGGTCGTCGACGGCGGTGACTTCCTAGAGGTTCAGAGCGGGTTCGCGGCGAACATCATCGTCGGGTTCGGGCGGATCAACGGTCTGAGCGTCGGCATCGTGGGGAACAACCCGGCGGTCAAAGCCGGCGCGCTGGATATCGACTCATCGGACAAGGCGGCACGGTTCGTGCGGTTCTGCAACGCGTTCAATGTGCCGATCGTCACGCTGGTGGATGTGCCGGGGTTCTTCCCCGGCGTCAAGCAGGAGTACGGCGGAATCATCCGGCACGGCGCGAAGCTGCTCTTTGCGTACTCCGCGGCGACGGTGCCGAAGATCTGCGTGGTTGTGCGCAAGGCGTACGGCGGCGCGTATGTGGCGATGAGCTCGAAGGATCTCGGGGCCGATGCGGTGGCGGCGTGGCCCAGCGCGGAGATCGCGGTGATGGGCGCTGAGGGTGCGGTCGAGGTGATCTTCCGCAAGGAGATCCTTGAGGCGGCGGACCCCGCGGCCAAGCGGGCGGAGATGATCGAGTTGTACCGCTCGCTGTTCAGCAATCCGTACGTGGCGGCCGGGCGCCGGATGGTCGATGACATCATTGAGCCGGCGGACACGCGGATCTACATCGCGCGGGCGCTTGAAGCGCTGCGGACCAAGCGCGACCTGCGGCCGGTCAAGAAGCACGGAACGATGCCGCTGTAATGACGCAAGGTGGAGTGCGGACGGGCGTGGAAGTGTGCGGTTGGGGTGATTGGGCGGCACGGAGGCGCGATGTCGGCGAGAGTTCCGAGACAGCATCTGGTGGTAATCGCGGCGGCGGTCGCGGCGATTCTCGGCGAGCGGGCGCGCGTTCGGCGTGTTTCGCTGGCGAGTTCCGACGCCGCGGGGGCGACGGTCAGGCCGATTCTGCCGCCGCACCGATCTTGGGCCCGTGCCGGCTGGCGGCATGCGCGTGCGGGGCGGAGCGGTCCGTGGAACGCGTGGCAGGCGGAGAAGCAACCGGGGGAGCCGACACCGGGCACGATCAGGAGCGAGCGATGAAACTGCGGATCAAGGTCGAGAATGCAACGTATGACGTTGAGGTAGATGTGATCGGTGGTGAGCCGGTGGCCGAGCCGGCGGTCGCATCGGCCGCGCCCGTGCTGCCGAGTACGCCCGCGACGCCGACGGCGCTTGCCGGGAAGGTGACGCCGGAGACGGTGACGCTGCACATCGCCGGGAAGGTTCTGGCCTTGCACGTCAAACCGGGTGATCGCGTGCGAGCGGGCGAAACGGTGCTGGACTTTCAGGCATCCGGGCACATCAACCCGGCGGGCTGCACGCTGGCGGGCTCGGTCCACTCGCCGATCGGCGGAACCGTGCAGGAGATCATGGTCCGCCAGGGTCAGGATGTCCCGGCGAACGCTCCTTTGCTGCGCATCGGCTGAGGCACGCCTGCGGGCGAGCGGGGGCGCGGCGCGACATGCTCAACGAAGCAGGTTGTATCGCACAATGCAGCGGAGCGCGGAGACGCCGTCGCGCCAGGTGATTTTCTTGCCCTCGGCGTAGGTCCGGCCCGCGTAGGACACGGCGACTTCGAAGATTCGTGCTCGGTGGAGCGCGCCGGCGTGGTCGTCGCGCCGGACCGTCGCCCGCGCGAGTTTGGCGATTAGTTCGGGCTCGATGCCGAAGCGGGGCTCCTCGATGGTGATCTGCTGGGCGACCTCGCGCGTGAAGGCCTTCAGGCAGCACTCGATATCGGAGAGGTTGAGGTTCGTCAGCATGTTGGAGAAGGTGCTGATGGCCCGGTTGGCGACGGAGTGCCAGTAGTAGAGGACGCGGTGGGCCTCGCCGCCGAAGCGTGTTCCGACGACCGCATCGGCGCGGCCGTCGAGGATCGGCGCGAGCAGGCGGGCGTGATCGGCGGGGTCGTACTCGAGGTCCGCGTCCTGGATCAGGACGATGTCGCAGGCCTCGCCATCGGCGAGCGCGGCGGCAAGGCCGGTGCGTACGGCGGCGCCCTTGCCCATGTTGCGGTCGTGCAGCAGCACGCGGACGGGGCTGGCCGGGTCGCTGGTCAGTGACTGCGCCCACTGGCGTGTCCCGTCGGTGCTGGCGTCGTCGACCAGGTACACGCGGCGGGTGATGGGGGTCTGGTGCTGCTGCGGACGGCGTTCGTCGGTCTGGAGCGTGAAGGTCGGCGGCGGGGTCTGGAGCAGCCGCTCGAGCAGGCGCGGGGCGAGCCGCGCCTCGTTGTAGACCGGGATGATGACGCCGAGCTTCATGCCGGGGCAAGTCTAACGCCGGGGCGAGCGTCGCGCGGGTGTTGGTCGTGAGGAGGGCGTTGTGGTCTGGCCGCGGCCGGGGGTGATGCCCAGAGCCAGCGCACGCTGCTGGGCGGAGGACACGCCGAGACCGTCGAATGAGTCGACCCACGTGCGCGATGCGGATTTGCGATTGCAAGCGATGGGCGACGCGGCGAGCACGCGGAAGCGGACGATGCGGTGGGTCGTCTGGTGGGTGAATGTGCCGAGGGGTTCGGCGGGAGTGGGGAGATTGAGCCCGCGGATTGCCGCGAAGTCGCGGATGGCGGCGTCATCGGGCCAGCGGGTTTCGCGTTCGAGGGTCGGCAGTTGCCACATGCCGGCCCACATGCCGGAGCTTGGGCGTTGCTCGACGAGGAACCTGCCGCGGGCATCGCGGGCGAGGAGGCTGATGCAGCAAACGACGCGTTGCTTCGCCGCGGCCTTTGGTGCAGGGATCTGATTTGTCGTGCCTTCACGCCGGGCGTTGCAGCGGCCAGCCCACGGGCACTGATCGCAGCGCGGTGCGGCGGGCGGGGGCACGCAGACGGTTGCGCCGAGCTCCATGAGTGCTTCGTTGAACACCGCGGGGCTCGCTGAGGCGTGGACCAGTTCGCTCGCGCGTGTCCAGGCCCAGCGTTCGGCGTCGCGGTCATCGGGCGCGAAGGCGCGGCCGTGCAGCCGCATCAGTACGCGGCGGACGTTCCCGTCAACGATCGGCGCGGGGCGATCGAACGCGATGGAGGTGATCGCGCCCGCGGTGTAGCGGCCCACGCCCTGGAGTGAACGGAGCACTTCGGGATCGTGGGGCACGACGCCGTGATGGTCGGTGACGATGGCTTTCGCGGCGGCGTGAAGGAGGCGAGCGCGGCGGTAGTAGCCGAGACCGGACCACATCGCCAGCACATCGCCCTCACTCGCGCCGGCCAGATCGTTGACACGAGGGAAGCGGGCGATGAAGGCGGTGTAGCGATCGATCACACGCGAGACCTGCGTCTGCTGGAGCATGGCCTCGGCGACGAGCGCGTTATAGGGGTCGCGCGGCGAGGTTCGCCAGGGGAGGGCACGAGCCGCGGCCGGGAACCAGGCCTCCAGTTCGCGGGTGATGGCGGCGTCTGTTGAGCCGGTGGGGGAGGCGGCGGGGGAGGCAGGGCGGGCGGTCATGTCGCCGATCCGAGGGTGCGTTCGAGATGCGGCTTGAGCGACTCCCACGGTGTGTTCGGCGCTCGGGTGATGGTCAGCCAGTCCTCGTGGATCAGTACCCCCGCGATGCCCGGGATCTGCATGATCGCCCGGCCCAGCGGGTCGCCCGCGGCCTGTTCTGCGGAGCGGAATGAGCGCGGGGGGCCTTTGTGCCGACCGGTGGAGCGATCGAGTTCGCACTTGAGGGCGTCGGGGTTGGGCGTCTGCTGGTAGCGTGTGACGCGGTAGGGCATGCGCGGGCTCCGTCGCGAACGATACTCATCCCGAAGGTCGGTTCGGGCTCGCCCGGGCGGTGGCGATCCTTTACACTTAGCATGGCGGGTAGATTCTGAAGAAGGCATGAGGCAGGCGGCATCCGGGCATCGAGTTTTGGCGAATGGTGCGGATCGGGCGACCACGTGAACCCTCTTGATCGACTGGACCAACTCGCGCAGCGGCTGACCACCTATCCATGGTGGCAGGTGGCGATCGAGTTCGCGGTGATCTGGGTGGTCGTGTTCATCGTAGTTCGGTTCGTGATTTCGGCGAGGGTGGCGCGACCTGTCAAGGTCATGTTCTTCCTGCTCGTTGTCGCGTCGATGCTTGTGCGCGTGCTGGGGCATGGAGAGTCCTTCACGCGGCTGGCCTTCCTGTACGACGCGATGCTGCCGCTGGTGGCGATCGGGCTGGTGGTGGTGTTCCAGCCGGAGATCCGGCGGGCGATCAGCCGCATCGGTGATACGCCGCTGTTCCGACGCAAGCCTCAGCCGGTGACGATCACCGTTGATGCGGTGGTGGAGGCAGCGGTGTACCTGAGCCGGGCGAAGTTCGGCGCGTTGATGGTGATTGAACGGTCGACGCCGCTGAAGAACCTGCTCGAGGGCGGGACGGTGCTGAACGCGGATATGTCCAGCAGGCTGCTGCAGACGCTTTTCTTCCCGGGGACGGCGCTGCATGATCTTGCAGTGGTCATCCGCGGGGAGCGGATTCTCGCGGCGGGGGTCCAGTTGCCGCTGGCCGAGCCGAGTGAAATGAGCGATGGTCAGCTCGGTTCCCGCCACCGCGCCGGTGTGGGTGTGACGCAGGAGACCGATGCGCTGGTCGTGATCGTCAGCGAGGAGACGGGGATCATCTCGCTCGCGGAGCGGGGCGAACTGACTAGGTCGCTGAACGCCGATGAGTTGCGGGGGTTGCTGCTGCTGAAGCTCAATCGGGGTCTGGTGACGGCGCTGACCAACGCGCCGGTGGATGACGCGGGCGGGGGCCAGAGCGGGGCCGATGCCGACGTGCGGCAGGGGCGTCGCCATGACGACCCGGACGCTCGCGAGGCCCGCGCTGAGTTGTCGTCTTCGGAACTTGATCTTGGTGCGACGCGCACGCCCGAGGTAGATGAGCACGCCCATGACGCCGAGCCGCGCGGCACACGATGAGCTCGTTGACCAACTCGATCCGAGGACCAAAGGCCCGTGAAACTGCTGATTCAATCCGTGCTGGTAACGCTGATCGCGGCGCTGGCGTGGGCCTGGGCCGAGAGCGATTCGCTCGCGACCGTGCAGTCGGCGACGATTGTGGAGTTCACCGCAGACCCCGTCGGGACTTACTCGGCGAAGGTCGATGACCCGGGTTGGACCGGTGTGGTTCGCGTGACGCTGCGAGGATCTGGGGCCGGGATCGATCGCACGCAGCGCGCGTTCGTGCAGCCGCTGGTCGTTTGGCCGGGCGGCAGCAGACGCGGCGTGTCGTTCGGCGGCGAAGAGGCGTCGCGGCAGATCGCGCTGCAGCCTCTGCTGCCATCAACGGCCGGGCGTTATGTGATCGATTTGGCGGAATTGGTTGCAGCGCAGCCGGAGTTGCGGGAGCTGGGGGTGGTCGTCACGCGTGTCGAGCCGGCGTCGGTTCGGGTGGTGGTTGAGGCGCGGCAGGAGTGAGCGGCCGGCGATAGCCCCGATTCCGGGTCCGGCAAGTCCGTCTGGAACTGAGCGGCAATCAGTGCGGCTTGGTGTATACTTCACCGAGCCGACGTGCCCGCCCAGAGCCCGGCCAACTGGAGCCTTTGAGTGATCGAGCCGACCGATTTGTCGATGCCGGTATCTGTATCTTCTTGGCGAGCGCACCGAGCGGGCCGAGTGTTGATGGTGTGCGCGATCGGGCTGGCGGCGTTCGCCGGGACCGCCGCGGCACAGTTCGATCCGCCGGCGACGTACTACCAAGGGATCACGGGCACGGGCTCGTCGCTGCAGAGCGCGCTGCGGACGCGGGTCAGCTCGCCCTATACGCAGCGCGGGTACGACGCGGTGCGTTTTGATATGGGTGTGACCGAGGCGACGGAATCCAATTCATCGCTGATTCTGCTGGCGTACACGGGGACGACGGTCTCGGGCACGTGGGACTCGGGCGTGACGTGGAATCGTGAGCATGGCTGGCCGCAGTCGCGCGGGACGTCGAGCGAGCCGGCGCGGTCGGATTTGCACCACCTTCGTGCTGCGACGCCGAGTGCCAACTCGTCGCGTGGCAACAGCAACTTTGGCATCGGCGGCTCGTTCTGGGATCCGAACTCGCTGGGCGGTCGCGATCGCGGTCGCATCGCCCGCGCGGCTTTCTACGTCGAGACGCGATACACCGGCCTGACGCTTGTCAACGGCAATCCCGGAACATCGAACACCCTCGGCGATCGCGCGACGCTGATCGACTGGCACTTCCAAGAGCCGCCGGACCTTTGGGAGCGGAAGAAGAACCACACGATTTACACGAGCTATCAGTTCAATCGCAACCCGTTCATCGATCGGCCGGAGTGGGTGTGGGCGATCTATGGCACGGCGACGCCGGGGCCGCCCGCGAACCCGACGCCACGAATCACCAACAACTCGAGAATCTGGGTCGGCCCCGCGACGCCGGAGCCGACGGATGGCGCCAGCACGCAGACCATTGCGCTGGGTGATGTCGTCACGAGCACGACGATCCCCACGCAGGTGGTCACGCTCCGCAAGAGCGGGAGCAACCCGACGACGTTCAATGTCACCGGCAGCTCCGGCGTGACGGTGTCCGCCGGATCGCCAGCGGCCAGCGTGATCGGACCGTTCAACGCGTTTACCGGCGGGAGCCAGACGCGGCAGTTGCTTGTTGGTGTCCAGACGCCGGTCAGCGTCGGCAACTTCACCTCGACGGTGACGATCGACAATACAGATGTGACCGAGCCGCCCTACACCACGCCGACCGCCACGACGGGGACCGGCAACGCCGATGGCAACGACGTGATCAGCATTACGGGGCGGGCGGTGACGCGGGCGAACTCTTCGCTCTCGAACTCGCTGACGTTCCGAACGCAGACGATCAACTTCGGCACCATCGCCCAGAACGCGGCGTCGCCGGTGACGACATGGCGCGTCTGGAACCGTTCGACAACGCCGACGACGACCGCTTCGATGGACGCGACGGGTATCACCGCGACCGGTGCGACGTCCGCGTTCTCGACGGGGTTCTCGCCGCAGAGCGTGATCGTCGCGGGTACGAGCCGCGCGTTCGATGCGACGGTCAACACGAGCGTCGCGCCGGGCACGTACAGCGCGACGTACACGATTCTGTGCGCGGACGCGGCGGGCACTCTCGGCGGCGGTTCGCTGCCGAGCCTCACGCTCACGCTCAACGTCACGATCTCCCCGCCCGTGGTTGTTCAATGCTCGCCGGCGGACATCGCCAACACCGATGGGGAGACGACGCTGGTCGGCGGTGGGCCGGACGGCACGATCGACAATGGCGACTTCACGGCGTTCTTTGCCGGGTTCTTTGCCGACGCCGCGGACCCGATCCGTGTTCAGGCTGATATCGCCAACACCGATGGCGAGACTGTGCGCGAGGGTGCCGGTCCTGACGGGACGATCGACAACGGCGACTTCACGGCGTTTTTTAACTACTTCTTCGTGGGCTGCCCGCTGCCCTGATCCGCGTGCGGACTAGAGGTTCGGCCGGCCGAGCTGCGTGCGAAGCGCGGCTTCGATCGTCGGGTGCACGAAGCGGTATCCGCTGCGCTCAAGCGCCAGTGGCCGGACGTAGTTGTTCTTGAGCGCGACGCTGCTCATCTCGCCGAAGAGCGCCCGGATGATCGACGCCGGTGCCGGGAGGACTGCCGGCCGGCGCAGAACCCTCGCGAGCGTGCGCGTGAAGTCGGCGTTGGTGGGGCACTCGGGCGCGACGGCGTTGACCGGCCCGCGCAGGGTTGGCGTGTGGATCGCGTGCTCGATGATCGCGAGCATGTCGTCCATGCCCAGGGCGGCGAGCCGCTGCGTGCCCGGGCCGATTCGTCCGCCGAGCCCGGCGTTGAAGATCGGCCGCAATCGGGCGAGCAGCCCGCCGCGGGGCGTGAGAACAGCGCCGATGCGGAGAAGCACGACGCGAACTCCGGCCCGCTGCGCATCGCCGGTCGCTCCCTCCCAGGCACGCGTGACTTCGGCAAGAAACGAGGCGTCCAGTGGCGATGATTCATCGACGGGCGAGTCTCCGTTGTCTCTGTAGCCGCTGACGCCCGATGCGCTGATGAGCACGCGCGGCGGGTTCTTGAGCGATGCCAGCGTTTTGGTGAGCAGCGAGGTCGAACGCACGCGGCTCTGCATCACTTCATGCTTGAAGGCTTGTGTCCAGCGGGCCGAGCCGATGTTCCGACCGGCCAGATGCACGACCGCGTCGATGCCTTCCAGTTCCGCGGCGTCGATCGTGCCCGTGTCCGGATCCCAGCGGATCACGGGCGTGGGCAAGTCGGGCGAGCCGGCGGTACTGCCGGGGCGTGCGAGGCGATAGACGGTGTTTCCGGCGTTGAGCAGGTACGCGCACAGATTCTCGCCGATGAGACCGGTCGAGCCGGTGATCGCGATGCGGAGCGGGCCGACGCCGGAGAACGCTGCGTGCCGCGTGCAGTCTTCGAGCGTGCGATTGTGCCGGATGGTGAACATGCGGCGCAAGTCGGCCTCGAACAGGCCGCGGCCGAGCGCGCCGATGGGGCCCATCGGCAGTGCGTAGTCGATGTGATCGTGCAGGCGCGACCGGCCCGAACCCAGATCGATGACGCGATGGGTGTGCAGCCAGCGGGCGAGCGGGCCGCGGACCATCCGGTCCTGGAATTGTCGGCCGGGTTCGTAGCCTTCGTGCTGGGCGACCCATGTGACGCCGATCGGTCCGGGCTGAATTCGGAAGGTCAGCCGCATGGACTCGAACGGCCCGATGGCTTCAACAACGCGGAGATTCTGCCATGTCGGTGCCAAACGAGCGAAGGCGCCGGGGCGTGCGTGAAAGTCCCAGACCTGTTGTGCGGGGATGTCGAAGTCGCTGACATGCTCGAATATCGGCACGAGGTTCTCCGTGACGAGACGGGTTCGTACGCCGCGCCGGGGTGGGCGGGTCCGGGGGCGGACGGCCGGAACGCCGAGAGGGACGATCAGTGATAGGCGGGTGGATCGGGCCGTATGTCCTCGGACGGGAGTGCGGGCGGTCTCTACGATGCTGACGAAGTCAGGATTCCACGGGAGAACGATCTTGTCAGACTCGAGCATGACCAACACGAACACCGGCGGCGAAGCGAGCGAACGCACGCTGAACTTCATCGAGCAGATCGTTGAGAACGACAACGCGCAGCGTGTCTGGGGCCTGAACGAACGCGGCGTGCCGAAGGTGCACACGCGGTTCCCGCCGGAGCCGAACGGCTATCTGCATGTCGGCCACGCCAAGAGCATCTGCCTGAACTTCGGGCTTGCCCTCCGCTATCAGGGCAAGTTCAACATGCGATTTGACGACACGAACCCGAGCAAGGAAGAGCAGGAGTACGTCGACTCGATCATCCGCGATGTCAAGTGGATCACCAGCGCGTTCGATGATGCGGGTGCGGGTTTCTCGGCCGGCTCGTACGACACCGGGCCCGCGGCGGGCGGGCTGTTCTACGCGAGCAATTACTTCGAGCAGATGTATCTCTTCGCCGAGGAACTCATCCGCAAGGGCAAGGCGTACGTCTGCGACCTGACGGGCGATGAGGTGAGCGCTCGACGCGGCAAGCCCGGCGTGCCGGCGACCAGCCCGCACCGTGATCGTCCGATCGAGGAGAGCCTGGCGCTGTTCAGGGACATGCGGATGGGCAAGTTTCCGAATGGTGCGAGGACGCTGCGGGCCAAGATCGATCTGGCCAGCCCGAACTTCAATCTGCGCGACCCGGTGATGTACCGCATCGTGCACGAGAGCCACCACAACACCGGCGATGCGTGGTGCATCTATCCGATGTACGACTGGGCTCACGGAATCGAGGATTCGCTCGAGGGGATCACGCACTCGATCTGCACGCTGGAGTTCGAGGACCACCGTCCGCTGTACGACTGGTTCATCGATGCGATCAACGAGGGACGGACCGATGACGGCTCCGGGCCGTGGGGCCGCCGGATTCAGCACCCGCAGCAGATCGAGTTTGCCAAGTTCCGCCCGACGTACACAATTCTGTCGAAGCGGAACCTGCTGAAGATGGTGAGCGAGCGGATCGTTTCGGGGTGGGATGATCCGCGCATGCCGACGATCAGCGGGCTTCGGCGGCGCGGGTACACGCCGCGGGCGATTCGGGCGTGCATGGAGGATGTCGGCATTACGAAGGTCGAGAGTTCGATCGATATCGGCCGCATGGAAAATGCGCTGCGTGATCACCTCAATCGTGTCGCGCCTCGGGCGATGGGCGTGCTCAGGCCTCTGAAGGTCGTGATCACCAACTGGCCGCAGGGCAATGTTGACGATCTGGACTTCGTGATCAACCCGGAGGATCCGGCGCAGCCGAAGCGCAAGACGCGCTTTGCCCGAGAGATCTATATCGAGCGCGATGACTTCATGGAAGCGGCCGAGAAGGGCTTCTTCCGCCTGGCGGTGGGGCAGGAGGTGCGTCTGCGCTGGGCGTACTTCATCACCGCAACGGGCGTGGTGAAGGATGCGTCGGGCACGATCACGGAGGTTCATGCGACCTACGACCCCGCGACGCGCGGCGGCGATGCGCCGGCAGGGCCCGACGGCCAGCCCTTGCGCAAGGTCAAGGGCACGATCCACTGGGTGAGCGCCGACCACGCGACGGACGCGGAGGTGCGTCTGTTCGATCGGCTCTTTGTCGCGGAGGAGCCGGGCACGCGTACGGGAAACTGGGCCGACGATCTCCACCCCAGGTCCCTCGAGGTTGCCCGCGCCAAGCTGGAGCAGAGCCTCAGCACCGCGAAGGTCGGCGACACGTTCCAGTTCGAGCGGCTCGGGTACTTCCGCGTCGATGAGGACAGCGTCAGCGGCACGCTCGTTCTCAATCGTGCGGTGACGCTCAAGGACAGCAGGCCCGCCGGCGAGAGCGGCAAGTCCAAGGGAGCTGGCGCCGCCGGGCGCATGTACAGCATCGCGGAGGCGGCGCACGAGCTGAAGCTCAAGCAGGAGAAACTCGCGGCGATGCTGCCCGGCGCGGGGATCAGCGACTTTGCGAGCAGAACGCCCGCCCAGTTGACGCTCGCGGAGGTGCGCGGGCTCAAGGATTGGATCAAGAAGAATCCGCCGACGAAGTAACTCGGGGCCGAGTCCGCCCGGCTCGCGGGCGGAACGCCGCCGAGCGGAGGTGCCCCGTGGTCGTCCGGCCTGCTGTGCTCAGCGACATCCCCGACATCCTGCCGATGGTGGCGGCGATCTGCGCGCTGCACGAGTCGTGGGACCCCGCGCGATACGCCGCCCGCGGCGATGTGGTCGAGATGTACGCACGCTGGCTGCCCGAGCGAGCGCAGGATCCGCGGAGCGTCTTTCTGGTTGGCCACGAGCGCACCGATCGGGCGGGCGTCACCGACGCGGATGCCGGCCCCCGGCCCGGGCTGCTGGGGTTCCTCATCGCCAGCGTGGAGCGTGCGATCCCGATCTATCGCGTCGCGGAGTTCGGGTTCGTGCACGACCTCTGGGTCGAGCCGGCGGCGCGCGGCCGCGGCCTGGGCGAAATGCTCGCGCGGGCCGCGATCGACCGGTTCCGCCGGATCGGTGTTGCTCAGGTTCGGCTCGAGACAAGCCTCGCCAATGACGGCGCCCGGCGTCTCTTTGAGCGGGCGGGCTTCCGCGTCGCAACGATCGATATGCTTCTGGAACTCACTCCGGAGACCCGATGATGCAACGAGACATGCTCGTCCGTGGCCTGCTTGCGGCCCTTGTCGTCGGCTCGTGTGCCGACCTGTCCGGTCGCGTCGCGAGCGCCCGGGAAGCTCCGGCGATCCCGCAGGCCCCGCTCGTGCCGCCGACGGCGGCGATCGGCACCGCGGGCGTTCTTGACGATGAGGCCCGGGGGCGGCTCAACCGCTTGGTCGCAAAGGCCGTCGTCGATGAGCGATTCTGGGGCGCGCTGCTCATCGCCCATCGCGGCGAGGCGATCGTGTCAAGGGGCTACGGGCCGCGGCTGATCGACGCGGCGCCGGGCGAGCCCGGCAGCGAGCCGATCACCTCTTCAACGATCTTCGAGCTGGCCAGCATCTCCAAGCCTTTTGCCGCCATCGCGGTGCTGCAACTGGTCAGCGAGGGCAAGCTCTCGCTCGACGAGGCGATCGAGAAGCCCCTGAGCAGAATTCTCGCACCGGCGAACGCGGAGCCTCCAGGGCCCGCCAGCGGGATCACCATCCGCCACCTGCTCTCGCACACATCCGGACGCGACAACGACAGCAAGATGCCGCCGTATCTGGCCGAGGACCGCGATCAGGTCGTGCGCGACTTCATGGACTCGGCGTCGATCGCGCCGCCGGGCGAGCGCTTCTCGTACAACAACCACGCCTACATCGTTCTGGCGGCGATCATCGAGGAGGTCAGCGGCCAGCCCTTTGAGCAGCGGATCAAGTCGAGCATTTTCGACCCCGCTGGCATGAAGAGCACCGGCTTCCTCGGCGATGATCGCCTCCGCCCGCGTGCGGCGAGCCGAATTCCCGGGCATACGCAGGTCGATCATCCGTGGGCCTGGGGCTACCGCGGCTGCGGGGGCATCGTCACGAGCCTTGATGACCTCCTGGCCTTTGAGAAGGCCCTCCGCACCAACACGCTGCTTCCCGCTCAGCTCTCAGCGCAGATGCTCACCGGCGTCACGCCCGTTCGCCGACGCGGGCAGGTCGCCCCCGGGGCCGAGGGCGGCGAACTCATGGCGCTGGGCTGGTTCGTCTCGGGCTATTCGCCGGCCCGGGGCTTTGAGATCTGCCGCCGCGCCGGGCACACCGGCGGCTCCTTCGGCACGAGCGCCGCCCTTTCGTGGTTCCCTGACCAGCAGGTGATGGTTGTGGTCCTCTCCGGCGGCCGGACTCGTGCATCGGCGTTCTTTGAGCGTGCCGAGCAGGCGGTGATCCGCGAATTGGCCCCGCGCACCGCCGACATCCGGCCCCCGGCGGAGCGCAAGGACACAACGAACGCGGACCGCCCGTAGAGCCGGGCGGTCCGCGGAATGGACGTGCGTGCCGATCGGCCGGTGCCCGCTCACGCGGCCCGGCGGGGTCACCGGTCCCGGCCGCATCGGCGGGATCACTGCCCTTGAGCGAGCGAGTATCCCTTGACCCCATCGAACACCCGCAGCAATTCGTAGCTGCACACGGTGAACTTCTCGGCGATGCGGTCCATGAGTGCCACGCAGCGGCTCTGGCCGAAGTCGCCCGGCCTACTGCCCTCTCGCAGTTCGAAGCGCACGCGGTAGTAGTCGACGCACTCGGTGTACGCGCTGCCGGTGGGCCAGACCTGCGTGCCGCGGTTGGAGATCAGCGTGAGCTTGAACGGCGTGTCCTCGCAGCAGCGCTGCATCTCCTCGGCGACGCTCGCCGGGCTCAGCGGCGTATCGAGATAGATGTCGCAGCCGACGACGTGCCGGACGACATCGGTGAACGTCCGGATCACTTGTGTCGCCTGCGGGCGCGGCACGGGGGCCGACGCGGGGGCCGCGGGGTTGGTCTCGGGCACGGTCACGGGCGTGATGGTCGTGGGCTTCTGGCCCAGGCGGTCGATGATGCCCTTGGTGTAGTCCTTCGTGCCGAGCACGGGCTTGGCGGGGTCGCCGAAGTCGCCGGTGCGGACGCCGCTCTCCAGCGCGCTGAGCACGGCGTTCTCGATGATCGCCGCCTCGCGGAGCAGGCCGATATGCCGGAGCATCATCAGGCCCGAGAGGATCAGCGCGGTGGGGTTGGCGATGCCCTTGCCGGCGATATCGGGCGCTGTGCCGTGCACCGCCTCGAAGATGGAGATATGCCGGCCGATGTTGGCCGAGGGCGCAAAGCCCAGGCCGCCGACAAGGCCCGCGCACAGGTCGCTGACGATGTCGCCCTGAAGGTTCGGCAGCACGACCATCCGATACTGCTGCGGCTTGATGACCAGGTTCATGCAGAGGGCATCAACGATGACATCGGCGGCCTCGATCTCGGTGAAGTCCTTCGCGGCGACCTTGAAGCGATCGAGGAAGATGCCGTCGGTCATCTTCATGATGTTGGCCTTGTGGCCGCAGTGGACCTTCTTGATCCCCATCTGCCGCGCGATCTTGAACGCGAAGCGGCTGACCAGGTCGCAGCCGGGTGCGCTGATGAGCCGCTTGCACTGGATCATGTCGTTGGACAGCCGGTGCTCGACGCCGCCGTAGGTGTCCTCGATATTCTCGCGGACGATGTACATATCGATGTGGATCCCGGCCTTGCTGTAGACCGTCTGCACGCCGGGGAGCGTGCGGAAGTGGCGGAGGTTGGCGAAGGCGTTCCACATCTTGCGGGCGGTGACGTTGATCGACTTTCCGCCGCCGCCCTTGGGCGTTTCCATGGGGCCTTTGAAGAGCAGGCCGCAGTCTTCGGTGATGCGGATGGCCTCATCGGTCATGCCCTTGGTGTTGCCCTTCTCGAACACGCTGCGACCCATCTCGACGGGGATGAACTCGATGCCCGCGGCGCGGCCTGGGGCGGCGGCGTCCATGACACCCGCGGCCTTGAACAGCTCGAGCGTGGCATCCATGATCTCGGGGCCGATGCCGTCACCGCCGGTCAGGGCGATCTTGAGCGAAGGGCCGCGAGCGGCGGCGTGAGATGAGCCTGCGGAGGCGGGAACGGCGGCGGCGGTGGTGGCGGACGGGTTGCTGGGCATGACGCGCGATCTCCATGGATCTGGCCGCTCGCGCCGGACATCTGCGGACGGTTCGCTCGCCCGTGAACCAGAGCCTTCGCGATGGCCCCGAAGGATACGCGGATCGCCACGCGGACACAGGCCCTTGCTCGGTCGGCGTGAGGGGGTGTGTTCGGCCCGGCTCAGGCGGTACCCTGCGGCGATGCCATTCTCAGATCCCACGCCCGAGCGTGAACCCGCGTCCGGCGCTTCGCCGGCGGCGGGCCCTGCGTCGATCATTCTCCAGCGCGTGTCCGATGGTGACTCGGCCGCGGCGGCGGAACTGCTGCCGATGGTCTACGAGCAGCTTCGCGCGGCGGCGGCCGCGGCGATGAAGCACGAACGCCGCGACCACACGCTCCAGCCCACGGCCCTTGTGCACGAGGCCTTCCTCCGCCTGCTCGGTCCGCGGGAGGTTCCGTGGGCGCACCGGGCGCACTTCTACGCGGCGGCGGCGGAGGCGATGCGGCGGATCCTCATCGATCACGCTCGCGCCCGCGCGGCGATCAAGCGTGGGGGGCAGAAGGGCGCCGGGGCGGGGGACACGAGGGCGGTGGCGGGGGGCACGGGGGCCAACGCCGGACCCGCGGGGGCCAGCGCGGCGGGCGATTCGTCCCTCTCGCCGCGGCCGTCTCCTCCCCCGGCCCGCGTGCCCGATGGGCCGCCGACGACGGCCGATGACCCGGCGCACGAGTCGACGGATTTTGTTGCCCTCGATGAAGCGATCGGACGCTTGGAGCTTCAGGACCCCCGCGCGGCCCGGGTTGTACGCCTGAAGTTCTACGCGGGGCTGACGATGGAGCAGATCGCATCGGCCATGAGCCTTTCGCAGCGCACGGTCAAGAACGACTGGGCCTTCGCCAGGGCATGGCTGGAGCGGAACCTGCAGAATCCGGAGGCTGCATCATGACCGGCACACGATGGGAGCGCATCAAGGACACGTTCAACGCGGCCCTGGCCGTGCCGATGGCCGAGCGCGGGGCGCTGGTCGAGCGGCTCTGCGCCGGCGATGCGGAACTGCGGCGCGAGGTCGAGTCTCTGCTTTCGGCCAGGACGTTGTCGATCGTGCGCACCGCCGGAGCGGCCGCGGCGGTGGCGGCGATGAGCACGACCGGCCCCTCGGACCCGTACGCCCAGAGCAGGGTCGGCACGATGATCGGCCGGTACAAGCTGCTGCAGATCATCGGCGAAGGGGGCTTCGGCACGGTGTACATGGCCGAGCAGACCGAGCCGGTGCGCCGTCGCGTGGCGCTGAAGATCATCAAGCCGGGGATGGATTCCAAGGCGATCATCGCGCGGTTCGAGGCCGAGCGGCAGGCGCTGGCGCTGATGGACCACCCGCACATCGCCCGCGTGCTCGATGGCGGGGTGACGCCGCTGGCGGGCGTGGGCACCGCGGCGGCGGACGGCGGCCCGGGCGAGCGCGGCCCGGCCACGGGCGAGCGCGGACATGCACCGGGCGGTGGCGGCGGGCTGCCGTACTTCGTGATGGAGTACGTCATCGGCGATCCGATCACCACCTTCGCCGATGCGCACGCCCTGAGCATCGCCGATCGTCTGACGGTCTTCCGGCAGGTCTGCTCGGCGGTTCAGCACGCGCACACAAAGGGCATCATCCACCGCGACCTCAAGCCGGGGAACGTGCTGGTGAGCATGGTCGATGACAAGCCCTTCGCGAAGGTCATCGACTTCGGCATCGCCAAGGCCACGGGGGGCGCGGGGCTGGCGGGGGGCGGCCTGACCGACCGCACGCTGTTCACGGAGCATCGCACGCTCCTTGGAACTCCGGAGTACATGAGCCCGGAACAGGCCGAGGGCTCGCCGGACATCGACACGCGCACGGATGTGTACGCCCTGGGCGTGCTGCTCTACGAGCTGCTCACGGGGAGCACGCCCATCGACAGCGAGCGTCTGCGCAGGGCCGCGTTCGATGAGATGCGGCGCATCATCCGCGAGGAGGAACCGCCCTCGCCCAGCATCAGGCTCTCGCGCTCGCTGGACAGACTCGCCGCGACCGCCGCCAGCCGCGGGGCCGAACCGGCGAGGCTGGGCGCGCTGGTGCGCGGCGAACTGGACTGGATCGTCATGCGCGCGCTGGAAAAGGAGCGGGCCCGACGGTACGAGACGGCCAGCGCTCTGGGCGATGATGTGGCCAGACATCTCGCGGGCGAACCGGTCATCGCGGCGCCGGTGAGCAGGGCGTACCGCATCAGGAAGTTCGTTCGCAGGAACAAGGTGGCGGTGCTGGCGCTGAGCAGCATCGCGGCGGTGGTGATGGCGGCGGGAACGACGGTGATCATCTTCGCGGACATGGCCGTGCGCGCTTCGCGCCGCGAGGCGCAGCAGGCAGAAGCCGCCAGGGCCAGCGCGGCGGAGGCGGAGCGGCAGGCGGAACTGGTCCTGGATGCGGCGGCATTCGCGGCGTGCGCGACGTACGGGACAGGCGAGTTCGATTTGGTCTTCTTCGCCGAACCGACGGAGCGCGCGTTGCGTCACCTCGGGCGATTGCCGGGCATCGCGGAGCGAACGAGCTTGAGCGTGGGGGGGAAGGTCACTCCGGATGTATTCAAGACCCTCGCGGAACCGGAGACCGCGCTGAAGAAACTGCGAACGCTTTACGTCGTGGGGAGAAACTTCACCGACGCCAGCCTCAAGGCGCTCGCGGCGGCGGACACAGGTCTGAAGAACCTGATAGTGCTCGAACTCTACGACCCCGCCATCACCTCCGGCGGCCTCAAGGCCTTGGCGGCGACGGACACGGGCCTGAAGAACCTGACGACTCTCGACCTCTCAAACACCGCCATCGGCGCCGACGGCCTCAAGGCCTTGGCCGCCGCGGACACCGGGCTGAAGAACCTGACGACGCTCGACCTGCGGGACACCAAGGTCACCGCCGATGGCCTCAAGGCCCTCGCGGCGGCGGACACGGGCCTGAGTAACCTGACGACGCTCGACCTCTCCTGGACCAACGTTACCGCCGACGGCCTCAAGGCCCTCGCGGCAGCGGACACGGGTCTGAAGAACCTGACCACGCTCAACCTCTCCAGCACCAGCGTCACCGACGAAGGCCTCAAGGCTCTCGCGGCGGCGGACACGGGCCTGAGAAACCTGACCACGCTCGGCCTCGGCGGCACCCGCATCACCGATGACGGCCTCAAGGCCCTTTCGGCGGCGGAGACGGGCCTGAAGAACCTGACGACGCTCAACCTGTCGAGCACCAAGATCACCGACAATGGCCTCAAGACCCTGGCGGCGGCGGACACGGGGCTGAAGAACTTGACGACGCTCGATCTCTCAAACACCGCCATCGGCGCCGACGGCCTCAAGGACTTGGCCGCCGAGGACACGGGCCTGAAGAACCTGACGACGCTCGACCTGCGGGACACCAAGGTGACCGCCGATGGCCTCAAGGCCCTCGCGGCAGCGGACACGGGTCTGAAGAACCTGACCACGCTCAACCTCTACGGCACCGAAGTCACCGACGAAGGCCTCAAGGCTCTCGCGGCGGCGGACACGGGCCTGAAGAACCTGACCACGCTCAACCTCTATAGCACCGCCATCACCGAAGACGGCCTCAAGGCCCTTTCGGCGGCGGAGACGGGCCTGAAGAACCTGACGACGCTCAACCTATCGAGCACCAAGATCACCGACAAGGGCTTCAAGACCCTGGCGGCGGCGGAGACGGGGCTGAAGAACCTGACGACGCTCCATCTCTCCTTCACCGCCATCACCGACGACGGCCTCAAGGCCCTCGCGGCGGCGGACACTGGCCTGAAGAACCTGACGACGCTCAACCTGTGGAGCACCAAGATCACCGACAATGGCCTCAAGACCCTGGCGGTGGCGGACACGGGGCTGAAGAACCTGACCACCCTCGATCTTCGAGGCACCAAGGTCACCGCGGAAGGCGTCGCCGCCGTTCGGGCTCGGTTCCCGGGGATCACGATCGAGTGGCCGTGACCCTCTCCCGGGCGCTCGGCAGAGGGCGGCGGCTCGACGGTGGGGGTTGTCGAAGGGGCGAGCGGTTTGTTAGGGGCGAGGAGCGGTCTGTTCGGGGTGCCGAACGCTCCGTTCGAGGCGACGAATGCTCCGTTCCATGCGACGAATGCTCCGTTCGAGGCGTCGAATGCTCTGTTCGATGCATCAAATGCTCCGTTCGATGTGACGAACGCTCCGTTTGATGCATCGAATGCTCCGTTCGATGCATCGAATGCTCCGTTCGAGGCGACGAATACTCCGTTCGAGGCGACGAACGCTCCGTTCGATGCGACAAACGCTCCATTCGATGCATCGAACGCTCCGTTCGAGGCGTCCAATGCTCCGTTTGATGCAACGAGCGGGGCGGTTGTGCGCAAGTTCAGCGCGTTCGTGCGATCGGGCGGGGCCGGCGTTGAAACAGAAATCACGGCCTCCGAGGCTTGTGTTGCGGATCAGGGAACACAAGCTGTCCCCGGGATGATGCGCATGGCTCAAGTCATGATCACGGCATTCCGATGCACACCGTGCGGCGGTCGCGGCGTGTTGCCCGGCCCGCACGCATGGAACGCGTTAGCGCCGGTCACGAAATGCCCGCCGCAGCGCAGCACGGAGGTCCAGCAATGAGCGTCATTCCGGATAAGGCTCTTGAGGTGTACGAGTTCTCTGCCGCGCGGGTCGGCGTCTGGTCGGTCTTGGCCACCCAGATTGGTCTGACCGCCAGCGAAGTTTCGGCCCTTGAGGACGCCAACGACGGCTTCAGCACCAGCAACGACAACGCCGTCAAGGCGCGGGCCGCCAGCAAGGCCGCCACCGAGGCCCTGCGCACCAGCACCCGCACCATGCGGACCCGGCTGAGCGACGCGGTGCAGAAGATCCGCCTCTTCGCCGAGGCAACAAACAACCCGAACGTCTACGCGCTCGCCCAGATCCCCGCGCCCGCGGCCCGCACCCCCGCTCCGCCCCCCGCGCAGCCCACCGATCTGAACGCAACGATCTCCCCGACCGGCCAGCTCACCTTGTCTTTCCGCGCGGTCAACAGCGGAAGCGGCACGAGCTTCCTGATCCGCCGCAAGCTCGCCACCGAAAGCAACTTCTCGTTCATCGGCACCGCCACCAGCACCCGCTCGGTGGTCAAGACGTTCATCGATGACACCCTGCCGGCCGGGAGCACGAACATGCAATACATCATCTACGGCCAGCGTGGCTCGGTCCGCGGCGCCGACAGCCCGATCTTCACCGTCGTCATCGGCGGCAGCGCCGGGGAGCGCTCGGTGTCGGTCGTGAAGCTCGCCGCGTGAGTGGCGAGACGCCAAAGCTCAAAGTTCAGAGCTCAAAGTTCAAATCAGAGAAGGCACACTGTTCACCCCCGGCCGCGCGATCGCCAGATCGCGCGGCCGTTTGTCCTTGTCTTCATTTGGTCATTTGACCATTTGAACGTTTCTTCATTTGGCCGCCCCGGCCTAGGTCGTGTAGTCGGCGTTGATCGTCACGTACTCGCGGCTGAGGTCGCAGCCGATCATGAACGACTCGCCGGGGCCGTCGCCGATGGTCAGTTCGCACTCGACCAGCCCCTGAGCACCGCCGGACATCGCGTCCTTCAGCCGCGGGTCGCTCAGGGCCGGGGTGATCGGCACGCCGGCACGGAAGACCTCCACCGGGCCGATCTTCAGGCTCGCCAGGTGCGGGTCGAAACTCACGCCCGCGTTGCCCGCGGCGGTGACCAGACGGCCCCAGTTGGGGTCGCGCCCGTGGATCGCGCACTTGACCAGCGGGGAGTTGACCACCTCGCGCGCGATCATCGCCGCATCGGCCTCGCGCGCCGCCCCGCGCACGCGCACGCGGAAGATCCGCGTGGCCCCCTCGCCATCGCGGATGATCGCCATGGACAGTTCATCGCACACCTCCGCCATGGCCGAGGCGAAGGCGACGAACCCCGCCGTGCCCGGCACCAGCCGCGGCCCGGGGCTCGCACCGGAGGCCACGCACACGACCGTGTCCGAGCATGAAGGGTGATTGTCGACGCTGATCCGCTCGAACGATGCGCCGCTGGTGCGCTCGAGCAGGTCCTGCAGGTCGGCGGAAGCGACGCACGCGTCGGTGGTGATGAACGCCAGCATCGTGGCCGAAGGGGCCGATGGGCCGCGCGCTGAATCCAGCCGCGGGGCGATCATGCCCGAGCCCTTGGCGATCGCGCCGATGCGGATGGTTGCCCCGTCGATGACGACCTCGCGCCGCGAAGTCTTCGGGCGCATGTCGGTGGTCATGATCGCCTCGGCGGCCCGTCGATCGGCCTCATCGCCGCGGGCCAGCGACGCGTGCAGCTCGGGCAGTTGCCGCGTGATTTTGTCCACCGGCAGAGGCCGCCCGATGATGCCCGTGCTGCTGGGCAGGACTTCGCGGGCGTCGCACCCCAGAAGCGCCGCCGCGGCGCTCATGCACGCCCGCGCATCGTCGATGCCCGGCTGGCCCGTCGCCGAGTTGCTGTTGCCCGCGTTGACCAGCACCGCGCGCAACGCCGCGAGCCGGCCGGGCGAGCCCACCGGCGACAGCAGCGATGCACGGGCCTCTCGCCCGATGATCACCGGAGCGCCGACGATGACGCTGCGCGTAAAGACCATCGCCGAGCCCGCGCGGTCGCTCGGGCCGTCGCGCACGATCATCGCCAGATCCGGCTTGCCGGAGGGCTTGATCCCCGCCCGAGTTCCCCACGCACGAAAGCCCCCGGGAAACGTGATGCTCATGCTTGTCTCTTGTCCTCTGATGCCTGCTTGCTGTCCTGTGATTCCTGCTTGCGGTCCTCTGCTTTTCGCTTGCGGTCCTCTGCTTTTCGCTGCGCTGGCGCCGCCCCTGCGCACACGGGCGGCACAGTCCGCCACGCCCGCTCACCGCGGCCGCGTAGACGGAACGACCGTGTCCAGCGGCAACCGCCGCGTGCCCGGCGTGACATCACCCGGGATGCCGATCGGGCTGCCCGTGCCCGGGCCCATCGCGCTCAGGCCCCCCTCGGCCCCGCCCGCGCCCTCGGCCACCTCGCGGGACAGATCGTTCGGGTTGATCCTGCGGATCGCCGCCGCGCGCCGGTCCTCGAGCAGCGGAACGATCTTCACGCCGAAGCCCGTCTCCTCATCGATGTTGTTGTAACCGAGGGTGAGACTCGCAAGCACGCTCGGGAACTCTCTTGTCAGGCCCACGCCGATGGTCTGCAACTCGCCCTCGGTCGTGTCGTACGTGCTGACGAGCGTGCCCGTGTAGAAGGGCGTGAGCCGCAGGTTCAGGCCGCTGGCGACATACGTCACATCGCGAGCGTTGATGTAGCGGAGCTCGAGGAACGATGAGAAGTCCGCCGAGTGCTGCGTCTGGAGCCCGGCGGTCGTGCGCGCGTTCTGCTGCACATCCAGATCGTAGATGTTCGCGAACGTCAGCGCGACCGCATCGGTGACCTGAAGCACCGCGTCGGTGGTCTGGAAGTCTCCGAGCTGGCTCAGTTCCGGCTGCGGATCGAAGAAGCGCCGGATGGGCGAGCGCGTGTCCGTGCTGTCGGTCGAGAGCACAAGGTCGGTGCTGACCTTGAGCAGATCCACCGATCGCGCTCGCCCCGGCCCGCCGCGCTGGGTCTGGAAGACCTGGTCAACGCCGAAGCGCACCGTGCGCCCGCTCGAGAGCGCCTCGACGCCGTCATCGTAAATCGGCAGGCTGCTCTGCGGGCGCGTCGCCCCGCTGGCCATCGCCGTGACGCTGGGCGTGACGATGTGGCGGATGCGGCTGATATCCAGCCACCCGACCTCAACGCCGTTGTACACGCGCGCGAACGTCGTGCTCGCCCGCACGCCCGCCGCGCCGAAGAGACGAAGCCGATCCTCATCCTCACCCGCGAAAGCGCGGAACTTGTCATCCCAGAATGTCGCGCGGCCGGTCAGGAACGGCGTGATCGTCACCGGCCCGGCCTGATATGTCAGGTCCAGTTGCTGACGCGTGTCCAGCCGCGTGACGTCATCATCGATGAACCCGCGGCTCTTGAGCACGCGCTCGAGCGAATCGTTCGGCCCGAGCCCGAGGGCCTGCTGCGCCAGGCTTGTGGTGTTGAAGCCGAGATCCTTCAGCGTCGTGTCGTCGAACCGCAGGCTCATCCGCGAGACGCGGTACTCATGAGACCAGTTCAGCAGCCCCGGGCTGATTCCCGCGAAGAGATCATCGGCCACGCGGATGTACGCCAGTTCGGGCAGCTTCTGAACGTAATAGCCCTGGCTCTGAAGAATGTCCTGGTTCGAAATAAAGTCGTTGAGCGTTCCCTTGGCCGTCGCGCTGAACGTCGCGTTGTCGCTGGTGCCACGCAGTTCCGCGCTGGAGGTCAGTTCCCGGCGGTTCTGTGTCAGCGTTCGGTCGTTGGCGAACAGGAAGGTTGGGTCGCTGACGTACGCCGCCTGCGTAAAGAGGTTCCAGGTGTCGCTGAGCTTCCAGCGATTGTCGAACAGCACGGCGCCGCGCGTGCGGCCATCGTTCTCGATGTCCGTGCCGCTGGGCGTGCGATCGCTCGAGCGATCATCGGGAATGACGTAGCCGTACGCGGTGCCGGCGTTGTTGATCGTGTTCCACGCCGCACGGGCGCCGCCGCCGAAGACGCGTTCGGTCGCCGCGTCAAGGAGCAGGTCGGCCTGATACTCCTTGGGAGCGTTGACGCCCAGAATGCCGAACAGGTCCCACCGTGTCCGTGCGCCGAAGCCGGTGGCCGATGAGTTTTCGAGGCTCACCTCTCGCAGAAGATAGCGGTCCACATCGCCGCGGAACCCGGGCCACCAGAGGACCGGCACGCCTCCGGCCCGTAGCGTCGTGTTCTTCGCATCGAGGATCGTCGCCGCGACCTCTCCGGGCGGGGCTTCCCGCGTGATCGTCACGTCCGATGCGCCGATGGCCAGTTGCGGTTCAAAGAAGCTCGAAGAACTCACCCGAACGTCCGTTGCACGCACCTGGTTGGCGGCCGTCTGCGCGATGGTCTTGGCCCGCACGTACAGCGGCAAGCCGCGCCGCTCGTCGTAGGTCCAGAACACGCCGTCGATCATGTACGCGCGGTTGTTCTCCAGGTCGTAGTACACCCGCGGCCCGCGCAGCGTGCTCGTTCCGTCGGTCGCGACGACATTGCCTTCGAGATAGAACCCGCGGACCGCCGATGCCGGGGTCCGCAGGACATCCGCGAGCGCTCCGGGCTTGAAGAACACCACGACGCGCTCGGCCGACACCTCAAGGTTCCGCCCGAGCCGCGTGTCGGCGTACTGCACCACCACGCCGCCCGTGGCCACAAGCGTCGACTCGCCCTCATCGCCAGTGCCCTGCACGAGAACCGGGTCGCGTGCCGACACCGTCACGAACCCCGCGCTGCTGAACAACGGCCCCGTCGCAATCGCGCGTCTGCTGCCCGCATCCGGCAACGGCTCACCGAGCCCGTCGGTCGCGATGCCTTCGCCCCGCGCACGCGCACGCTCCAGCAATGCCGATCGCGTCTGCCGCAGCCGCTCATCGCTCAGCGGCGAGCCCGGCTCGTACGGCTGGCTCTGCCCGGGCACGATCGGCCCCACCATAGGGTTTGCAAGGTCGAACGTCCGCGTGTCGAAGTTCCCTTCGACCTCCTGCCCCCGCGGCGTGATCAACTCCAGCAAGAACCTCGAAAGCCGCTGCTCGCTCTCAACCACGAACGGGGCCGACTCGGCATCCGGCACCACGCTCGCCAGAGAGTCCAGCGCCAGCGCCGGCTGGCCGGCCGGCGCATCGATCAGCCCCGTCACCAGAAGGCGGTCGCCCACCTGCGTGCTGCCCGACATTCCGCCCGGATCGCCCACGCGGTCGAAGTACGCCGCGACCTGATACACCGACCCGCGCGGATCGCGTGCCGAGGTTTCCAGCCGCTCTATCCACAACACTGCCTGGGCCGCGCTGAAGCGCTGCCGACCGAACGTGACGCGCACATCGCCGCGCAACAGAACACGCTGCACCGGCGCGCCGAGTGTCGTCCCCGCCTCTGGTCCTCGTCTTGGCTCAACCGTCCACACGGCGCCGCGTTGGGCGCTCATCTCGATCACGCCGCGCTGAGGCGTTGCCGCCAGGCGCAAACCGGCGAAGTCCTGCCCGGTCACTTCCCCGGGCAGCGGCAGCGCGACATCACCCCCCGAACCGCCCGGCGCTTGTGCACGTGCGGAGGATGTCCACGAAGTCGCGCCAGCCAACCCGATCACCGCAGCGGTCAGCATCACCGCCGACCCGGCAACTCGGACCAGAGCACACACACGGCGACGTTGAAATTGAGCGGGCATGGGGGTCGCCATGCTACGGCCTCCCACGGCGCCTCTGCAAACCGCCGCGGCCGCTTTCCGCGGCAGCCGTCCTCCATCTCGCACGCGTTTCGGCGCACATCGCCGGTCACGCATCAGCACGCGGTCGTCGTGAAGTGGGGGGGGCGTGCGGAGGCTTGCTGCTCCTGCGAAGTTCGGTCGTCATCATCGACGGCCTCTCTGTGGGTGGGCGGCCGCTTTGTTTGGACGAGCCCGGATCATCTGGCCGCGTGTGTCTTTCGCCGCGACGCGTGCTGCTGGCACGGTGTCGGCGTGCTGAGAGCATCCGCGATTCTCCATGCGAGTTGGGCCTCGGGCCATCGGAGAAACAATCCACAACGCCGGCCGAGCCGCCGATCACCACGAAGTCCTCATGGGCTTCATCGAGCGAGTCTGGGATGGGCCTGTGAGGCTGAAAACAGTGCGCTTGTCTTTGGCGACTGACAACAGTATGTCAGTGGATAGTCGACTTTTGTCAGGGCGAATGTTGACAGCCTGTTTGGGCACTTGTATATTCCGAACAGCCGGGCCCGCGACAGCGCCGCCCCCGGCTCAGCGACGCGGATCGAACGTTCCTTCCGCTCGTTGCCCAGCGCTTGGCCCCGGACGCCCGCGAGGGGCGAATCGAGCTTGCTCGACCGCCCGTCCCCTCAGGCCACGTCCGCTTGCTGAGGAGTTTTTGCATGAATCGTCCCGCCCCCGTTCCGTCCTCGTCCAACGGCACCAAGCCCCGCTCGGCTCCGGTTGAGGTCAAGCCTCCCGCTCGCAGCGACGGCAAGTCCTCCGGCCCCGGCACTCCAAACGCCGCGGCTCCCGCAAACAAGCCCGCCGCCGTTCAGCCTCCGACCAAGGAGAAACTACAGGCTCTGGGTCAGGCCGTCGGTCAGATCGAGAAGGCCTTCGGCAAGGGCTCGATCATGAAGCTCGACGAGAAGGCCTATCTCGCGATCCCCGGCATCTCCACCGGCCTGATCAGCCTCGACCTGGCCCTCGGCGGTCGCGGCATCCCGCGTGGGCGAATCATCGAGATTTTCGGCCCGGAATCAAGCGGCAAGACCACGCTCGCACTCACCGTCGCGGCGCACGGCCAGCGAGATGGCGGCGTCGCCGCATTCATCGATGCCGAGCATGCCCTCGACCCGTCCTGGGCACGCAAGATCGGCGTCAACATCGACGATCTCCTCGTGAGCCAGCCCGACTCCGGCGAGCAGGCGCTGGAGATCTGCGAGATGCTCGTTCGCTCGAACGCCGTCGATGTCATTGTCGTCGACTCCGTCGCCGCGCTCATCCCGAGGTCGGAAATCGAGGGCGACATGGGCGACGCCACGGTCGGCGCTCAGGCACGCCTCATGAGCCAGGCCATGCGCAAGCTCACCGGCATCATCGCCCGGTCCAACTGCACCGTCATCTTCATCAACCAGATCCGCGAGAAGATCGGCGTGATGTTCGGCTCTCCCGAGACCACCACCGGCGGCCGCGCCCTGAAGTTCTACTCGTCCGTGCGCATCGATGTCCGCCGAACCGGCGCGATCAAGGACGGCGAGGTCACCGTCGGCAACCGCACCCGTGCCCGCGTGGTCAAGAACAAGATCGCACCGCCCTTCCGCGAGTCCGAGTTCGACATCATGTTCGACGAGGGCATCTCCGGCTCGGGCGATCTTCTCGACCTCGCCGTCGATGCCAAGGTCGTCGACAAGTCCGGCGCCTGGTTCACCTACGGCCCCACACGCCTTGGCCAGGGCCGCGAGAACGCCAAGAAGTTCATCAAGGAGAACGCCGACCTCGCCAAGGAGATCCGCGCCAACACGATGAAGGTCAAGATGGCCGCGCTCGCCTCAAGCCCCGCACCCACGCCCCCGGCCGATGTCGACACCGACACCGGCGAAGTCCTCGAGGACTGAATCGGCGTTCGATCGCGGGCCTCAATCACTCCATCACGCCGACGCCGGGCCACCGCCCGCCGTCGGCATTCGATCCGCGGCACGAACGTCCTCCCGCTGAGACGCGGCGCGCCTTCAACGAGCAAAGCCTGCCAAACGAGACACGCCATGGGCGCATGGGGCACCGGCCCGTTCGACAACGACGATTCCGGAGACTGGCTCTTTGAACTGGTCGAGTCCCTCGGCCTGAACCTGCCCGAGCGGTCGATCGAGCTCGTGGCCCTGGCTCCGCCCGAGCGATACGTCGACATCACCGAGGCCGCCAACGCCATCGCCGCCGCCGAGACTCTCGCCGCGCTCATCGGCCGGCCGCACACCTCGCTGCCCGAAGAAGTTCACCTCTGGCTTGATGCCAACGCGCTCGAAGTGCCTTCCGCGGACCTGCTCGCACTGGCACGCAGAGCGATAACCCGTGTGCGAACAGATTCCGAGTTGCAGCAACTCTGGGGTGAATCCCCGGATTTCCCGGCCTGGGATGGTCATCTCCAGTCGCTGATTTCGCGGCTTGCCGGGCCTGCAACCGACCGCTGATCCACCGCCTGCCCACCGGAATCGACATCTCGCTTTTCCCTTGCGTTGCTTGGCGGATCGCCGAAACTCACGCATCGGGTTCCCGGACAACTACTCGAAGATCTGTCTCACGCTCCCGCCAAGGGGCCTTCTGCCCTTCGGCACGCCTCGGCACTTCACGGATGATCTCAGGTTCGCCGCATCCAGCGACGCTCACGCGCAGTTCACCCCCGTCGCATTCCCGTCGCCCCCCGCGGCAACGCCGCCGGCCCGCTGCAGCCCGCATCGCGCCGTCTCACCTCGGCACCCGACTCAGGAGCACACGCATGACGCGAGAGCAGTGGCCCATGTTGTCCGATGACTTCGAGTCCTTCGTGCGTGCCGCGGCCGGCACCGCGTGGAACGACCCCACCCTCCAGATCCGCATCGACCCCGATGACATGGTGCTGCTCTGGGAAACCGGCTCCAGCCTCGGTGCCATCGGCGGCGAGGACGACGTCCCCGCCCACCTGCACAACGAGGCGATGCTCCTCTGGGTCCTCTCCGACCGCGCCCTGCGTCCGACCTCAACGCCCCCGCGGTCCACGCCGCCCCGCCCCGCTCCCCGGGCCGCGTAGCAGCGGTGCGGACATCCCGATAAGTGCCTTTGGTGGCCCCTGACCGACCGCGGCGGCCAGTGGCCTGTTCCCGGCCATTGCCTCCGCCCCTGCACCGGTCTATTCTTCCCCCCGAACGCGGTCGTGGCGGAATTGGCAGACGCGCTAGATTCAGGTTCTAGTGCCCGCAAGGGCTTGGAGGTTCAACTCCTCTCGACCGCACTTTCGACCAAGGCCCGCCCCATCAGGCGGGCCTTGTTCATTTCTGCGGGCTTGGCCCGCTCGTTCCTTGCCGCTTTGCCCGTAGCCGCTTTGGGCCTGTTGCAGGCCCTTCGCTGCCATGCTCCCTCCGACTACCCTCGGTCGTGGCTCTCACCATCGTCGGCATGGATGAAGCGGGCTTCGGCCCCATGATCGGCCCGCTGACGGTCGGCATGGCCGCGTTTCGCGTCCACGACTGGTCCCCCGACTCTCCTGCACCCGACTTCTGGTCGCTGCTCGCGCCCGCCGTCACGCGATCTCCCTCTGACGCTCGAAAGATCCCGATCGAGGACAGCAAGCGTCTCAAGCTCCCCAACGACTCGAAGCGCCATCCGCTCACCCATCTCCTCCGCGGCGTGCTCTCCACCCTTTCGGCGACCGGCCTCTCGCCCACAAGTGACTCCGATCTCCTCGCCGCCCTTGGCTGCGCCATCGAGCCGCACCCGTGGTACGAAGGGGAACCGGTCGCGCTGCCTGTTGATCTTGACCGACTGAAGATCGACGCAAACCTCCTGGCCCGCGCCATGGCGGACGCTCGCGTTGAACTTCTCGAGCTCTCCGTCTTCGTCGTCGGCGAGACCCGCTTCAACCAGGTCGTGAGAGATGAGGGCTCCAAAGCCCGCGCCACCGCGCTGGGTCTGTCGAGTCACATGTCCACGGTCTGGTCCCGCTGGGCCGACATGACAACGCCCGGCCACGAAACCCGCGTCATCCTCGATCGACAGGGCGGCCGAACCGACTACGCCAACTACCTCGCCAATCTCATCCCGCAGTCGCACGCTTCCACGCTGACCGTCAACGTCGATCACGAGTCCCCGCAGCGTGCGAGATACACACTCCGAGGCACAACGCCCGACTCCGAGGCCCGGGCGCTCGTTGCGCTCGTGCAACCGGAGGCCGAGTCGTCATATCTGCCCGTTGCGCTGGCATCGATGGCCGCGAAGGTTGTTCGCGAACTGCTCATGGCTCGCATGAACCGCTACTGGATCGCCCGCGCCTCGCTCGCTGGCCTGAGCGTCAAGCCGACAGCCGGCTACGTTCAGGACGCGCGGCGCTGGCTCGACGATCTCAAGTCCGTCATCCCGGCGCGCGATCGCAAGGAAATGGTCCGCCGAGCCTGATCACCCATGCCCACCGACCTGCCCGCCCATACTGATCACGCCGACCTTTCGCCCTTGCCGATGGCCCTTGCCGCCCGTGCTGCGTGCCGCGCCGCGGGTTATGTCGAGCCCAACCCCCTTGTCGGCTGCACGCTCGTCGGCCCGATCGATCCGTCCCGTCCGTTGCCGGTCGCCGATCGCATCATCGCGGTCGCGCATCACGAGCGATACGGCGGGCCGCACGCAGAGGCTCTGGCCATCGCCCGCGCCCGCGCGCTGGGCCGCTCGACGGTCGGCGCAACCGCGTATGTCACGCTCGAGCCCTGCAACAGCACGGGCCGCAATCCGCCGTGCGTCGACGCTCTGCTCGCCGCGGGCATCTCGCGCGTCGTCATCGCTCGCGCCGACGCGAGCCCGGCCAAGGGCAACGGAGCAGAGCGCCTTCGCGCTGCGGGCGTCGGGGTGATCTGGGCCGATCATCCCTCCAGCCCCGCGTACAACCTCAAGGCGACGCGCCTGGCCGACACCTTCATCAAGCGCATGCTCACGGGTACGCCGTGGGTCATCGCCAAGTGGGCCCAGACGCTCGACGGCAAGGTCGCTACGCGGCTCGGCCAATCGCAGTGGATCTCCTGCGAGCGGTCCCGCCTGCGCGTGCACCGTCTCCGCGCCCGTGTCGACGCCATCATCACCGCCGTCGGCACAGTCCTCGCCGACGACCCGAGCCTCAACGCCCGAAACGTTCCAATCCGTCGAGCCGCGCTCCGCGTCGTCATCGATCCCGACGCCTCGCTCGTCGAGCCCAACGGGCTTCTCAAGTCGCGCCGCGTCTTTGCGCACACCGACCGAACGCCGACGGCGCTTGTCATTCGCGCCAACGCCGACATCAGCCCCCATGCCCTGGCCCCGAAACTCGCCGCGCAGGGCGTGACGCTGCTGTGCATCCCCGAGGATCCGCAAGTCCCCGGCCGAATCGACCTCCGCCATCTGCTTCGCGTCTTGGCCACGCCGAACGCCGATCCGGATGCCGAGTTCCTGGCGCTCCGCCCTGTCAACCTCTCGACGAACGGCGACGCGATGCGGCCCCCGGTCGCCAATGTCCTGCTCGAAGCCGGTCCGGGTCTCCTTGGCTCGTTCCTGGCAAACGGCCTCGTCGACGAGTGCCAGGTCTACGTTGCTCCGACGATCATGGGCGATCAGGAGGCGCCGTCGGCCTTCGACGCCGGCGCTACGCCAACCCTCGACGCCCTCCGTGTCTTTGAGCACTTTGACACCCGTCACATCGCTCGCGATCTTCGTCTGACTTATCGCCTCCCGCGGCGTGATCCGTCCCGCGCCGACGTACCATCTCTCCCGTGACCGCCGAACGCATCTATCTCGACAACGCCGCGACCAGCCGCCCCAAGCCTCCCGAAGTTCTCGAGGCGATGATCGACTACTCGCGTCACCTGGGAACCCCCGGCCGCGGCGCATATGCCGAGGCCAGCCAGACCCGAAACCTGCTCACGCGCTGCCGCGAGCGCCTCAACGCTTTCATCGACGGCGACGATCCCAACCACATCATCTTCACGCTCAACACCACCGATGCGATGAATCTTGCCATCTGGGGCACGCTCACGCACCGGCTCGACCACGCGGCGGCCTCCTCGCCGATCGAAGTGGTCACCAGTGAACTCGATCACAACTCGGCCCTGCGACCTTTCAACGCGCTCGCCGAGAGATTCCCCGGCCGCGTAGTGCAGAAGCGAGCCAGGTTCAACGCCGACACGGGCCGCATCGATCTCGATCATCTCTCCAGTCTCATCTCTCCGGCCACCGCCCTGGTCGCGGTCATTCACGCCAGCAATGTCACCGGCGTGCTGCAGGACGCGGCGCATATCGCCCGCATCATCCGCGCCCGAAGCGACAACCGCGCACTTTTCCTGCTCGATGCCGCTCAGAGCCTCGGCCATGTCCCCATCAGCGTGCGAGATGCCGACGTCGACCTGCTGGCCATGCCCGGCCACAAAGGCCTTCTCGGTCCGACCGGGACCGGCGTGCTGTACATCCGCCCTGGTGTCGAGCGGCTCATGCTCACCGTCCGCCAAGGCGGCACGGGCTTCCGCAGCGAACTCGAACAGATGCCCGACTTCCTCCCCGACCGCTTCGAGCCCGGCTCGCACAACGCCGTCGGTATCGCCGGTTTGAGCGAAGGGATCGCGTACCTCCAGCGGGCCGGGATGCCCGCCGTTGTTCGTCACGAGGCAGAGCTGACGAACATGCTGCTCGACGGACTCTCGGCTCTTGCTCCGCTCGGTGTCCGAGTCCTGAGCCCTGCCGCTCGGGCGCTCAACCCCGTTGATTCCGCGAGTGTCGGCCGCGTCGGTGTCGTCTCATTCACGCACGACACGATCCCCGCCGCGACCCTCGGCGATCTGCTTGAACGCGATCACAACATCCTCTCCCGCGCGGGGCTGCACTGTGCTCCCGCCGCCCACACGACACTGGGCACGCGCGAAACGCCGGGAGCCCTCGGTGCCGCCCGCCTCTCGGTGGGGCCGTTCAACACCCCATCCGACATTCGCGCTGCGATCGCGGCCGTGACCACGATCTGCGAGCAAGCGGCGGCCGGCCCCGACGCCAGCCACCACGTCCAACCGCGCGACCGCACCCCGCGAACCCACGCGCCGGCGCACTGAACTTCGGCCCTCCGCGTCCTGTCGCGTCTGCGCATCGACTGCTCCGGTCCCTCTGCGTTTGCGGGTCCCGCGGGGCGAGCAGCCCCGGCTCACGCCGTCGCCCGCTCGACCCCGTCGGCCGCGTTGACCGCCGACGCAAGCACGCGATCGCACCGCTCGCGAGCGATACGCGCCTCGTCCTCCCCGGCATGTGTTCCGAGCGTCCCGAGGTTTACGCGCACATTCTCCGCGCACCCCTGCGCCGCTGCCCGCGCCGTTTGTACGGCCACGCGCAGGTCGCTCCGAAGGTGGGGGTTGGTCGTGTCGGCCAGTGACGCCATCACATCGATTGCCTCGGCGATCACCCCCAGCGCGTCCATCGGGATCTGGGTGCACGCGCGGCTCGCCTCCGCCAGCATCCCCGGTGCCGGATTCGCGTCCTTGCGCATCATCGCGTTCAGCGTGGCGTACGCCGCGGCGTCGGCATCGCCGAGTTCCAGCAGCCGCCCGCGCATCGCGGCCAGCCGCTCCTGCGCCGTCAGCAGCATCCCTTCGTGCGGCGACCGCACCTTTCGCCCCACGCTGTAGGACAGCACCATTCCGGCCAGTGCTAGGCCGACCGCCCCGACGACGCACGCCGCCGCGCCGCCGCCCGGCGCGGGCGTCTTGGCGGCCAGCGAATCGAGCAAATCCGCGACTCGCATCTCGCCCAACGGTGACGGCGTGGTCTGGCTCATGCCCCAGTCTAAGCCAACCGCCCTCAACGCCATCTGCCCGCATCAACAGCCCGTCCCCCCGGCACCCTGTCTACGCTTTTCGTCGACCCCTCTCGCGGAGCACATGCATGCCGACCACCACCGCCTATTCAGCCAAGATCGACCACCTGCAGATCCTCAACGAGGATGGCATCCTCGACGAGAAACTCGGCAAGGACGTCCTCTCCGACGAGCAGGCGGTCTTCCTTTACGAGAAGCTCATCGAGTATCGCCGAATCGACGAGATCGCCTTCACGCTGCAGCGTTCGGGCCGCATGTACACCTACCCGCAAAACAAGGGTCAGGAAGCCTGCGCCCTCGGGTCGGGCTTCGCACTCCGCAAGGGCATCGACTGGCTCGTTCCGTGCTATCGCGAGAATGCCGCGCTCTTTCTCCACGGCTTGCCGCCCCATCTGGTCTTCCTGCACTGGATGGGCGATGAGCGCGGCAACGCCATCCCCGCGGGCGTGAACGTCACGCCGATCGCCATCCCCATCGGCACCCAGATGCTCCACGCCACCGGCATGGCCTGGGCATTCAAGTTGAAGAAGGAAGACCGCGTCGTCATCACGTACTTCGGCGATGGCGCGACCAGCGAGGGTGACTTCCACGAGGCCATGAACTTCGCGACCACCTTCAACGTTCCCGCCATCTTCTTTTGCCAGAACAACCAGTGGGCCATCTCCGTTCCGCGCGAGCAGCAGATGGCCTCCGAGACCATCGCCCAGAAGGCACTGGCGTACGGCGCTCAGTGCATCCAGGTCGACGGTAACGACATCTTCGCGGTCTACAAGGCCACGCTCGATGCCCGCGAACGCGCTCGGGCCGGGGGCGGTGTCACGCTGATCGAAGCCGTTACCTATCGCCTCGGTGACCACACAACGGCGGACGACGCGCGACGCTATCGCGATCCGGCCGAGGTCGAGTCGTGGCAGGCCAAGGACCCCGCCATCCGCCTTCGCAAGTACATCGAGCGAAAGGGACTTTGGGACGATGCCAAGCAGGCCGCACTCGAAGAGCGAGCCAAGGCCATCGTCTCCGAAGTTGTCAAGGCCAGCGAGGGCATCGCCAAGCCCAGTCCGACCGAGATGTTCGACAGCATGTACGCCGAACTGACGCCCGAACTGGCTCGCCAGCGCAACACGATGCGCACCCACAGCCTCGGGCAGTATCCCGAGCAGGTCGGTCTCTCCGCTTCTCCCGCACACCGCTGATCCCGCGTCATGCTTGTCAAGTTCACCGACAAAGACGGCTTGGAAGTCTGGATCAATCCGATTCACGTCAAGTTCGTCCGCGAGAACCGCGGCACGTTCGGCGCGAAGAAGGGGTCCGTGATCGGCTTCTCTCAGGGTGCCATGGTCACGCCCATCATCGTCTCGGAAGTCACCGCCGAAGTCGCCCGAAGAATCTCCGAAGCCATGCCCAAGGCCTTCTTCCTTGAGCCCACCAGCGAGGACGACTCCGAAGGCGATGCCGCCGACTGACGGACGCTCGCTCACAGATCACGCGGCGAATTTGAAACCCGCCCCGCCCCGCCCGCCTCCAAACCACAGGCGGGCGGTTCTGCTTTCCGCCCGCCCGCCAAGGAGCACCCCATGACGACACTCTCCCCAGCCCTCGCGCCGTCCGCCACCTCCGCCGCATCGCCCGCCGTCAACATCATCCAGATCAGCCCGGCGGAGGCTCAGGCCATGCTCGCCTCCAGCCGCGCGGTCCTGATCGATGTCCGTGAACCCGATGAGTACGCCCGCGAGCGCATCGCAGGCGCACGCCTGCTCCCGCTCTCGCGATTCAACCCCGCTGATGTCATCAAGGGCCTTGCACCGGGACAACGCGTCATGCTTCACTGCAAGTCCGGCAAGCGCTCCGCCGATGCCGCGAGCGCTTGCGCTGATTCGGGCATCCCCGTCCTGGTGATGCTCGGAGGGCTCGAGGCCTGGAAAGCCGCGAACCTGCCAACGCTGATCAACACGAGCGTCACCCGCATCAGCATCATGCGGCAGGTCCAGCTCGTCGTCGGCTCGCTCACGCTCGTCGGTTCCGCACTTGCGTGGTTCGTCCACCCGGCCTTCATCGCGCTGCCGGCGTTCCTCGGTGCCGGCCTCACCTTCGCCGGTGCGAGCGGCACGTGCGCCCTGGCCACGCTGCTCTCGTTTCTCCCGTGGAATCGTGCACAGTCTGCCTCATGCGGAGTGTGAGATCACTCCCGTAACCACGACCCTCGTCCAACCGTCCTCCGTCGTCCATCACTCGTATTCCAAAGGGAGAGGCTCATGAACCACAACGCCGCCGAGTTTTACCAGTCCTGGCCGGGCAAGATGGGCGCCATGAAGGCTCACGCGCCCGATATCGGCAGGTCATTCTCCGCCATGTTCCAGAGTCTCATGAAGGACTCCGCGGCGGAGGGCGGGCTGAGTGTCAAGCAGAAGGAACTCATCGCTCTTGGAATCGGCATTGCCTCGCGCTGCGACGCGTGTATCTACTCGCACGTCGAAAAGTGCCTCCGGGCCGGTGCGACCGGGAAGGAGGTCATGGACGCCGCGGGGGTGGCCGTGATGATGGGAGGCGGACCGGTGTTCACGTACACCACCGTCGTCGCCGCCGCGCTCGATCACCTGCAGTCCACTCCGGCCTGACTTCAATCGCCATCGGCGGGCTCGGGTTCACCCTCCGTCGCGTCTCCGATCTTCAGGTCCGTTCCCACGATCGGCACCTTGGTCACGCCTGTCGCGGGGTTGTACGACCACCAGAGTGCGCCGGTCCACGCGAGTGTGATGATGCCCATCAACGCGCCGAGCGTCCGGTGCGAAGCGCTGATCCCCTGCCCCCGCTCGGCATCCGTCTCTGCCCGCTTGCGGCCGTGCAGCATCGAAGCCACGATGTTCTCTCTGTGCATGACCATGTGCAGCAACACGCCGGCGATGTGCAGACCGACCACCGCCACCAAAGCCCAGGCCATGAACTCGTGCGCATCCTTGACGCCGTGCACGCCGCGCGCCATCGCCACGCCGCTGCCGGCAAGTCCGAGCGTCAGCAGCATGATCAGCACGATCGCTCCCGCCGAGCCGGGATTGTGCCCCATGTGACGCTCGCCGCGTCCGCTGAGCACGCGGAGGAAGTACCGCACCACCGCCCGCGGCCCCGGCAGCCATGATGTGAAGCGTGCGTGCCTGCTCCCCATCAACCCCCACACGACTCGAAGCAGCACCGCCATCGCCATCCCCAGCCCGATTACCGCATGGAGCCAGAAGCTCGTGCTGTCGTCTCCCAGGCCCAAAGCGATGCCCGCCGCGGACGCGAACCCCACCACCAACAACCCGTGAAACACACGCACCGGCCAGTCCCACACAAGCACACGTTCCATCGCACGCTCCTTTATGCCTCCCGCCTGAGCCTATCACATTTGCCGCTACCCTCATCGATGCGCGTCATCGATTGCCCACGCTTCGGCCCGCCCTCCATCGTCTCCATCGTCGATCGCCCCATTCCCGCACCACGATCGGGCCAGGTCCTCATCCGCGTCATCGCCAGCACCGTCACCACCGCCGATGCACGCATCCGCGCGATGAAGATGCCATCACCGGCTTTCGCGGTCCTTGGCCGCGTGGCCATCGGATTCCGCGGCCCGCGCGTCCATGTCCTTGGCACCGAGCTGGCTGGCATCATTCACGCGGTTGCTGACGACGTCACCTCGTTCTCAGTGGGCGATCGCGTCGTCGCCCTCACCGGCGTGCGCTTCGGTGCTCACGCCGAGTTCGTCGCCATGGGTGCCGATCGGGCCATTGTCCGCATCCCTGACCGCCTCTCGTTCGAGGATGCGGTTGCGCTTCCATTCGGCTCCAACACCGCGATCCACTTTCTCCGCGATCTCGCCCGCCTGCAGCGTGGCGAGCGCATCCTGATCATCGGCGGCACCGGAGCCGTCGGCGTCGCCGCGGTCCAGTTCGCCCATCACCTCGGTGCCCATGTGACCGCCACCGCTCGGCCGCACAACGCCGAACTCGTTCGCTCCCTCGGTGCTGATGCGACGATCGATCACTCGGCCGTTGATCCCCTCGCTGCGGCCCGGCCCTATGACGTCATTCTCGACACCGTCGGCGTGACCACCTTTGCCCGCGCACGGCACGCCATGACACCAACCGGCCGATTCGTTCCCGTCGTCGCCACATTTCGCGAGTTCCGCCAGGCCTTCATCACCGCCCGTGGCCGCGTCATCGCGGGCGTCGCCGGCGACAGCAAGACCGCTCTCGCGGAGGTCATGAGCCTCGCCGAGAAGGGGGCTCTTCGACCCGTCATCGGCCACCGCTTCGACATGCACCAGATCGCCGATGCCTATGCGCTCGTGGACTCCGGCCGCAAACTCGGCACCGCGATCCTTCGCATCTCAACCTGATGTCCCGACACCTCCGCCCTCGGTGCTCCGCCACTGCCGTTCGCCCCGCGCAGCCGTCGCCTGTGGATACACGCCATGGTTGGGCGCGAGCCCCGGTACCATGGCCGTATGGCCACGAACGAACCTCCGAGCCCATCTTCGCCCGCCGCGGCGGCCAGTCCTTCGGCACCCCCCGCCCCTCCGGTCCCGCGCGCCTTCAGCCCCGATGAGGGCTTTGCCAGGCGACTGGACGAACTCGATCCACTCCGCGGCTTGCGCGATGAGTTCTTCATTCCGACCATCAAGGCCCTGCACGCCGCCGACCACGCCCAAAGCGCCCACGCCGCCGGCGGACACGCTGCGTCCCACCCCGCTTCGCGGCCCGATGGCCGATCGCCCATGACCGATGGCCACGGGCCATGCGTCTACCTCACCGGCAACTCCCTTGGCTGCCAGCCCAAGGGCGTCCGCGCGGCGGTCGATGACGAACTGGCCGATTGGGCTCGTCTCGGTGTCGAGGGGCATGTCCACGGCAAGCACCCGTGGCTGCACTATCACGAGATGTTCCGCGAGCCGCTGGCACGCATCGTCGGTGCGAAGCCCGGCGAGGTCGTCGCGATGAACACGCTGACGGTCAACTTGCACCTGATGATGATCTCGTTTTATCGACCGACACCCAAGCGGTACAAGATCCTCATCGAAGACTCGGCCTTTCCGTCCGACTCCTACGCCGTCATCAGCCAAGCCGCATTCCACCGCTTCAACCCCTCGATGACCGTGCTTCGCATGGTCCCGCGCGATGGCGAGCACACGCTCCGCACCGAAGATGTGCTGGCGATCATCGAGCGCGAGGGGCCGGAGATCGCGCTGGTGCTCCTTGGCGGTGTGAACTATCTCACCGGCCAGTTCATGGAAATGCCCCGCATCACCGCCGCGGCCCGCGCCGCCGGGTGCGTTGTGGGATGGGACCTGGCCCACGCCGTCGGCAACGTGCCGCTGCGGCTGCACGACATCGAGGCCGACTTCGCCGTGTGGTGCTCGTACAAGTACCTCAACGCCGGGCCTGGCGCTGTTGCCGGCGCGTTCGTGCACGAGAAGCACGCCGACCGCGCCGACCTGCCGCGGCTGGCCGGGTGGTGGGGCAACGACCCCGCCACACGCTTTGCCATGCACCCGAACTTCACGCCGCGGCACGGCGCCGACGGCTGGCAACTGAGCAACCCGCCGATCCTGAGCCTCACCCCGCTAAAGGTCTCGCTGGACCTGTTCGACCGCGCAGGCGGCATGAACGCGCTGCGCCGCAAGAGCGAATTGCTCACCGCGTACCTGCAGCGCATGATCGACTTTGTGCTGCAGGAGGCGGGCGGTGCGGGTTCTGGGGGTGCAAGTGGTGGGAGCACGCCGCTGGAGGTCATCACTCCGCGCGACCCTTCGCAGCGAGGCTGCCAATTATCGATGCTCATCCGCAAGGACGCCCGCGCGTTCAACGAGCGACTCAAGGCCGCCGGGGTCATCTGCGACTTCCGCGAGCCCAACATCATCCGCGCTGCGCCGGTCCCGATGTACAACTCGTTCCACGACGTGTGGCGATTCGCCATGATTCTTCGCGACCATCTGCGGTCGGCATAAGCGCGTCCGCGACGATGAATCCTGACTCTCAGCCTTTCGAGCCCACCATGTCGATGAACACACCGGACGCTCGCACCAGCCCTCTCGCCGCCGAACCTCTGGGCACGTACGCCCACTGCCGCGTAGTCCGTGCTGGCGGCACCGCGACGCTCTACCTGGCCGGCCTCGGCCCGCGCTCCCGTGGCAGCCGCGTGATCCCCGGAGTGGTCCTCCGCGATGGCCGCGTCGAGTCGTACGACATCGCCCCGCAAGTGCGGGCGTGTTTCGAGAACGTGCGGCTCGTGCTGGCTCAGGCCGGCTTTGCGTGGAGCGACATCGTCGATGTCACGGTGTTCATGACCGACATCCCGCGCGACTTTGCGACCTTCAACCGCCTCTGGGCCGAGGCATTTCCCGACCCCACCACCGCGCCGTGCCGCACGACTGTGCAGGTCGCGGCACTTCCACAGGGCGGTGAGGCCCCGATCAACGTCGAGCTCAAGGTCGTGGCGGCCAAGGCCGATGCGTAGCGCGGTGCGTGGCCATTCGGGGCGATGGTGCTGGCGCGAAGTCTGAGGTCTGGACCCTCCCCGGGGTCTCTTTCACCCGCGAGAACTCAGTTCGCCCAGTAGAACTTCCACATGCCCTTCTCGAACACCACCCAGAGTTTCGTGAACGCCATGTCCTGCGCCAGCGTGCCGGTCAGACGCAACTCGTACATGTTCCGCGCCTGCTTCTCGGCGATCACGCCCGGCGTCTGCTCCGCCGCGGGCATGCGGCCGAACATCTTGAGGATGTCCTCTCGGTTCTCGCGCAGCAGGTTCACCGCGTCCCGCGATGAGCGTCCGCGCAGCTCCAGATCCAGTTTGATTGCATCGGAGACCAGTTGCTCATGCAGCAGGTCATCCTTCTCTTCGCTCAGCAGCCGCGCGATGAGCACCATCACATCGCGCATCTGATACGTGCGCAGCGTCACGCTGCCGTCGACGTTCTCGGTCACCAGCGGCCGCTCGGCACCAAGATCCGCTGCTGTCTCGGCGGGCCGCTGCGGCGCTGCCTCGCGACCATCGCCGCGGATGACCCCCGGCAGGCCCTCGAGCAGCCCGGGCGTCCGCCTCACCTCGCGCTCCTCGCACCCTGCCAAGACCGCGCCCGCTCCGACCGCCGCCGCGGCCGCGTAGACCGACAGCAGCACGCCGCGACCAGAAGATCGCAACCGCCCGCCCCGCACACGCTGGCTCGCGCTCGCGCTCACGCGTCGAGTTTACTCCGCCGCCCGCCCGCTCACCAACGGTGACACCACCGGAACCTTCGCCGGCTCGCCGGCGCCAAGGCGCCAGACATCATGAACGGCCAGTTCCGGCCGCTGCGTTGGGTGGTCCGCCCGCCAATGGCAGCCGCGGCTCTCTGTCCGCCACGCCGCGGACCGAACCACAAGCCACGAGGCCAGGAGCATGTTCTGAACCTGCCAGCCGCGCGGATCATCGAAGATCTTGTCCAGCGTGTACCGCGCCCAGAACTCGATCATGTCGCGGCAGTCGTTCAGCCGCGTTCCGGAGCGCTCGATCCCCGCGTTGCGCCACATCGCCGAGCGCAAGGAACTCTCAACGTCCGACAGATCCAGTTCCGCCGAGTCGCTCGGACGGATGTCGCTGACGATCGCCATCGGCGCTGCGCTGGAGGGGGCTCGCCATCCCGCGGGAGTGCCCAGTCGCAGTCCGGACACACCGGCGACCTCCGCCGCGAGATCATCGGAATCGCCGCCCGACGCCCGTCGCGCCGCGACGCGCCCCGCGAGGTCGCCGAAGATCAGGCCCTCCAGCAGCGAGTTGCTCGCCAGACGATTGGCTCCATGAAGCCCCGAGCACGCGGCCTCTCCTGCCGCCAGCAGCCCCGGCAGATTCGTCCGACCCAGTGCATCGGTGAACACGCCGCCGATCATGTAGTGTGCGGCGGGATGGATCGGGATCAGGTCGCGCGCGGGGTTGATATCAAACCTGCCAAGGACCGCCGTGATGCCCGGGAACGCCGATGCGAACGAGCGGAGGTGCCGGCAATCAAGGAACACCCTCCCGCCCGCGTGCGCTCCGCCGTGCATCGAGATGCCGCCGTTGTCCCCCGTCGTCGGGCCAGCCCCGCCCGGCGCGCTGGCGATCCGCCGGACGATCGCCCGCGACACGATGTCGCGCGGCGCCAGTTCCGCAAGTTCGTGCTCGCCGATCATGAACCGCACGCCGTCCTGATCCACCAGGTGCGCTCCCGCCCCTCGCACGGCTTCGGAGATCAGGAACCGCCCCGCACCGGCCAGGTACAACGCCGTCGGGTGGAACTGAACGAAACTCATGTCCGCGACGTCCGCGCCTGCGCGATAGGCCATTGCCACCGCATCGGCCGTCGCCGAACGGGGATTGGTCGTTTCGCGATAGAGCATTCCCGCGCCGCCAGCGGCGAGGATGGTCGTCCGCGCCCAGATCATCTGCAGGCCGTAGCGCGGGTGATGCGTGATCGCCCCGAGCACGGGCCGCCCGTCCCCAGCGGCACCCGCCTGGCCGCCGTTCGCTCCCGGCGGCGTGATCAGATCCAGAGCGAAGCACCCCGTAAAGACGCGGACACCGGCGGTGGCTTTGGCGCGTGCCCACAGCACGCGCATGAGTTCCCGCCCCGTCGCGTCACCGTCGCTGTGCAGGATTCGTGCCAGCGCATGCCCGCCTTCGCGTCCGCGGCTGGGCTTGCCATCGGGCCCGACATCGAACCGCATTCCCCACGACACGAGTTCCTCGATCGCCGCGCCCGAGCGCGATGAGACCAGCCGCACCACCGGCTCATCGCACAGCCCCGCTCCCGCGACCAGCGTGTCCTCGACGTGCCCGTCGATCGTGTCGTCCGCCCCGGTCACCGCGGCGATGCCGCCCTGTGCCCACGCGGTGTTGCTTTGCGAGGGTTCATCCTTGGCCAGCACGATGACGCCGCCGAAGTTCGCGCCGCCGAGCCGCTGGCCATCCTCGGCCGCGGAAATCGCCGCACGAAGCCCCGCCACGCCGCCGCCAATGATCAGCGTATCGCAGAAAATCTGCGGCAGAAGCAGCGAACGAAACGGGATGAGATAGCGTCGCGGATTCAGAGCATCAAGCATAGCGCCCCGTCCGCCCGCCGATCTCCGCCAGCACGCTGGCGACCTCAAACGGCCGCAGTTCCAGCACCATCTCCGGGCCGGTCACACGCCGCTCCGCGTCCGGCCCCAGCAGGGCGCCGATCGGACGCTCCAGCAGATCAACCACCCGCAACCCGCGCGCCCCCAGCACCCGCACGCGTACCCGCTGCGATCGGCCGCCCGTCTCGACCACGCGCACGACGATTCCCGCGCCGCCGCTCTCCCTTGGCTTGATCGCGCTGACCTCGATCTCGCCGCCGGCGTGCTCGCTGGACACGCTCACGCCCTCGGCACCGCCCGTGAGCGCGGGGCGTCCCTTCGCTCCGCGGCCGGCGGTTCCCGTTCCGCCGCGAACGATCACCGGTCTGCACAGCCGCTGCGCCTCGGCGTCGGGTGTCCACAGCCCGCGCTCGCGTGGGCCGTGCGGCATCATCGCGTACGTGAACTCGTGCACGCCGATGTCCGCCGTCGCATCGGGATAGCGCGATGAGCGCAGCAGCGTCAGACCCAGCACGTTCTCATCCACGCAGCATCCGAACTGGCTCTGGTTGAGCACCGTCAGCCCGCGGTCCGGCTGCGACAGGTCCATCCACCGCTGCACCGGCACTTCGAACGCCGCCCGCTCCTTGTGCGTGTTGGTGTGCGTCGGTCGCTCGATGCGACCGAACTGCGTCTGGAACGCCGCGTGACTCGCGTGCGCCCGCACGGGGAACATCACGCGCAGCATCCTGTGTTTCTCGCGCCAGTCCACGCTTGTTCGCACATCCAGCCGCCGCGATCCGGCGGTCAATTCGAAATCCTGCGTGATCGTGCTGGCGCGTCCGAGTGCCCGCGATACGCGCACCCGTACCCGCGCGGGGCCGCGTTGGAGCACCGTCAGCCGACCGATACGAGCATCGACCTCGCCCTCGCGCACGGCGAAGGCGTCGACATCCCACGCGTCCCAGAGCACCGGCCGATCCTCGTGCAGCACCAGTTGATTCAGTGGCCCGTCGGCAAGGTCCGCGACGATGCGCCCATCGCCGTGCGTGAGCGCAAGGCTCAGCACCCGCCCGGCGCGATCGATGATCGCGCTGATCACGCCGTTGCTCACCCGCACTGCGCCATCCGCCGCCGGCTCGATGCCAGCCGTGCCGAGCCCCGAGAGATCCTCGCGCCCATCGCTCGCGCCGAAGCAAAGCTCCGCCAGCCGCGCGCGAACCAGTCCATCGCCGAACGCCGCGAGTTCGTCCCGTTCGCACGATGCCGGGTTGAACATCATCACCCGTCCGCGCTCCACACCCTCCGCCGCGCGCGCCAGCAGTCGCTCGATGTGCGGCGAGATCGTCTCCTGCACCCGCGCCATGTCGGTGCGGGCATCGTCGTAGACCTCGCGGATCGATGAGCCCGGCAGAATGTCGTGGAACTGGTTCAGCAGCGTCGTCTTCCACGCCCGATCAAGATCCGCCCGCGCCGCCGCGAACTCCGCCGAATTCGCTCGAAGCGTTCCGCGCAGCAGCGCATCGCTCACGAGCATCTCGGCCAGTCGCAGATCCTCCTCGGCCCGGCGCATCGCTCGCTTCAGCCACGCCTGGCTCGTCAGCGTGCCGCGGTGCAACTCCAGCGGCAGCTCGCCCGTGTGCACCGGCACGTTCACGCCGCGGTCCTGCGCCGCCTGCACATCCTCGTGCAGCCGCTCGCAGAAGTCGCTCACCCGTGTCATCTCGACCCGCGGCAGACCATCGCACGCGGCGCTGAGCCTCGTGTTCACGAGCATCGCTTCTGTCGGCCCGCCGCCGCCATCACCGAAGCCGAAGGGCGTCAGGAACCGCGCCCCACGCGTCTCGCCGGCGCCGCCGCGATCATCGCCCGTGTGCTCGCCCGATGCCAGGAGTTGCTTGCTGCGATGGTTGTTCTCGGCTCGCCGCAACTCCCGCGGCGTGTTGGCCGCGTTGTAGTCGTGGCTCGGCGTCTGGTGCGCCAGAACCTCCGAGCCGTCGAGACCGCGCCAGACGAACGTCGTGTCGACGTACGGATTCGTGTCGTGCCAGCTCAGCTTGTTCGTGATGAACGTGTCCAGCCCGCTCAACCGCATGATCTGGGGCAGGCACGCGGGGAACCCGAACGTGTCCGGCAGGTACACGAAGCGCTGCGCGCCCGCGCTGCCGAACTTCTCGCGCCAGTACCCGCACCCGTGCAGGATCTGCCGCACCAGCGACTCGCCGCTGGGCACGTTGCAGTCCGGCTCGATCCACATCGCCCCGCCCGCCTCCCAGCGTCCCTCCTGCACGCGACGGCCGATCTCTGTGAACAGTTCCGGCGAGTCTTCCTCCACGTACGCATACTGCTGCGCCTGCGAGCACAGGAACACGAACGACGGGTCGCTCTCCATCAGCCGCAGAACGCTGCTGAAGGTCCGCAGGCACTTGCGTCGCGTCACGCCCAGCGGCCAGAGCCACGCCGTATCGATGTGCGCGTGCCCCACAGCGTGCGCGTTGAGCGCGGATGGCGCACATCCCGACCCGATCGCCCCGCGCAGCACCGCCAGCCCCGCCGCGGCCGTCCCTGATACATCCGCGGGGTCCACCAGTCGGATCGCCCGCTCGACGGCCTGTGCGAGTTCCTCAGCGCGTGAACTCTGCCAGGCCGGGCCCGTCATCCACGGCGCGGTGGCCGTGAACATCGGCGGGCTCGCGGGCATGAGCTCCCGCACCAGCCCGATCGCGAACGCCATTGTCTGCGCCAGTTCGCGCACAACGGTGTCAACCTCCACGACCTCCGCGTACAGGAATCGCCCGGGCTTGGGGCTCTCCCATCGACGCTGGACATCCGGCACATCCCACAGCAGCCCTCGCGCTCCGAAGGGATGGTTGCACGCGGCCTCGATGAACATCTCGAGCGAGCCGGCCCTCTTTCCTGCTTGCGTCCGGGCACCCGCGCGGAACATCGACGGCGGCAGCATCACCAGGTCGCGATTGACATCCAGCCCGGCCATCGGCCGCTCGCCATCGAACGCCAGCGCCTCGGTGTCCGTGCTGAACCGCAGCGCCAGCACGCGGCCGCGTTGTCCTCCCGCCAGTCGCCGCATCTCCGCAGGCACCGTGCCGCGCAGCCGGAACCACGCCGTGGACCACTTCGGTCCCCATTCCCACCCGGGCCGCACCGCCTTGAACGCCCGACGCCGAACTTCCCCGACCGTCAGCCGCTCGCGCGTCTGATGCACCGCGGCATCCAGCCTCACCCTCCGCACCAGCACCGCCGGCTCGATCACCGACCGCAGATGAACCTCCATCGACGCAATCGCACCTTCAATCGGCGTAGCCATGGGCGGACTGTAGAAGCCCCGTGGCCCTGCGCTCGGGCCGTCCACGCTCAGGATTCAGCGCGTCAGGCTGCTCCGGCCGCGGTCGCCGCGACCGCTTCGCTAACCACATCTATAGGACGATCCCCGCGATGTGCACCATCGGCGGGATCGCCGCGGCCACGAGCCGACCACGTGCCTCCATCGCCATCTGCCCCCCGACGCCCGACGCGAGCAGTGTGGAGAGGGTGGTATGCGGCGTCTGCTCGATGCTCTGGCCACCCCTCAGCGTGAACACCCTCGCCGGGGGCTTGCGGCCGGGGGTGGCGTTGTTCTAGAATCTTGTGCGCACGGCGTTTGTCTTCCGCGTTGATCCTGCTTTCCGCCGCTTCCTTCATTCCGGAGCCCACCATGACCGCCTTCCCCGTCGGCCCGCACTCCCTGGCCCAGCAGGTCGAGAAGATCCCCGTGACGGTGTTCGCCAGCTCTTCCGCCGCGAGCAAGGCGGTGGCGCAGGAGATCGCCGAGATCATCCGTACGCGGGCGGCGCAGGGTCGCAAGGCCGTGCTGGGTCTGGCCACCGGCAGCACGCCGCAGGGGGTATACGAGGAACTGGTTCGGATGCACCAGCGTGAGGGGCTGAGCTTCGCCAATGTGGTGACGTTCAACCTCGATGAGTACTGGCCGATGGGCAAGCAGGAACTGCAGAGTTACAACCGCTTCATGCGCGAGTACCTCTTCGACCACGTCGACATCCCCAAGGAAAACATCCACATCCCCGATGGCACGATCCCGCTCGAGGGCGTCGGGCGGTTCTGCGAGAAGTACGAGCAGTTGATCGCCGGATTCGGCGGGATCGACCTGCAGATCCTGGGCATCGGCCGCACGGGGCACATCGGCTTCAACGAGCCCGGCTCCGGCCGCGATAGCCGCACGCGGCTGATCACGCTGGACAAGGTCACGCGGATGGACGCGGCCAGCGACTTCTTCGGCGAGTGGAACGTGCCGCGGAAGGCGATCACGATGGGCGTCGGGAGCATCCTGGCGGCCAAGAAGGTTGTGCTTCTGGCCTTCGGCGAGCACAAGGCGGCGGTGATCAAGCGGGCGGTCGAGGGCGAGGTGTCCAAGGCCGTCGCCGCGTCGTTCCTTCAGGATCATCCGAGCGCCAAGATCTACCTCGATCCTGCCAGCAGCGCCGAGCTGACGCGGTTCAAGACCCCGTGGCTGCTTGGTCGCGTGGAGGACTTCGGTCTGTCGTGGGACGCGGCCCAGACCAAGCGGGCGGTGCTGTGGCTGGCGCGGAGCCTCAAGAAGCCGATCCTCAAGCTCACGGAAGAGGACTACAACGAGCACGGCCTTGGCGAGTTGCTGGCCACGCGCCCGGGCGGCGCGTACGACGTGAACATCGAGGTCTTCCGCACGCTGCAGGCGACGATCACCGGCTGGCCCGGCGGCAAGAAGAGCCAGGGCGGCAAGGGTCAGAGCGCAAAGGGACAGAAGGCGGCCGACGGATCTGCCGAGATCTTCCCCAAGCGCGTGGTGATCTTCAGCCCGCACCCGGATGACGATGTCATCAGCATGGGCGGCACCTTCATCCGCCTCTGCGAGCAGGGGCACGATGTGCACGTGGCCTACCAGACCAGCGGCAACATCGCGGTCTTTGATGACACGGCCATTCGCCACGCGGACTTTGTCAGCGAGTTTTGCTCGGCCTTCAAGCTCTTTGGCGAGAAGGATGCGCACAAGATCGAGCAGCGGATCCTGAGCTTCGTCAAGACCAAGGAGCCCGGCGAGATCGACAGCCCGGAGCTGCAGACGATCAAGGGCCTGATCCGCCGCACCGAGGCCCGCGCGGGCGCACGGTACAGCGGCGTCAAGCCGGAGAACGTGCACTTCCTCGATCTGCCCTTCTACGAGACCGGCCGCGTGAAGAAGAAGCCGCTGGGCGAGGACGACATCCGCATCACGATGGACCTGCTCGAGCGCGTCAAGCCGCACCAGATCTACGCGGCGGGCGACCTGTCCGATCCGCACGGCACGCACCGCGTGTGCCTGGCGGCGATCATCACCGCGGTGCACCGACTGCGTGCCCGCCCGTGGATGAAGCAGTGCGAGGTCTGGCTCTACCGCGGCGCGTGGCAGGAGTGGGAGCCGCACGAGATCGAAATGGCCGTGCCGCTCAGCCCCGATGAAGTGGCGCGCAAGCGCATGGCGATTTTCAAGCACGAGAGCCAGAAGGACAAGGCGCTCTTCCCCGGGCCGAACGACCCGCGCGAGTTCTGGCAGCGGGCCGAGGACCGCAATCGCTTCACCGCGGAGATGTACGACCTGCTGGGCCTGCCGGAGTATCAGGCGATCGAGGGCTTTGTGCGCTGGAAGCCGAGCGAGAGCGATCAGGCGCTGGTCGAGCCCAAGGCGGGCGCTCGCTCATCGGGCAAGGTCGCGCAGAGCCTCAGCGAAACGCACGGCGCATCGTCCAACGGTGTGCATCACGCCGCCAAGGGCACCGGCGGCAAGGCCCGCGCGGCCGGCGGTGGCAAGGCACGCGGCCGCGCGTGATGCCGCTGAGTTGCTTGAGTCATGCCGCGAACGGATCGAACCCATGAACCACACGATCGGCGTCTGCTCCTGGTCCCTCCAGCCCGTCAGTCCGGCGGACCTTGTCGCCAAGGTCCGCGCCACCGGTCTGGCGGCGGTGCAGCTGCATCTGGACCCGCTGCGAACCGGACAGTGGAGCGAGATCGAGACGGTCAACCGGCTGAACGCCGCGGGCATCCGCGTGCTCTCGGGCATGATCGGCATGGCGGGCGAGGACTACACGACGCTCGAAACGATCATGCACACCGGCGGCGTTCGGCTCGATGCGGACTGGCAGGAGAACCTCGCCGCCAGCCACGCCAGCGCCGCGATGGCCCAGCGACTGGGCCTGAAGCTCGTGACGTTCCACGCGGGCTTCATCCCGCACGATGCGCACGACCCCGTGCGGGCGATCATGATCGAGCGGCTGCGCGCGGTCATCGATGCCTTCGATGCACGCGGCATCCGTGTGGCGTTCGAGACGGGGCAGGAATCGGCCGACACACTCACCGAGGCGCTCACGGCGCTGCAGCGGCCGCACGCGGGCGTGAACTTCGACCCGGCGAACATGATCCTGTACGCGATGGGTGACCCGGTCGCCGCGCTGCGCAAGCTCTCGCCGCGGGTGGTGCAGGTTCACATCAAGGATGCGCTGCCGACGGCCACGCCGGGCACGTGGGGCAGCGAGGTGCGTGCGGGCTCGGGTGCGGTGGACTTCAGGGCCTTCTTCGCGGTGATGCGCGAGAAGGAACTGGCGGTGAACCTACTCATCGAGCGCGAGGCCGGCGAGAGCCGCATCGCCGATGTCTCCCACGCCGCGACGCAGATCGCCTCGTGGATCAAGTGAGCGAGCGCTCGGCGCGATGATCACGCGGCGAGGCAGTCGAGCTTCGGAGCGAGACCGATCAAATCGGGAGCGTGGCACCGCTCCCGTGCCGCCGACTGCACGGGCTTTGGCGGGGAGTCGGTGCCGCTGGACTGCCGATCAAGGAGCCGAGTCGGTGTTGAACGAGCGCTGAGGACAGAAAGCACTGGTGGCCAAGGCCGCGTGCGGTGGACACGTATTGTGATCAACCGCGGCTGGCCTCAAGCTGCTGGGGGCTGATGGCGCTGAGCGTGCGGGGGAGCCGTCGTCTCTCGCTGCACCTTCGTCCCACGGAAGCGGATGCAGCGAGTCATCGCAAAGGCCCAACGAGGCAGCGTCGACGCGGGTCACCCGCCCAACGGCCGGCGATGTATAGTTACCGTGCTGGTCACGGCGACGCTCCAGCCCGTGCCGCACCGGCCCTCGACCTCTTTGGCAACTGCATAGCCAGCAGCCGCGGCAGAGCTCCACGGCATACGGCGGGCGCCGCCTGCTCGGGCCTGCCCGGCCGCCGCCACCCCGCCGCACCCCCCCAGCCAGCCCAACCCCGCCACCAACTTCCCCGGCGACGACGCGTACGTGCAGTTGGTCGATTCGAGCATGAGCGTGGTGTCGCACGTCGATGCGTTGACGGGCCAGCTCCGCCAGCGGATGAGCTACGACGCCTTCGGCCGGATGCGGCTGATCCTCAACGCCGACATCGACGGCAACGGCCGCGTGGATAATGACGACCTCTCGACCTTCATCACGCAGTACGTCGTCGAGGTCGGGCTGGAGGAAGGCTCGCGGACCACCGACTTCAACGGCGACGGCGTCGTCGATGACGCCGATCTGTCGTTGTTCGCCCAGTGGTACGACGACCAGACCGGCGACAAGCCGACGCGTGACGCCGTGCGTGTCGCGTACCACGGCTACATCCCCGAGCACGCGACGCTCACGTACATCGGCGATGAGAGCCGCATGACGCGGTACCTCGGCCGCATGCGCTGGTACGACGCACGCCTTGGCCGCTGGCTCACCCGCGACCCGGCGGGGTACGTCGACGGGCTGAATGTGTACCAGTTTGTCGGCGGGAATCCGCTGATGTTTGTGGATCCGCTAGGCCTATGGGGAGTTGTCCCAAACACAGTTCATGGGGACTGGGAGTACTACGTAGAAAATGGCAGCGTGTTTCGGTCAAGGGACTCTTATAGACGTGGCTGGCTGAGCAGTACGTACTCACCTAGTGGCACAGTTACTGAGAATGTCTCAGCGAGCACGGGCGCAAGCGTTCAGGACTTTCTGTCTGGTAAACTGAAAGATGATCCAGCCTTTCTGGTTTGGTCGGCAAACAAGCAGATGATTGGTGTGGCGGCCGACGAGCTGCAGAGCGAATTCGATAGCGCAGCCAAAGGTGCTGCGATTGCGCCGATAGCCATGGTTGCTGGGCGGGGCGTTGGGAGAGTTGCGGGACGGCACTCGGGGGAGGCGGCTGAGGAAGCCGTGGCTGGTGTGGCGGCACCGGTGGCGGGGGCGATCGCGCAGGGATACATCGACTCGGCTGAGACACGACGCATCATCGCGACGGCACCAAGTTCGGATCGATTCCTTGCGGCTACACTCTGGAAGGACCGAGGTGGAAAGCCGGGTGTCGGATGGAAGCGAGGGGATCCTATCGATAACTACGTTAGTCCCGGCGTGGAGCCGACTTGGGAGACCGTCAGAGAGCGATACTGGATGAATGTGCTTCACTACGAAGGAAGTCGCTATTCGATTCCGAATCAGAAGCGAATGGCAGAAGGAGGAGCCGCCCAGATGTTCGACGATGAACTTGGTCGTCCTCTTCCAAAAGAGCTTTCGCACTATCCGACCCCGCAGAGAGAGGGAGGAAAGTTCAAGTTTTATGAGGTAACGAATAAAGAGCACGCAGCCATGGATCCAAAGGCGCGTAGACTAAGGAGATAAGTGTGCCAGATTTCCAAGAGCTCTTTGAAGAAAGTGGATACAAGCCAGTCGTATGGAATGGGACACTAGTGCAGATTATGGACAATTGGAATGTAGTTGGCGGGGAAGAGTTCTTGCTGCGATTCATCTCAGCTACTGCGGTAAGGCCGCAAGGCCTCTCCTTAGGCCTAAGAGGTGGCGCGGAGCTGTCTATTGATGATCAAATTGTCTCTGGTGTAAGGCGGTCCGCTCTTCTCTGGTATCACTTGTACAAGGATTTGGAGGTAGTGATTTGCGTCCCGAACAAGATAGAGCCCAGCCCCACCCAACTGAAGATTATCAATGCTTGGGAGAACAGCTACTGTGGCGTCGAGGAAGGTACCGCAGGAGGTGCAATGATCGTTACCGAGAAGCGTGTGTTTGAAGGGGTGCAGAGGCTCTACAAGTGCAATGATTTTGATCCTGATGATGATTTTGATGATCTGGTTTTCACTGTAACTAGAGTCAAATAGCAAGTTTGGAAGATGGACTTTTTTGACGGATCGTCCGGCGCGAGCAGGCCGAGTGGCTGATTGAGTGCTGGCGAGGTGGACGAAGGACAGGAAGCTGATAGAGAACTCGTCATAGCGGTGAAGACGTGGCGATCACCTTCAGCCGGCATTGAAGTGTTCGCGGCGGACGTAGCAGAAGGTGCTGTGGAGCCGTCATCCTCCGCTTCATCTCCGCCTGCGGGGAAAGGCTCCACCGATTCAACGCCAACGCCCATCGACGCCGCGTCGACGCGGGACGCCCCTCCATCGGCCGTCGCCGCGTCGTTGCGGAGTTGTGGTATGCGGCCCTTCATTCCTTGCCGCACCGGCCCTCGACCTCTTTGACAAGTGCATAGCCAGCAGCCGCGGATGGGGCTCCGCGGCATAGGGCCGGTGCCGCCTGATCGGGCCTGTTCGACCGGCCGCCGCACCCCACCGCACCCCACCCAACCCCGCCACCAACTTGCCCGGCGACGACGCGTACGTCCAGCTGGTCGATTCGAGCATGAGCGTGGTGGCGCACGTCGATGCGTTGACGGGCCAGCTCCGCCAGCGGATGAGCTACGACGCCTTCGGCCGGATGCGGCTCATCCTCAACGCCGACATCGACGGCAACGGCCGCGTGGATGAGGACGACCTCTCGATCTTCGCCTCGCAGTACACCTACGAGGTCGGCGACGACGCGCGTCCCAAGACCACCGACTTCAACGGCGACGGCGTCGTTGATGACGCCGATCTGTCGTTGTTCGCCCAGTGGTACGACGACCAAGCCGGCGACAAGCCGACGCGTGACGTGGTGCGTGTGGCGTACCACGGCTACATCCCCGAGCACGCGACGCTGATGTACATCGGCGATGAGAGCCGCATGACGCGGTACCTCGGCCGCATGCGCTGGTACGACGCACGCCTGGGCCGCTGGCTCACCCGCGACCCGGCGGGGTACGTCGACGGGCTGAATGTGTACCTGTTTGTCGGCGGGAATCCGCTGATGTTTGTGGATCCGACGGGGTTGAGCTGGCTTGCAATGTCCTATGATGCTCAACTGGGGGGTGGGGGCAGCGTTGGTGGCGGCTTCTCGAGCCGAGGGGTGTATCGCGACAGCTATTCGAGCGGTCATGGTGTTTCGGCGCTGGCTCCCGGCCAGATTGGCGGTGCCCCCCAGATCCGGAGCCCAGAGCCGGTACGGGAGGCCGTTGAGCCGGCCGCAGCTGTATTGAACCATCCGGTCACGAAGAACATGCTGGCAGGTGCCCAGGCCGTTGGCGGCGGAGCCGCTACGATCATTGGTGCTTCAACTGCCAAACTGGGGGTTGGGATCCCGCTTGCTCTATGGGGTATAGACCAAGCGCAGAGCGGTGTTCGCTACATGTTGACTCAGGAAGACTCTTCTACAGTTGGCGGTGCGATCATTGGCATGGGTCTGGAGGCGGTTGGGGTATCAGAGGAGGCAGCATCATTTGTTGGGGAGGCGGCCTATGGCCTCGCGGGCTCTGCCACCGCGCGGGCGAGCACGAACGCCGCTTCGAAGGTGGTCAACCACTGGCTGTACAGAGGACAAGCCCCAGGATCACCGAAGGGGATCGCGGACAGCGTTTACGCCGCAGTTGGTCAGTTGACCGTCTCCAACAAGCTCCATCAGCGATACAAACATCTTTCGGATCCGATTGAGCGAGGTAGGGCAATCGTGACAAGTCCTGGCATCGCAGGTCTTGTAATGAATCTTCGCCCATGGAATGCCGCCCGCACTGGGAAGGGTGGTACGTTGCTGACTGGCCCAACACGACCTGCGCGAGTCTTCATTGAGAGAGCTACTCATACAGCCGCTTTGAAGCCGATGTTAGACAGCGACTTTGAGATTGAACGCGATTACGAGCATGCGCGCGAGCAATAGATCGGAGATCAGAGAGCGTGACAAGTCCATCAATCAATCAGGACGCCAGCAATGCTAGACCACTCGAGGTCAAGCATCTTCTTGCACTGTTCACGACCCTCATTGGATCCGCTTATGTTGGTGGGTTTTTTCACCGAACATTTACGTGGCCCGGGCGTGAGATCGTCGGCATGGTCGTGGGAATAGTCGGCATTCTCTGCATTTTCGTAGTGGTCCGAGTGGCCGCCATTTGCGTTATAATTGTCGTAGCGAGTGCACTCCTATGGTACGAATCGCCACGAAGATGGCACGCGGCGCGTCGCAGAAACAAACGGAGGCTGCGAAGCGAGCGATCGGAGCAATGATGACTTTGCACACGAGCACTGTGTATTCGGCTTGACCTCCCATAGCCAGCCTGAACTTGTTCGGGGCTGCTGGGGCTGTGAGTGTCGTTGAGTCGCTGCACTTTGCTTCGCCCCGTACCATGGGAAGCGATGGCGCGACTCGACGTCGACTCCCCCGCGCGACAGGCGGAACGCGGGACACACGCCCGACGGCCGCTGATGTAGAATTGTTGCGCTGCGCTCGGCGCCGCACCGCACGTGCCGCGCCGGATTTCGACTTCTTTGACAAGTTCATAGCCCACAACAGCAGACCGGGCTCCGCGGCGTAAGGCGGGTCGCGTCTGCTGGGGCTCGCTCGTCCTGCCGCCGCTGCCGACATCCGCTCCCGACTTCAACGGCGACGGCGTCGTTGATGACGCCGATCTGTCGTTGTTCGCCCAGTGGTACGACGACCAGACCGGCGACAAGCCGACGCGTGACGCCGTGCGTGTCGCGTACCACGGCTACATCCCCGAGCACGCGACGCTCACGTACATCGGCGATGAGCGCCGCATGACGCGGTACCTCGGCCGCATGCGCTGGTACGACGCACGCCTGGGCCGCTGGCTCACCCGCGACCCGGCGGGGTACGTCGACGGGCTGAATGTGTACCTGTTCGTCGGCGGGAACCCGGTCATGCTCGTCGATCCGACGGGGTTGCTCTGGACCTGGATCAAGAACACGGCCAGTGACGCGTGGGACGGCGCGAAGGAAGTCGGCTCATTCGTCGTCACCGGCGGCGGCAACCTTGCGGCCGAGGCCAACCGGGCGGCAAGCGAGGACAATCTCTACGGGCGGAATGTCGGTGCCTATGCCAAAGGCCGCAAGGACCGGGGCGATGCCGCGGGAGCGCAGGCGGCGATGGCGGCGGGAGCGAAGATAAGCAATGAGACGACCGCGGCTGTAGCGGCCAACATCGAGGAGCGAGCAGAGACTTCGGTCGACATCGTGATGACAGCGGCCGGGGGTGGCGGCAAGCTTGTGTCCGCGGCCGCGGATGTTGCCCAGGTTGCCGTTGACATCAGCAGCGGACAGTCTCCGGTCGCAAGCGTGGCTTCGCTGTTGCCGGGGGTGAGTTCCGGCTCGGTGAATGCGGTGGGGGGCGTGCCGGGCGGGGCACGCGCGGCGATAAACGCAGGCCCGGGTGCGGCTTCCTCGCTGAAAAGAGCCGCGGGAGCGGCCTCAGCAATCCAGTCCTCAGCGGCGAGTTCGCTGCCTACCCTCAAGGGAAAGACAGTTGCATACATTAGCACGATTCTTCAAGACGCTGGATTCATCAAGAAGCCGAAAAAAACAAGTGTGAACCAGGATTGGAACCATCCGGATGGGTCTCAGGTTCGTATTCATCCATATGGAAATGAGGATCCCACGCCGTACCGCAGCGGAAATAATGCACATGTTCATAAGGAGGCACCCGGAGGGGTGCAGTTGAACGATCGGGGACTCCCAGATCAGAATAAAGACAACACGCACATTGGTATTCCCAATCGGAAAGATCACCAGGCGGTGAGAGGTCGGCCGAATGGTGCTTAGGAGGACTAAATTTGGTCAAGCGATACGAGGCGGCGATGACTCGAGCGATATCGGAGATCGATTACGGACTCTTGGCTCACCGGATGATGCGCGAGCGATGGTGTTCGGTCTCACAGGCGACTGTCGTGATGTATCATTCTGGCGGGGTGCGTGGTTCAACAATTGATTATGATGCCATGCTGATCCTTCGCCCGCGTCATGTGAATTTGAGTTGTCGCGTGCATCTCACGCCGCGCGATGAGGACGTACTTGCAGCGCTCATCGCATCCATGCGATCAGTAGGCATTGAAGATCCTGTCGAAGAGGAGTAGCTTTGTTCCGATTTTGCGGACCAAAGATATGTCTTGCTGTCTGTATGTGCAGTTTGTATCGTAGGTTGGCTTAAACTGTGTTGGAAAAATGCACTGTTGATGTCGCAACGAGGTATGCAGTGCGGCGATTGCATGGCAATCGTGAGCGCCGTTGGTTGAACAACGGTGCGCATCTGGTTGTGGCGGACCGATCTCTGTTTGTGAGGGCACCATGGGAACTGAGTACATCGCTAGACTTCAGTCTGGAATGAGCAAGCAGCAAATGAGTTCGGTGATTGCCGAGACTGTTCGGCGTGCTGGGATGGAGCGAAGCGAGTATCGGCTCGTGCTCAGATATGGTCAGATGCCGAACGCCAGTTGCGATCAAGGCGATGTCGCGTTTGTCTTCTCGGGGAACCGGCTCGTGGTCGAGTTCCGGGATCCGAGCGATCCGCGCAACGAGCAAGTTCTCGCGAGCGTGCGGCTTGCTCTGCAGGAACTTGATGAGAAAGCTGTGCTCCGCGAGTGTTAGGCCTTGACTGACGGGTCGACCCCTTGCCCGCGTACGGTGGACGTGGGGCCTGACCACCCTCAGCCGGCCTGGACCTCTTCCGGGCTGACGTCGGAAACGTGGTCCCGGTCCCGCGCCATCGACTCCACGGGCTTGATGGCGGTGGCGGGGAGTCGGTGCGGCTGGAGCCGCGAACACGGAACCGAGCCCACCAGGGCCGACGCCGGCGGAGCGAACGCCTTGTTCCCTCGCGGCGGGAGCGAGTTCGCAGCTCCGCTTTTCCGCGGGTTGTGCTCGGCCCGCGCGGATGCGGGCTTCGGTCCGTCCGGGGCGACAGACCGTGGCCCCTGCGGGGCCGAGGGCGACCCGAACTGAATATGAACGTGGTCGGGCCGCGATGGGCCGCGGGGTGTGCGCAGGGGGCGTGTTGGCCGCGTCAGGGGTCGTGATGACGCCGTCACGCGTCCACGGATTGGCTCCACGCGTCCACAAGCCGGCTCCGCGCGTCCACAAGATGCCGTCACGCGTCCACGGGCCGGCTCCACGCGTCCACAAATTGGTGTCGCGCGTCCACAAGACGGCGCCGCGCGTCCACAAAATGCCGTCACGCGTCCACAAGACGGCGCCGCGCGTCCACAAAATCCCGTCACGCGTCCACAAGACGCCGTTTTGTGGACGCGTGGCGCGGACTTGTGGACCAAAATTGGGAATTTTTGGTCGTCTGGTGTTCGGTTTTGTGTCGATTTGGGGGGGATCGGGGGTCGAACGGTCGCGATCGTGTTTGCGAACGCGCGGGGATTGCGCGGGGAACGGGGGGGAACGCGCGGCGATGCGTCGCGAAAGTTCAAAGTTCAAATGGGGAAAAGTTCAAATCGGAGGGGGTGGGGGGTGTTCGGGGCGTTCGCCCCCTCCGCCTCGAGGACTCGGCACCTCCCCCGTTGGGAAACGGGGGAGGAGCTTGCGGATTTGGTGCTTTGCCGGTTTGCCCTTTGCCCTTTGCCCTTTGGCACTCTGCCACTGCGCCACTGCCCGCCCCCGCCCCCGCCCCCTCCGGCTCGAGGACTCGCCACCTCCCCCGGTCGGAACCGGGGGAGGA
>Ga0209990_10000133_pt1 | contig 74135 bp, 75 predicted proteins | sample NOAtaG_6_FD_187304 | JGI IMG/M metagenome (GOLD analysis project Ga0209990, IMG submission 187304) | Freshwater lake microbial communities from Lake Erie, under a cyanobacterial bloom - NOAA_Erie_Diel5S_2200h metaG (SPAdes) (version 2) | ecosystem: Environmental > Aquatic > Freshwater > Lake ... | reverse complement strand
AGTACGGCCAGCGGATGCTTGAGGTCGATCATCTGATCGAGGCGGGCACGAAAGAAGTCGTCGGTCATCGCGGCTCTCCGGTGGCGATTTCTCGCAGCTTTCGAGCCGGATTATTCCAATTCCTGCGAGATTTCAACATACCGATTCTTCGCAAAAGCGTTATTCCATGCGGGTCTTCGGGGTTTTGCAGGGGCAACCACGTATTCGCCCGCGAACAACCCCGTGCCGGCCAGGTCGCGTATGCCCACGGCCAACTGGGGCAGCCAGGCGCTTTCCTGCATCAGCCGGAGTTTCACATCAAAGCTCTTGTCCTTGTAGGTCTGGTCACCGGCGATGGCGGGGCCGTAGAGCTGGTTGCTCACATCCACATAGCGAAAGCCGGCCTCCATCCAGTCGAAGGGTTGGGTGACAACGCTCAGGCGGCCATAGGGATCGGTGCGGCTGTAGGTGAGGCCGAGGGATCCGGCGGGATGCATGCGCGCCGTGGGTGTTTGCAGCAGTCCCACCAGGCCCCAGTCGCTGGCCGTGGGGCGCAGATCGCGCGAGCGTTCGGGCGCCCCCAAGGCGGCGGGATCAGCGCTTGCGCGACTGACGCCAGGGCCCTGGTCGGGCGCAGGCCCGAGTGTGGCCAGATGGGCGATCAGGTCCCCCCAAAAGTCTGCTGGTCATCCGGCATCGCGCCGCGGCGCCCAGATCCACGCCCCGGGCGCTGGTTCGTCCTGCCGCTGCCGATTCCAGGTGGCCATACCGGAGCGCTGCACCCGGCCGTCGGGCTGGGCGATCCACGCCCAGTCGGTCCGCGATGCCCCGGCGGCATCGCAGGCCGCCACGTAGGCCGCTGCCTCGCGCCCCGGCGTGTGGACCGGCGTGCAGCGTTCCCCTGCGCCGGTGATGACGGTCACGGTGCGGGGTCGGCGTGGCAGCACCACCTCGTGGCCTGATCGCAGGACCGGGTCGCGGGCCGGGTTTGCCTCCAGCCAGCGGCCATCAGCCTGTGCCACGGGCACGCGGCCCGCGGGCGGCAGGCCGTGCAGCAACTCCGCGAGGCGGGCACGCGCCGCTGGCGGAGCGCGCAAGGATGGGGAGCCGCCGTTGACAGCGTCCCCCAGAAGGCCCACGCCGCCCCCACACCGCGCATCGGCGGCGTTCTTGTGATGGTGGGGCTGGCGGCCGGATGGGTTGGCCTGGCGGTGGCCACCGCTGTTCCCTTGGGGCGGGAAATGGGGCTGCTGCTGCTATGCGGCCTGCCGGCTTTCCTGGGCGGACTGGTGGAGGATGTGACCAAGCGGGTGGGTGTCTTCGACCGCTTGATGGCCAGCATGATCTCGGGCGCGCTGGGCTGCTGGATCCTGGGTGCCGTGCTGCACCGGGTTGGCCTGCCGGGGCTGGATACGGCGCTCGTCTGGTTGCCCTTCGCGGTGATCTTCCCCAGTTTTGCCGTGGCGGGCATTGCCAACGCGGTGAACATCATCGACGGCTTCCATGGCCTGGCGGGTGGCATGGGCATCATCTGTGCGGCGGCCGTCGCCACGGTTGTCTTTCAGACCGGCGACGAGCTGGTGTCCGTATGCGCCCTGACGCTCGCCGGGGCGCCGCTCGGGTTTCTGCTCTGGAACTGGCCAGGGGGCAGATCTTTCTGGGCGATGGCGGCGCTTATCTGGTGGGCTTCCTGCTCGCGGAGCTGTCGGTCTTGCTCACCATCCGCCAGCCCGGGGTGTCGCCCTGGTTCCCAGTGCTAGTGATGTGCCACCCCCTCGTGGAAACCCTTTATTCCATCTATCGGCGCAAGGTGGTGCAGCGCGGTCAGTTGAGCGGGCCCGATTTCGACCATCTCCACCAACGTATCTACAAGCGTTTGTCTCGAGGCGCGCCCGACCCCAAAGTCCACAATCCACGGGTGGCCGGTTTCGTGTGGTTGCCGTCCATGGGAGTGGCCGCCTATGCCGCCCATGCCCACTTCCACGAGCTCGCGCTCATGGGCGGGTTCCTGGGCTACGCGGTGGCTTTCGCGGCGGCCTACCAGTGGCTTGGCCGGGGAGAGCCCGCCTGAGATGAGGCGGGCAGGCAGGCCTGGCCGGGCCCGCGAAATCAGTGCTCTTCGGCCACCGGCGTGCGCCCGTAGGCGGCCTCGCGAAAACGGCTGCGGAGGGCCAGCTTTTCGGGTTCGTTGAGTTCGCGCCCGAGCAACTCGCGGGACAGGTAGAGCAGCCGCGAATCCACCAGACGCGGCAGCCCCCGGCGAGAATTCATGAATTCCAGTGCGCTATCCCGGGTTTCCTCGTCCGATTCTTCGAACCACCGCGCAATGGCGCGCTCCAGGGTCTCGGTGTCGATCTCGGCGGGTGCTTCCTCCAGGGCTTCGGTTGCCTGATCGGCATCCAGGGCCAGCGCCTGCACCGGGCCGAGCATGCGGTCGAAGATGCGCGCCATGCGGTGGAACGACTCATCGCTTTCGTCCATCGCTTCGGTCTTCATCCCGTAGACCTGGATGCCAGAAGCCTTTGCCCGTTCGATGGAAAGCGCAAGGCGATCGTCCAGTGTGACCACCACGACCGCCGAAAAAGCCGAGGATGCCGCCAGCTGCTGCAGGTCGGCATCCATGGCGCGTACCAGTTCGAACCCATCGCCAATGCTGTCCCGCGCGCAGATGCGTTGCGTGCACGGAATGCGATAGGAGGCGCCGGAGCGTTCGTCATCGTTCTCCAGGTACAGGTAAATGCGCTCCAGGCGGCAGGCACGCCCGAGTTGGCGCTCGAGCGCGTCGATGGAGGCGTCTTGAAGCTCCGGAGAAGCGGCGGCCAGCCAGTAGGGGTCGATCAGAGCGGCGGTGCGAAGCGGTCGGTTGGAGAGGAAAGGTTGTTTGCGCATTTCGAAAAGATGGAGAGAGGGCCCGCGGAGGCGAGCCGCACCGAGGTTTGCAAAGAATCGGGGGGTTCCGTAAATCTATTGGCTGGAAATCCACCCATGAGACGGTCGTGGATTCCCTAAGAAGACAGGACGGATTATAGGGCCACAGCCGGCTCGGGCCTTGGTTGCCCGGGACAGCCGTCGTCGGACAGGCGACAGCGCGGGAATCGCCGCGAGCGCGGGCACGGCTTGCGCCTCAGGCTGCCGCACGCGCCGGACGGGCGGTCTTGAGGGTCACCATCTCCTCTGCCGCCGTGGGATGGATGGCTACCGTGTCGTCGAATTGTGCCTTGCTGGCGCCCATCTTCACGGCCACGGCAAAGCCTTGCAGCATCTCGTCGGCGCCCGGGCCGATGGCGTGGCAGCCCACCACGCGCTCCTCCGGACCCGCCACCACCAGCTTCATGTGCATCTTCATGGCGCGGCCGGACAGCCCGTGCACCATGGGCGTGAAGGCGGTTTCGTACACGCGCGCATCGGCGCCGAAGCGGGCCACGGCGTCGCCCTCGGCAAGGCCCACCGTGCCGATGGGCGGATGGCTGAAGATTACCGTGGGGACGTTTTCGTAGTCGAGCTTGCGGCCCGTCTGGCCGCCGAACAGCCGGTCGGCCAGGCGGCGCCCCGCGGCGATGGCCACGGGGGTGAGTTCGTGGTGGCCGATCACGTCGCCCACGGCGAAGATGCCGGGCACGGACGTGGCCTGCCACTCGTCCACGGGGATCACGCCGTCCTGGCGCAGCGCCACGCCGGCGGCCTCAAGCCCCAGGCCAGCGGTGGATGGCGAGCGCCCAATGGCCCACAGCACGGCGTCGAAGGGGCCGTGGACGCCGCCGGCCTCGTCGTGCAGCTGCAACCCGCCCGCTGCCTGTTCCAGGCGCGCCGGGCGGCAGTGGCGCTGCACCGCGACCCCGCTGCCCTCCATGTGGCGCATGAGGGCATCGCGCAGCATGGCGTCGAAGCCGTGCAGGAAGTGGTCGCGTCGCAGGCACAGCGTCACCTCGCTGCCCAGGGCGTGGAGCACTCCGGCCACTTCCACTGCGATGTAGCCCGCGCCCACCACGGCCACGCGCCGCGGCTGGGCTTGCAGGGCGAAAAAGCCGTCGGAGGTGATGCCCAGGTGTGCACCGGGAATGTCCGGCAGGCGGGGGTGGCCGCCCGTGGCCACGAGGACGTTCTTTGCCCCCAGGTGCGCGTGATCCACCACCACCGTGTGCGCGTCGGCCAGCGTGGCGCGGCCGCGCACCAGGGTAACGCCGTTGCCCAGCAGATAACGCTCGTAGGCGGCATTGAGGTTACGCACGTAGGCATCGCGCGCGTCCACCAGCTTCTGCCAGGAAAACTCGTGGGGCGGCACGGTGAAGCCGTAGCCGGCGGCGTCTTCCATGGACTCCGCCATCTGGGCCGCGGTCCACATGATCTTCTTGGGCACGCAGCCCACATTCACGCAGGTGCCGCCAAGGCGGCCCGATTCCACCAGCGCCACCCGGGCGCCGTGGCTGGCGGCGCGATTGGCGGTGGCCACGCCGCCGCTGCCGCCGCCGATGCAAACGAGGTCGAAGTGTTCCATGGATGGCTCTCTTGTGGGAGGCGCGAAGGTACCGGGAATGGGCCGCGGGCGCCATGCCGGCGCCGGCCCTGGCCACGGCGCCTATACTCGCGCCCCCGCACTTGCCATCCCTCGCCTGCCGCCATGATCGACTTGCATTACTGGACCACACCCAACGGACACAAGGTCACCATCTTCCTGGAAGAGGCGCAACTGCCCTATCGCATCGTCCCGGTGAACATCGGCCGCGGCGAGCAGTTCCTGCCCGACTTCCTGCGCATCGCGCCCAACAATCGCATCCCGGCCCTGGTGGACACCGACCCTGGCGATGGGGGTGAGCCCATTTCCGTGTTCGAGTCCGGCGCCATCCTCACCTACCTGGCCGCCAAGACCGGCCGCTTCCTGCCGCGCGAGACCCGCGGCTGGGTGGAGGTGATGCAGTGGCTGTTCTGGCAGATGGGCGGCCTCGGACCCATGGCCGGGCAGAACCATCACTTCGTGCAGTACGCCCCCGAAAAACTGCCCTACGCCATGGACCGCTACGTGAAGGAGACGGCGCGCCTGTACGGCGTGCTTGACCGCCGCCTCGCCGGCCGCGACTACGTGGCGGGCGACTACTCCATCGCCGACATGGCCTGCTATCCCTGGATCGTGCCCCACGAGCGCCAGCGCCAGGACCTGGCGGATTTCCCCAACTTGCGGCGCTGGTTCGAGGCCATCCGCGCCCGGCCCGCGGTGCAGCGCGCCTACGCGCTGGCTGGCTCGGTGAACGCGAAGCCCACGGTGGACGAAGCCGCGAAGCGGGTGCTGTTCGGCCAGGATGCCTCGGTGGTGAAGCGCTGAGACGGCATCCCCTCGCCGCGTGACGCGGCGGTGGCGCCGGCTCGGCTAGACTGGGGGTTTGCCACAGCCATCGGGTGTCGCCGTGACCATCGCTCACCTCCGCAAGGAGTACCTCAAGGCCCGCTTCGACGAACAGGATGCCGCCCCCGACCCCTTCGACCAATTCCAGCGCTGGTTCGAAGAGGCACTCAAAGCGGAACTGCCGGAGCCCAACGCCATGACGCTCGCCACCGCCTCGCGCGAGGGGCGGCCCGCGGCGCGCATCGTGCTGCTCAAGGGCTTCGACCGGCGCGGCTTCACGTTTTTCACCAACTACGCTAGCCGCAAGGGCCGCGAACTGGCAGAGAACGGCCACGCCACATTGCTGTTCTTCTGGCCTGAACTGGAGCGTCAGATCCGCATCGACGGTGCCGTGGACAAGGTGGCCGCGCAGGAGTCCGACGACTACTTCAGGGTGCGGCCCCTGGGCAGCCGCCATGGGGCATGGGCCTCTACCCAGAGCGCCGTCATTCCCAGCCGCCAGGTGATCGAGGAGCGCATCGCCCAGGTGGCCCGGGAGATGGGTGAGGACCCGCCGCGCCCCCCGCATTGGGGCGGCTACCGCCTCACGCCGGCCTGCTTCGAGTTCTGGCAGGGACGCCCCAGCCGGCTGCACGACCGGCTGCAGTACACGCGCCACGGCCCCGCCTGGCAGCTGGAGCGGCTCTCGCCCTGATGGCGCTGCCATGGACACGAGCCGCAGGGCCTGGGCTACCCGGCCGACGGTCCCGACGGCCTGCATGCCGGGCAATGGGAGCGGCATGGAGCGCGCCCCTGCTGTATCGTCTTCGCGCGCGCCGCTTCCGAGCCGTGCGGCCCATCCTCGCCTTGGGAGAAGATCATGCTGAAAGAGCACACCGGTCCTCGCCTTTGTGCTGGCGCCCGCCCGTCGTGGGCCGCAGCCGCTCTGGGGATCGTCGCGATGCTGTGGCTGGCGGTGTCCTTCGGGGCTGGCGCGCTGGCACAGGAGGTCCTGCCGTTCCCGCCCAAGCCCTCCGGCAGCCTGGCGGGCCGCACCATGCAGGATTCCGTGTACAGCCCCTTGCCCGCCCCGCGCCGCCTGCCCGCCGCCGCACCCAACATCATGATCGTGCTTATCGACGACGTGGGGCCGGCGCAGTCGGGCACCTTTGGCGGCGAGATCGCCACGCCCACCATGGACCGAATCGCCCGGGAAGGCATCACGTTCAACCGTTTCCACACCACGGCCATGTGCTCGCCCACCCGGGCCGCGCTGCTCACCGGGCGCAATCACCACCGCGTGGGCGCCGGCCAGATCGCCGAGCTCGCCAACGACTGGGACGGCTATTCGGGCGTGCAGCCCAAGACCAGCGCCATGGTCGCCGAAGTGCTCAAGGCCTACGGCTACCACACCGGCGCGTGGGGCAAGTGGCACAACACGCCTGCCGACCACACCACAGCGGCGGGGCCCTTCGACTACTGGCCCACCGGCTATGGTTTCGAATATTTCTATGGCTTCCTGGCTGGCGAGGCATCGCAGTACGAGCCCCATCTGGTTCGCAACACCACCGTCGTCCATCCCAACAAGCCCAGGGATGGCCAGCCCTATCACCTGAGCGAGGATCTCGCCGACGACGCCATCGGCTGGCTCCGGCAGCACAAGGCCCTCGCGCCGGACAAGCCTTTCTTCATGTACTGGGCCAGCGGCGCCTCCCACGGGCCGCACCAGGTGCCCAAGGCGTGGGCGGACAGGTACAAGGGCAGGTTCGACAACGGCTGGGACAAGTACCGGGAGCGGGCCTTCGCCAATGCCAAGGCCAGGGGCTGGATTCCGCAGAATGCGCAGTTGACGCCCAGGCCGGCCGGCTTGCCCGCCTGGGACGACATCCCCGAGCAAGAGCGGCCCTTCCAGCGGCGTCTGATGGAGGTGTTCGCCGGCTTCACGGAGCACGTGGACACCCAGGTGGGACGAATCGTGGACGAGGTCGACCGCCTGGGCTACGGCGACAACACGTTGATTGTGTACATCTGGGGTGACAACGGCCCCTCAGCAGAAGGGCAGGCGGGCACCATCAGCGAGCTGCTGGCGCAGAACGGCATTCCCACCACCACCTCCCAGCATCTGGCGGCGCTGGAAACCCTGGGCGGGCTCGACGCCCTCGGCTCGCCCAAGACCGACAACATGTACCACGCTGGCTGGGCATGGGCGGGCAGCACGCCCTACAAGTCCACCAAGCTGGTGGCGGCGCACTTCGGCGGCACCCGCAATCCCGTGGCGATCCGCTGGCCGAGCCGCATCAGGCCCGATGCCACGCCCCGGCCGCAGTTCCATCACGTGAGCGACATCGTACCCACCCTCTACGAAGTGGTGGGCATCACGGCGCCGCGGGTGGTCAACGGTTTCCCCCAGGATCCAATCCAGGGGGTCAGCATGGCCTACGCCTTCGCCGACCCGGCGGCCAAGGGGCGCCTGCAGACCCAGTACTTCGAGATCATGGGCAGCCGTGGCATCTACCACGACGGCTGGTTCGCTGGCGCCTTCGGGCCGCGCGTGCCGTGGATTCCGGGCCTGCCCAAGGGTTTCGTGGACGCAAACGGCAAGCTCGGGTGGAGCCCGGACGATGACCCGTGGGAGCTCTACAACCTCGAGGAAGACTGGTCGCAGGCCAACGACCTGTCGGCTGCGATGCCCGGCAAGCTCGCGCAGATGAAGGAGCTGTTCACCGTGGAGTTCGCCCGCAACCAGGGCTTTCCTGTGGGTGGCGGACTGTTCGTTCCCGTGGTGCGGCCGGATCTGCGGGTTGCGCCGCCCTATCGGGAGTGGACCTTCGCGGGCGCCCTCACGCGCCTGCCGGAGGCGGCTGCGCCGGCTCTGGGCAATCGCGAAAACGTCGTCACTATCGACGCCGAGCTGGGATCTGGCGCAAATGGCGTGATCTACGCCCTGGGGGGGTTTTCCGGCGGCCTCAGCCTGTACCTGCAGGACGGCGTGCTGTCCTACGAGTACAACCTGTTCGAGATCCAGCGTACCCACATCCGGGCGGCCGGCAAGCTGCCTGGCGGGAAGGTCAGGATCGAGGTGGCCACCACGTACGCGGAGAAGAAATCCGCCGGCCCGCTCGAGGTGGTGATGCGGGTCGATGGCCAGGACGTTGCCCGGGGTAGGGTGCCGGTCAGCGCGCCGCTCACCTTCACCGCCAACGATTGCCTCGACATCGGCTCCGATCTGGGCTCGCCCGTGTCGGTGGATTACTACGACCGCGCGCCCTTCCCGCTCGCCGGCACCATCCACCAGGTGCACGTGCGCTACACGGACTGAGCGATTGCCCGCGTTCACGAGCCTTCCGTGGCGCGCGGCAGCCGTACCGCCATCCCGCCCATGCCTTCCTGTGGCCGCGCCGCGCCAGCCCCGCGGCGCTTCGCCCGACCCCTCCGGTGCTCCAGGGCGAGCGCGCCCATGCCGCGGACGATGATCGGCATCTCCGGCGAGCACGCCTTGCGCGCGGGGTCCATGGGGGCATGCCGCTGATGCCGCCGCCTGCCGACGCGAAAGCGCCGGGTGCGCCCGCGCCACCCCTGGCGCACGCCGAGGCCGATCTCGACGACGTGCGCCTGCACTACGTCACCGCCGGCGAGGGACCCGCCGTGGTGCTGCTGCACGGCTGGCCCCAGACCTGGTACATGTGGCGGCACGTGATTCCGGGGCTCGCACGGCGCTTCCGCGTCATCGCCCCCGACCTGCGCGGGCTGGGTGATTCCTCCCGGCCCGAGGGCGGATACGACAAGAAGACCGTGGCGGGCGACGTGTGGCGTCTGGTTCACGGGGTGCTGGGCGAGCGGTCCCTGTTCGTGGTGGGGCACGACTGGGGCGGGCCGGTGGCCTTCGCGCTGGCGGCGCAGCATCGCGACGCGGTGCGGCGCCTGGCCATCCTCGATGTGCCCGTTCCGGGCGATGGCACCCCCGTGTTCTACGACAACCGCTGGCACCATGGCCTGCACTGGGAGCCTGGACTAGCCGAGGCGCTCACCGCCGGGCGCGAGGACGTGTACCTGGGCTTCTTCTATCGCACGTGGGGCGAACGGCCCGACGCCATCTCACCTGAAGCGCAGGCCGAGTACCTGCGTGCTTACCGCCAGCCCGGCGCCATGCGCGCCGGTTTCGAGTACTACCGCGCCATGCGCCAGGACATCATCGACAACGAGGTCTTCCTGGCCCAGGGAAAGCTGCCCATGCCAGTGCTGTGTTGGGGCGGGGCCGTGGCCCGCGGCCGTGGCATGCGCGCCATCGACTCCTGGCGGCGGGTGGCAAGCGACGTGCGAGGCGGCGTGGTGGGAGGATGCGGGCACTGGATCGCGGAGGAGCGGCCCGACTGGGTGGCGGACCAACTGCTTTCGTTCTTCGGCGAGGGGCAGGACCCGGGCTGAGCACCCGCGGTGCCGGCGATGCGCCTGCGGGCTGGTGAAGCCGCTCAGGCGAGCCAGGGCGAGAACACGGCTGCGAGGATCGCGGCGGGCGCAGCCCAGCGAAGCAGCCCGCGCAGCCAGCGCGCCCCCCGCGCTGACAGCCCGAGCTCGCTCTCGAACAGGGACAGCGGCAGCACCCAGCCCGCGAGCACCGCGAAGGCAAAGCCGCCCGCCGGCAGCAGCAGATCGGAGGTGACGCGGTCGAGCACGTCGAACCACGTGGCCTCGGCGAACCCGCGCAGCAGGCCGAGGGGATGCCAGTGCGCCCAGAGGTTGAACGACAGCACCGTCGCGATCCCGCCGGCAAAGCATCCCAGCGCCAGCACCAGGGTGGCCCAGGTGCGCCCCCAGCCGAAACGGCGGATGAGCAGTGCCGCGGCGAGCTCGAGCATGGAGATCGCCGAGGCCAGCGCGGCCACGAACAGCAGCAGAAAGAAGGCGAGGGCGGCTAGGGTACCCAGGGGCATGCGCGCGAAGGCCAGGGGCAGGGTCACGAACACCAGCCCCGGCCCTCCCGCGGGGTCGAGGCCGTGGGCGAACACCAGCGGGAAGACCGCGAAGCCCGCCAGCAAGGAGATCGCCGTGTCGGCCAGCACCGTGGCGATGGCGGCACGGCGCAGGTCCATGCTGGCGTCGGCATACGCCGCGTAGGTCACCATCAGCGCCATGCCCACCCCGATGGAGAAGAACCCCAGGCCCAGCGCCTCGATGGCGGCGCGTGCGCCGATGCGTTGCAGGTCGAGGCGGAACAGGAATTCCAGCGTAGCCAGGAAACCGCCCGCCGAGCTGGCGTAGAGGGCGAGGCCGGTCAGCAACACCACCAGGGCCGGCATGAGCACCTTGCAGGCGGTCTCGATCCCGCCGCCGATGCCACGCGCCACGATGGCCGCAGCGATCGCCATGAACAGCCCGTGGAACAGGCTCATGCGCAGGGGCGCGGCGAGCAGGGCGTCGAAGCGCGCCTGGGCAGCGCCGGGGCTCGCGCCCCCGAGTCCGCCCAGGGCCGTCTCCACGGCGTAGGCAAGGGTCCAGCCGCCGATCACGGAGTAGAAGCTGAGGATCAGCACGCCCGTGATCACCCCCAGCCCGCCGATCCACGACCAGCGCCGGTTCGCGCCGAAGGCCCCGGCCACGGCGGCGATGCCGCCCACGGCGTCCTGGCCGCCGCGCCGGCCCACCGCGAATTCGGCCAGCAGCAGCGGTATCACCACCAGGCCCAGGCCGGCCAGGTAGAACAGCACGAAGGCGCTGCCGCCGTTCGAGCCCACCTCGTAGGGAAACTTCCAGATGCTGCCCAGGCCCACGGCCGAGCCCACGGCGGCGAGCACGAAGCCGCTGCGGCTCGACCAGGTTTCGCGCATCCCGCCCACGGCAACCGGCCCGTCAGCCACGCCCGGCGCCGCCCCACGGCCCTGGCATCAGTGCTCTTCGATGCGGGTGACCGTGTCCTCAGCGGGTTCGCCCGTCTCCGGGTCGATCCACCCGGAGAGGCCGATCTCCTCCTCGGCCTCCGCAAGCGATTCGCCCTCCTCGAGGGTCTCCTCGCTGGCGAGTTCCATGTCCTGCATGGCCTCGCGCAGCGTGGCGAAGGGGCCGTACTCGCGGCCGCCGTCCGGCGAGTGCCAGTAGAAGCCGTCGGGCCGTTCCACCACGCGCGCCTGCCCCGCCTCGGCCGGGGTCTGGGGGATTGCCTGTCTCATGACCGTGTGCCCCTCGATGTAGGTTCGGCAGCACGCGCCGCCGTGAAATCACTCTACGCCGATCCTCGCGCGCCGTGGCGCGCGGCCATTTGCGCGAGGTCAAGGCCGCGCCCTGCCGAAGGCCGATCATGCGGCCATCATGATCATGCGATTCCGATCCCGCGCCGATGCGGCCAGCCGCCTGGCGCAGGCGCTGGCGCACTACCGCGGCACGAACCCTCTCGTGCTGGCGATCCCGCGGGGCGCCGTGGCCATGGGCCGCACGCTCGCCGATGCGCTCGGCGGGGAACTCGACGTGGTGCTGGTGCGCAAGCTGCGCTCGCCGGGCAGCGCCGAGTTCGCCGTGGGCGCGGTGGACGAAACGGGCTGGACCTACGTGGCGCCCCATGCGGCGAGCGCGGGCGCCGATCCCGCCTACCTGGAGCGCGAGAAGCAGTTCCAGATCGAGACCCTGCGCTGGCGCCGGGCGCAGTACACACCCGCGCGGCCGCCCATCGACCCGGCCGGGCGCACGGTGATCGTGGTGGACGACGGCCTCGCCACCGGCGCCACCATGATGGCGGCGCTGCACTCCGCCAGGGCCAGGGGGCCGGTACGGCTAGTGTGCGCAGTGCCCGTGGCCGCGCCCGACAGCCTGGAGTTGGTGCGCCCGCACGCCGACGAGGTGGTGTGCCTGGAGGCGCCGGAGGCGTTCTACGCCGTGGGCCAGTTCTACGACGATTTCGCCCAGGTGGAGGATGAACAGGTGGCGGCGCTGCTGGCACAGCCGGCAAAGGGCGCTGGCGGGCCATGAGCGCGACGCAGGGCACCGTGGCCGTACCGGCGGACGCGGTGGTCCTGGAGGGCCTGCTGGACATCCCCGCCGCCGCCTCGGGCATGGTGGTGTTCTCCCACGGCAGCGGCTCGGGGCGGCTGTCGCCGCGCAACCGTTACGTGGCGCAGGTCCTGCGGGCCGCGGGCATGGGCTCGCTGCTGGTGGACCTGCTCACCGCCGAGGAAGATCGCCATATGGAGGCGCGCTTCCACATTTCACTGCTCACCGACCGGCTCGATCACGCAGTGCGCTTCGCAGGCCAGGCGCCCGGCGCCGCCGCATTGCCCGTGGGCCTGTTCGGCGCCAGCACGGGGGCAGCCTCCGCCCTGCGCGTGGCGGCGCGACGTCCCGATGCCATCCGCGCGTTGGTGTCGCGCGGCGGGCGTCCCGACATGGCGGGCGCTGGCACCCTCGCCGCGGTGCGCGCCCCCACGCTGCTCATCGTGGGCGGGCGGGACACCGGCGTGATCGAACTCAACGAGGCGGCGCGCGACGCCCTGCGGGACTGCACCCGCGAACTGGTGCTGGTGCCGGGCGCCACGCACCTCTTCGAGGAGCCGGGCACGCTGGAGCAGGTGGCCGCGCTGGCGTCCGGCTGGTTCCGGCGCTGGTTCGGCACCGCGCCCGGTGGCTGAAGGCGCCTGCGGGCCTGCGCCGCCCGCGGCCTGGCCTGGGGTTGCCGGGCCCCGGGTTCAGAACTCCTGCGGCGCGGCGGGCGCGGCTGCCACGGGCGGCGCGGGAATTTCCGCGATCATGCAGTCGGTGGTGAGGATGAGCGCGGCCACCGAGGCCGCGTTCTGCAGCGCGCAGCGCGTCACCTTGGCCGGGTCCACCACCCCCATCTCGATCAGGTCGCCCCAGGCGCCATTGGCCGCGTTGAAGCCGAAGGCGCCGCTGCCCTCGGCCACCCGCGCCAGCACCACCGAAGGCTCGGCGCCCGAGTTGGCCGCGATCTGACGCAACGGCTCCTCCAGCGCGCGCAGCACGATGCGGATGCCGGCGTTCTGGTCCTCGTTCTCGCCGCTCAGGCCGGCAAGGCTGGCGCGCGCGCGCACCAGCGCCACGCCGCCGCCGGGGACGATGCCTTCCTGCACCGCCGCGCGGGTGGCGTGCAGGGCGTCCTCCACGCGCACCTTGCGCTCCTTCATCTCGGTCTCCGTGGCCCCGCCCACCTTGACGATGGCCACGCCCCCCGAGAGCTTGGAGATGCGCCCCTCCAGCTGCTCGCGGTCGTAGTCGCCGGTGGTGCGCTCGAGCGCCGCGCGGATCTCGGTGATGCGCGCGGCGATGGCCTGCGGATCGCCGGCGCCGTGGATGATGGTGGTGGACTCGTTGTCCACCTCGATACGCCGGGCGCGCCCCAGCATGGCGAGCTCCGCCTTGTCGAGGCGCCGTCCGATCTCCTCGGACACCACCTGGGCGCCCGTGAGCACGGCGATGTCCTCCAGCAGCAGCTTGCGCCGGTCGCCGAAGCCGGGCGCCTTCACCGCGCAGGTACGCAGCACGCCGCGCACGGTGTTCACCACCAGCGTGGCCAGCGCCTCGCCCTCCACGTCCTCGGCCACCACCAGCAGCGGCTTGCCCGCCTGGATGACCGCCTCCAGCACGGGCAGCAGCTCGGCCACCGCCGAGATCTTCTTGTCGTGCAGCAGGATGAAGGGGTCCTCCAGCACCGCCATGCGCCGCTCCGGCGCGTTGACGAAGTACGGCGAGAGGTAGCCGCGGTCGAACTGCATGCCCTCCACCACTTCCAGTTCGTTGGCAAGGCCCGAGCCGTCCTCCACGGTGATGACGCCCTCGCGGCCCACCTTGTCCATGGCGCGCGCCACGATCTCGCCGATGGAGCGGTCGGAACTGGCCGAGATGGTGGCCACGTGGGCGATCTCCACGCTGGTGGAGCAGGGCCGGGCCAGCGCCGCGAGCGCTGCCACCACCGCCGCCACCGCCTGGTCGATGCCGCGCCGCAGGTCCATGGGGTTCATGCCCGCGGCCACGTACTTCATGCCCTCGCGCACGATGGCCTGGGCGAGCACCGTGGCGGTGGTGGTGCCGTCGCCGGCCACGTCGGAGGTCCGGGCGGCCACCTCCCGCACCATCTGCGCGCCCATGTTCTCGAACGGATCCGGCAGCTCCACCGCCCTGGCCACCACCACACCGGAGTTGGCCACCGTGGGGGCGCCCCAGGGTTGCTGCAGGATGACATTGCGGCCGCGCGGACCGAGGGTCACCTTGACGGCGTCGGCGAGCACGTCCACCCCGGCGGCAATGCGGCTGCGGGCCTGCTCGTGGAACAGCAGTTTCTTGGCGGTCATGGGGGTAGGGCCTCCGGAAAAGGGCAATGGGTTACGGCTTGGCCAGTCGGCTGGCGAGGTAGGCCACCGAGGCGTCGAGAGTGCCCATGCGGGCATAGTCCGCTTCGGGCACGTCCACGCCCAGCCTTGCATGCAGGTGTTCGAGCACGGTGAGGAAGTCGAAGGAGTCCATGTCGATCTGCCCGCGCAGCGAACGGTCGGGGCGCACGGTGGCGAAATCGGCCTCCGGCGCCACCTCGAGGATGCTGTCCACCATCGCCTGGCGAATCTGGTCGGCCGTGAAGCTCATGCAAGCGACTCCGGTTGCTGGAACAGCCGCTCCAGGGCGGCGAGAAAGCGTGCCCCGCGCATGCCGTCGCTGGCGCGGTGGTCGGCCGAAAGACTGGCGTGCAGCACCCGGGCCGGCACCAGGGCCCCGTCGCGCACCCACGGGCGCACGGCCACTCGCCCGAAGCCCACCAGCGCCACCTGGGGCGGCTGGATCACGCCGTACACGCTGTCCACGCCCAGTTCGCCCAGATTGGTGATGGTGACGGTGGGGTCTGCAAGCTCCGAGGCGCGCAGTTCGCGGCTGCGAGCGCGGCGCAGCAGGTCCTTGAGCCGCTCCATGAGTTCGGTGAGGGGCAGGGTGTCCGCGTGGTGCAGCGCCGGCGCCACCAGGCCGCCGCCGCGCAGCGAGACGGCGATGCCGGGATGCACCGCCGCGGCGGGCTGGAAGCGGCCGTCCGCGAAGAAGCCGTTCAGCTCGGGCACTTCGCGAAGCGCCAGCGCCACGGCCTTGATCTCCAGGGCTGCGAACAGTACGCGCCCGGTCACCGGCACGCCGGCGTTGCGGCGCTCCAGCCACAGGGAGGCGGCCTCCACGTCCAGCTGCGTGCCCAGGTAGTAGTGGGGGATCTCGCGCTTGGAGCGCGCCATGGCCACGCCGATGGCCTCGCGCATGGCCTGCGCGCGCGGCGCGGCGATGGCCGGGGGCGCGGGCGCCGCCGCGGCGGAAGGGGCGGCCGGGGCTGGTGCAGCCGTGGCGGCGCGCTCCACATCGGCCAGGGAGATCACGCCGTCGACCGAGGCGGAGGGCACGGCCGCCAGATCGAGCCCCAGTTCCTGGGCGCGCCGGCGCGCCGCGGGCGAGGCGCGGGGGCGCCCGCCGGGTGCGCCGGCTAGGGCTTCCAGCGGTTGCGCGGCCGGCGCGGCGGGCGGCTGCGCCGCACCCTCGGCCGGCGCGGCGGCGGGCACCGGCGAGGCCGCCACGGCCTCCCAGGCCTCGCCCTCGGTGGCGAGCAGCGCCATGACCGCACCCACGGGCAGGCGCTGCCCAGGCTCGGCCACCAGTTTCGCCACCGTGCCGGGGGTCCAGGTCTCCACCTCCACCGCGCCCTTGTCGGTCTCGACGACGCACAGTACCTCGCCTTTGGCCACGGCCTGGCCGGGCTTCACCAGCCATTCCACGAACGTGCCGGCCTCCATGTCGGCACCCAGCGAAGGCATGACGAAGACGTGCATGTCAGCTCACCAGGGCGCGCACCGCCGCCACGATGCCCTCCACCTGGGGCAGCGCCGCCTCCTCCAGGTGTTTCGCATAGGGCACCGGCACCTCGGCCGAGCACACCCGCGCCGGCGGCGCGTCCAGGTCGTAGAAGGCCTGCTCCACGATGCGCGCCATGATCTCGGCGGACAGGCTGCCGCTGCGCCATCCCTCGTCCACGACCACCGCGCGCCGGGTCTTGCGCACCGAGGCCATCACCGTGGCATCGTCCAGCGGGCGCAGGCTGCGCAGGTCGATCACCTCCGCACTCACGCCCTGCGCCTCGAGCACGGCTGCGGCCGCCATGGCCTTGGGCAGCGAGCCGCCGTAGGTGATCACGCTCACCTGGCTCCCGGGCCGCCGCACCGCGGCGCGGTCCAGGTCCACCGGGGCCGCCTCGACAGCCAGTTCGCCCTCCACGCCCAGCAGCAGCGCGTGCTCGAAGATGAGCACCGGGTCGGGATCGCGCAGCGCGGCGGGCAGCATGCCGCGCGCGTCCTCCAGCGTGGCGGGGGCCACCACCCGCAGCCCGGGGATGTGGGCGTACCAGCCCTCCAGGCTGTGGGAGTGCTGGGCCGCGAGCTGGCGGCCGCCGCCGGTGGTCATGCGGATCACCACCGGCACGCTGAGCTGGCCGCCCGACATGTGCCGCAGCGTGGCGGCGTTGTTGAGGATCTGGTCCAGGGCGAGCAGGCTGAAGTTGACGGTCATGATCTCCACGATGGGACGCATGCCGTTCAGCGCCGCGCCGATGCCTGCGCCCGTGAAGCCCGACTCCGACAGCGGTGCGTCGCGGATGCGCGCCTCGCCGAACTCCGCCAGCAGCCCCTTGCTCACCGCGTAGGTGCCGCCGTAGCGGCCCACGTCCTCGCCCATCAGGAACACGCGCGGGTCGGCGAGCAGCGCCTCGCGCAGGCCCATGCGCAGGGCGTCCCGGTACGTGGTGCGCAGGGCGGGCGCCTGGCTCACGGGGCCACCTGCCGCGCGTACACGTCGCGGGCGAGCTGCTCCACCGGCTCGAGCGTGCCGGACTCGGCGAAGGCCACCGCCGCGGCGATCTCCCCGGCCACCTCGGTCTCCAGGGCGGCTGCGTCGGCGGCGTCCAGCAGACCTGCGGCCTGCATGCGGGCAGTGAAGCCCGCGATGGGGCAGCGCTGCTTCCAGCGCTCCACCTCGGCGCGCTCGCGGTAGAGCTCGGGGTCGAACATGGAGTGGGCGCGGAAGCGGTAGGTCTGCAGCTCTAGGAAGAACGGCCCGAGGCCGTCGCGCACGTGCCGCACGGCCGCGCGCGCCGCCTCGGCCACCGCCAGCACGTCCATGCCGTCGGCGCGCGCGGTGGCCATGCGGTAGGAGGCGGCCTTCGCGCACAGGTCGGTGTCCGATTCCGAGCGCTCCAGCGCGGTGCCCATGGCGTAGAAGTTGTTCTCGCACACGAACAGCACGGGTAGGCGCCACAGTGCCGCCAGGTTGGCCGACTCGTGAAACTCGCCCTCGGCCATGGCGCCCTCGCCGAAGAAGCAGGCCGTCACCCGCGCCTCGCCGCGCATCCGGTGGGCCAGCGCGAATCCCGCCGCCAGGGGCAGGGCGCCGCCCACGATGGCGTTGCCGCCATAGAAGCGCCGCGACACGTCGAACAGGTGCATGGAGCCGCCGCGGCCACGGCTGCAGCCTTCCTGCCGGCCGAACATCTCGGCCATGATGGCGCCGGCGGGAATGCCGCGCGCCAGCGCGTGCCCATGTTCGCGGTAGGTGGCGAAGATGGCGTCCTCGGCGCGCAGCTCCGGCATCACGCCGCAGGCCACCGCTTCCTCGCCGATGTACAGGTGCAGGAAGCCGCGGATCTGCCCGCCGGAATACAGCTCGGCGCATTTCTCCTCGAAACGGCGGATGCGCAGCATCTGCTGCAGGTAGGACAGGGCGGTGTCGCGGTCGGGCGCGGTCATGCGTGCTCCGTGCGCCGCGCCTGCTGCGGGCCGCGCGCCCCTCGCTGGCGCCGCGCGCTCACGCACCCGGCTCCAGGGTGGACAGGTCGCCCTCGGGCAGTCCCAGCTCGCGGGCCTTGAGCAGGCGGCGCAGGATCTTGCCGCTGCGGGTTTTGGGCAGCGCGGCCACGAAGTCGATTTCCTTGGGCGCCACGGCCGTGCCCAGGCGCTTGCGCACGAAGGCCAGCAGGTCCCGGCGCAGCGCCTCGCCGGGCGCGTGGCCGGGCTTGAGCGCCACGAAGGCCTTCACGATCTCGCCGGCCACGGGGTCGGGCTTGCCGATCACGCCGGCCTCGGCCACTGCAGGGTGCGCCATGAAGGCCGACTCCACCTCGAAGGGCCCGATCAGGTGCCCGGAGGACTTGATCACGTCGTCGGCGCGGCCCACGAACCAGTAGTAGCCCTCGGCGTCGCGCCGCGCCAGGTCGCCGGTGAGATACCACTCGCCGGCGAAGCACTTGAGGTAGCGTTCCTCCTCGCCCAGGTAGCCGCGGAACATGGAGGGCCAGCCGCGCCTGAGCGCGAGTTCGCCCTCCACGCCCGGTTCCGCGAGCAGCGCCACGCCGCCATCGGCGGTGCGGCGCACCAGCGCGGCCTCGATGCCCGGCAGCGGCTTGCCCATGGAGCCGGGCCGGATGTCCATGGCGGCGAAGTTGGCGATCATGATGCCGCCGGTCTCGGTCTGCCACCAGTTGTCGTGGATGGGCAGGCCGAAGGCCTCGAGCCCCCAGGTCACCGCCTGGGGGTTGAGCGGTTCGCCCACGCTGGCGATGAAGCGCAGCCGCGCAAAGGTGCGGTTGCGCGCGGAGGCCGCCCCGCCCTTCATCATCATGCGCACCGCCGTGGGGGCCGTGTACCACACGCTCACGGCCTCGCGGCCGAGGATGTCGTACCAGCGCTCGGCATCGAAGTCGGCCTCGTCCACGATCAGCGTCAGGCCGTGCACCAGCGGCGCCACGATGCCGTAGGAGGTGCCCGTCACCCAGCCCGGGTCGGCGGTGCACCAGAACACGTCCTCCGGGTGGAAGTCCAGCGCCAGGGCCCCCGTGGCGTGGTGGGCCACCACCGCCTCGTGGACGTGAATGGCGCCCTTGGGCTTGCCGGTGGTGCCGCTGGTGAAGTGCAGTAGGGCGGGATCGTCCGGGCGGGTGGGGCCGATGCGGTACTGCGGCGCGGCGTCCTCCAGCAGAGCGGCCAAGTCCAGCGTGCCCACGGGCAGGGGCTCGCCGGCTTCCTCGCGCACCACCAGCACGTGGCGCAGTTGCGGCAGCCGCTCGCGCAGCGCCGAAACCTTGCGCCGGTACAGGCCCGTGGTGGTCACCAGCACGGCGGCGGCGCCGATGCTCATGCGGGTGAAGATGGGTTCCGGGCCGAAGGCGGCGAACAGCGGCGAGACTACGCAGCGGTGCTTGAGGGCGCCGAGCACGGCCATGTAGAGCTCGGGGATGCGGCCCGCCAGCAGGAACACCCGATCGCCGCGCTGCACCCCGAGCGCATCGAGCACGTTGGCGAAGCGCGCGCTCCAGGCGGCCAGCCCGGCGTAGCTGAAATCCCGCTGGCTGCCATCTTTGCCGAGCCAGCGCAGCGCCACATGCGTTGCGCGGGCCCCCTGGGCATGACGGTCCACCGCTTCGTGGGCGATGTTCAGGCCGCTCCCGCCCGGCAGGCCGGACAGCGCCCGCGCCGCCGCCGGCCAGCGGAAGCTCGCGCGGGCCTGCTCGTAGTCGGCGAGGTTGGGCGGCACCGGCAAGGCCGACACATCCTTGCGGATCAGGCTGTCTTCATCGGGCGGTGTCATGGGTCTCGTGCTGCAGCGCCGGGGCCGTGGGAGTTTCACCATAGGCGGGCGCGGCACTGCCCGGATTGACCCACGTCAACGGCGCGGGCGCAGCGCCCGCCGCCTAGAGCTGCGCCGCAGGGGGCTGCGGTGCTTCGGCCGCTTCGTCCCCGGCGCCGCCGCTGGCGGCTTCGACGACGGGTCCGGCGTACTCCCGCCGCAGGGCGAAGAACCGGCCGATGCGCTCCATCACCCGGGCCGCGAAGCAACCCTCGGGTAGGTTGCCCTCCTCATCGGGCTCGCCCGCCGGAAGGCCGGTGAGCAGCTCCATCACGTCGTCGGCGTGCTCCACCGCGTACACCTGGAAGCGGCCCCCGGCGCAGGCTGCCACCACGTCCTCGCGCAGCATCAGGTGCGGCACGTTGGCGGCCGGGATGATGACGCCCTGCTCGCCGCTCAGGCCGCGGGCGTTGCAGAGGTCGAAGAAGCCTTCGATCTTCTCGTTCACCCCGCCGATCGCCTGGATGCGGCCCAATTGGTCGATGGAGCCGGTTACAGCCAGGCACTGGCGCAGCGGCAACTCGCCCAGGGCCGAGAGCAGCGCGCACAGCTCGGCCGCGGATGCGGAGTCGCCCTCCACGCCGCCGTAGGTCTGTTCGAAGGCCACCCGCGCCTGCAGGGCGAGCGGGATCTCCTCGGCGTAGCGCACCGACAGGTAGGCGCCGAGGATCATCATGGCCTTGCTGTGGATGTTGCCGCCGAGCTTGGACTCGCGCTCGATGTCCACGATCTCGCCCTCGCCCAGGCGCACGGTGGCGGTGATGCGGGTGGGCTGGGCGAAGGTGAATTCGCCTAGCGGATACACCGCCAGGCCGTTGACCTGGCCGATCTCGGTGCCGGCGGTGTCGATGGCCACGGTGCCGCGCAGGATGGCCTCGCGGGTGCGGTTGGCCAGACGGTCGGCGCGGCGCTGGCGCTCTTGCGCGGCGCGCTGCACATCCATAGCGCCGATGCGCCCGGCACCACGCTGGCGGGCCCAGTGATCGGCCTCGCGCATCAGGTCAGCCACGGGTTCCACCCGCGCGGTGATGCGCTCGGCATCTTCGGCCAGCCGGGCGGCGCGCTCGATCACCGCGCACACCGCCTCGCGATCGAGCGCCAGCAACCCGAAGCGCCGCGCCAGGGTGGCCACCAGCCGGGCGTACAGCGCCTCGCCCTCTGCGCTGCGGTCCACCACGTCCTCGAAGTCCGCAGCCACCTTGAACAGTTCGCGGAACTCGGGATCGTATTCGTACAGCAGAAAGTACAGCAGCCGCTCGCCGATGAGCACTACCTTCACGTCCAGCGGCACGGCCTCGGGCTCGAGCGACTTGGTGCTGGCCAGGCTGAGCATGCGCGCCAGCGACTCGGGGCGAAGCTCACGGGCGCGCAGGGCGCGCTTCAGGCCCTCCCAGGCGAAGGGCTGCACCAGCAGCTTCTGCGCATCCAGCACCAGATAGCCGCCGTTGGCGCGGTGCAGGGCGCCGGCGCGGATCAGGGTGAAGTCGGTCACCAGCGCGCCGAAGCGTTCCATGTGCTCGATGCGGCCCAGCAGGTTGGGATGGGTGGGCAGATCCTCGAACACCACCGGCGCGCCGGCGGTCTCGGCGTTGTCCACCGCCAGGTTCACCTGGTAGCGGCGGAAGTCCGGCGCCGCCTGGAAGGGCAGGGCGGGCGCCTCGGCCGGTGCCTCCAGCCCCTGGCGGAAAGCGGCGGCATTCTCCACCACGTCCTGGCGCAGGGCCTCGATGTGCGCCACCACTGCGGGCTGGTCGCGCCAGCGCTCCAGGATCTCGTCCAGCGCCTGGCCCACGGCGGTCATCACGTAGTGGCGCTCCAGCGATTTGAGCCGCTCGCGCCGCTCGCGCATCCACTGGGGGACCTGGTGCAGGATGTGGGCAAGCTTTTCCTGGAAGGCGTTGATCGAGGTCCCAAGCCGCTCACGCTCGGACTCGGGCAGCTTGGCGAAGTCGTCGGGATTCATGGCCTCGCCGTCCTTCACCGGCGCGAGTACGAAGCCGTTGGGGGTGCGCAGCAGGGCCACTTCCGCGGCGGCGGCTTCTTCGGCCAAGGCGGACAGGGCGGACTGCTCGCGCCCCGCGAACTCGGCGTTGATTTCCTCCACGCGGGCACGGAAGTCCTCGCGCTCGAAGATGCCGGGGATGGCGCTGCGAAGCTCGTCCACCAGCGCCGCCAGATCGTCGCGCAGGGCGCGCCCGCGGCCCGCCGGCACGCGCAGCGCCCGCGGGCGCGAGGGGTCGGCAAAGTGGTTGACGTAGCAGCAGTCGGGCGGCACCGGCCGGCCGCTCGCCTGGGCGGCGAGCAGCTGGCGCACCAGGCTTTCGCGGCCGCTGCCGGCGGGGCCCAGGGCGAACAGGTTGTAGCCCTCGTGGGGCACGGCCACGCCGAAGCGCAGTGCCTCCAGGGCGCGCTGCTGGCCGGGCAGTTCGGCCAGGTCCGGCAACTCGTCTGTGCTGGAGAAGGGCAGGGTGTCTAGGGTGGCGCGCCGGCACAGGCGCTCGGGCGGCAGCGGGTTATGGGTCATTGTTGGCTCGTGGCGCCGTGAAGATCATGGCTAGGTTGCGACCGGGAGAGTGGCTGCGGCATTGACCGCGGTCAAGCAGCGGTGCAGGGGGCGCGCCGCCGGTATAGTCGTGCGTTTTCGTCAGGTTCGCCCATGTCCGTCGTCGACCGCATCGAACTCTGGTTCGTCACCGTCCCCCTGCCCGCGCCCTTCTCGCCGGCATGGATTCCCGGCAACACGCGCTCCAGGTACGCCTTTAACCTGATCCGCCTCGTCACCGACGACGGCGTGGAGGGCTGGAGCGCTTTCCCCACCTCGGGGCGCGAGCGTGCCGGACTGGGCGATCCCCTGGCGGATCTGTTCCTGGGGCGCGATCCCACCGACATGGCGCTCGTTCACGAGCGGTTGAAGATCCTCGCCATCGGCGGCAATCGCAACTGGTGGGTGGAGCCGGCCTTCTGGGATATCAAGGCGAAGCTCGCCGGGGTGCCGCTGTATCGCCTGCTGGGCGGCACGGACGAGCGCCTGCGCCTGTATGCCTCCTCGGGCGAGGTGATGCAGCCCGCCGCGCGCGTGGACGAGGCCGAGGCGCGCTTGGCCGAGGGTTTCGACACCCTCAAGGTGCGCGTGCACGACTTCGACGAGCGGGTGGACGTGGCTGCCATCGAGCACATCGCCCGGGCCATGGATGGCCGCATGCGCATCGCGGTGGACTGCAACCAGGCGTTTCGCCTCACCCAGTTCGCCGATGCGCCACGCTGGGATCTGGCGCGTGCGACGCGCTTCGCCGATGCCGCCGCCGATGCCGGCCTGGCCTGGGTGGAGGAGCCGCTGTTCATGGAGTGGTTCGACGAGATGGCCGCGCTCACGGCCCGTTCGCGCGTGCCCATCGCCGGGGGCGAGCTGCACACCGCGGGCTGGCCCGAACTGCGCACCATGGTGGAGAAGCGCTGCTATCACGTGTTCCAGGCCGACGCCATGTGGGCGGGCGGAGTGAAGGAATGCCTGCAGGTGGCCCGGCTGTGCCGGGAGCTGGGCCTGGGCTTCACGGCGCACAGCTGGAGCACGGGCATCGGCTTCATGGTCAACGCGCATGTCATGGCAGCCTCGGGCTTCGCCGCCGAGCTGCCCTTCGAGTATCCATTGAGCCCGCCGGGCTGGACGCCCGAGGCGCGCGATGCCGTACTCGCCGCGCCGTGGCGGCACCGCGATGGCTGGCTGGACATGCCGCAGCAGCCGGGGCTGGGCGTGGAGATCGATCGCCAGGCACTTCAGCGCCTGGGGGTGTGTTTCTTTCGCGCCGATCGCGCGGCGCGGGTGTGGATGCCGGAGGTGTTGTCGCAGGTGCGCTGGTCGTCAAACAAGGGAGAGGGACGGTGATGCCGGATGTGGGACAGGTGGTTAAGCGGGTGCGCGGGGCGGCCGCTCTGGCGGTGGCAGGGCTGTTGCTGGCGGCCACGGTGGCTGCACCAATGGCGCGGGCCGAGGATTACCCGGCGCGGCCGGTGCGGGTGATCGTGCCCTTCCCGCCCGGCTCCAGCTCGGACGTGAATGCGCGGCAACTGGGCAAGGTGCTCTCGGAGCGGTTGCGTCAGTCGGTGGTGATCGAAAACCGGCCGGGCGCCAACGGCATCGTGGGCACCGAGGCGCTGGCGCGCTCCCGGCCCGATGGCTACACCATCGGCTTCGTCACCGGCCACGTGGTGGCGGTGAATCCGCACCTGGTGAAGAACCTCTCCTTCGATCCGCTGAACGACTTCGTGCCGGTGCTGGTGACGGGCCGTTCGCCGGCCATCCTGGTGGTGTCAGCGGCCTCGCCGTACCGCAGCCTGAAGGACCTGCTGGAGGCCGGGCGCCGCAGCCCCGGCAAGCTCACCTACGGCAGTTCGGGCGAGGGCAGTCCGCAGTTCATCATGGCCAAGAAGCTCGAGCGCATGGCCGGCATCGAGGCGGTGCACGTGCCCTACAAGGGCGAAACCCCGGCCCTGCAGGACCTGATGGGCGGCAGCATCGATTTCTGTTTTGGATTTCCGGCAGGTACGCTGCCGCATCTGCAAGGCGGACGGCTGCGCGCCCTGGCGGTGACCACGCCGCGCCGGCTGGCGGCCTTCCCCGACATCCCCACCGTGGCGGAGTCGGGGCTAGCGGGCTACGAAGAATCCACCCTGGGCGCTTACCTGGTGCCCCGTGGCACGCCGCCGGCCATCGTGCAGCGCCTGAACACCGAGTTCCGCGCCGCGCTGGAGGTGATGCGCGCCGAGTTCACCGGTCGCGGTTCGGACGTGACCGGCACCTCGCCCGAGGAGGCTGCGGCGCAGATCCGTGCCGAGCACGCCCGATATGGCAAGCTGGTGGCGGAACTGGGGCTGCGGCCCCAGTGAACGGGCCGTGAGCCCGGGCGCCGGCATTTTTTCGAAGGAGCGTTTTCCGTGAAGATACAACGCCTCGTTCCCGCGCTGGTGCTGGCGGCGGGCAGCCTGCTGCCCGGGCCCGCGGCCCTGGCGGGCACGCCCCTCTCGCCCGCCGAGGCGCGTGCCATTGCCCGCGATGCCGTCATCTACGGCTTCCCGCTGGTGGACCACTACCGCGTCCAGCACGCCTACTTCGTCGACCATGACAACCCCGAGTTCAAGGCTGACTGGAACCAGTTGCGCAATATCCCGCGCGTCTTCACGCCCGAGGACAAGGCGATCCAGACGCCCAATTCGGACACGCCCTATTCCTTCGCGGGCCTCGATCTGAGGGCCGAGCCGGTGGTGCTCACGCTGCCGCCCGTGACGGCGGGGCGCTATCACTCGGTGCAGCTGATCGACGCCTACACCCACAACTTCGCCTACCTGGGCACCCGCACCACGGGTAACGAGGGCGGCAACTTCATGATCGCCGGGCCAGGCTGGACGGGCGCCACGCCACCCGGGGTGAAGCGCGTGCTGCGCGCCGAGACCTCGGTGGCCTTCGCGGCGTTTCGCACCCAGCTCTTCGAGGCCTCGGACCTGGAAAACGTCAAGGCGGTGCAGGCGGGCTACCGCGTCCAGCCCCTGTCCGCCTTCCTGGGCAAGGCAGCGCCGCGGGTGAAGCCCGTGGCGTTCGTGGCGCCGCTCACCCCCGAGCAGCAGAAGAATTCTCTCAATTTCTTCCAGGTGCTCAATTTCGTGTTGGGTTTCTGCCCCGTGCACCCTTCGGAACGCGCGTTGATGAAGCGCTTCGCCCGGCTGGGCGTGGGCTCCGGTCTGCGCTTCCACGCGGCGGGATTGCCGCCGCCGCTGCGTCAGGCGGTGGAGGAGGGCATGGCCGACGCCTGGGCGGACTTTGCCGCGTTCAAGAAGACGCGCATCGAAACCGGTGAGGTGACCAGCGGTGATCTGTTCGGCACCCGCGCGTTCCTGCGCAAGGATTACATGAGGCGCATGGCCGGTGCGGTGCTGGGCATCTACGGCAATTCGCGCGAGGAGGCCATGTATCCCACCTTCTTCACGGACGCCAGCGGCGCGCCCCTGGACGGCGCCACTCGCCGCTACGCGCTGCGCTTCGCGCCGGGCGAGCTTCCCCCCGTGGATGCCTTCTGGTCGCTCACGCTCTACGAGCTGCCCTCGAGCCTGCTGTCGGCGAATGCCATCGGGCGCTACCTCATTAACTCGCCCATGCTGCCGCGGCTGGTGCGCGATACGGACGGCGGCATCACGCTGCTGATCCAGCACGAATCGCCCGGGCCCGAGCGGGAAGCCAATTGGCTGCCGGCGCCGAAGGGCCGCTTCTGGATGAGCCTGCGGCTCTACCTGCCGAAAGCTGAAGCCATCGAGGGCCGGTGGAAGCCGCCAGGCTTGCAGGCGGCGGCCGTTGCCGCGCGCCCGGCGGGCACCCCGTGAGAGAGCGCGTGCTCCTCGGCGAGACGTCCGGCGCGGCGCTGGCGGATTGCGCCGGGCGCCGCGTCCGTTGGTGGAGCAGGCGCAGGGCGCTTCGTGGACTGGCGGCACTGGTCCTGTACACGGCAACGGCCGCCGTGGCGGGGACATGGCCCGAGAGGCCCATCCGGCTGGTGGTGGGCTATCCGGCGGGCGGCTCCGCCGACGCGGGCGCCCGCCATCTGGCGGGCATCGTCTCCAAGGCTCTCGGCCAACAGGTGGTAGTGGAGAACCGCCCGGGGGCTGCCGGGTCCGTGGCGGCGGCTTCCGTGGCCAGGGCGCCCGCCGACGGCTATACGGTGTTCTACGGCACCAGCGACCTGGTGATCCACGCCGCGCTCAATCCGAAGGCGGCCTACGATCCGCAGCGCGATTTCACCCCGGTGACGGGCATTGGCCGCCGCCCCGTACTGCTGGTGGCGCACCCGTCGGTGAAGGCGCGCACGGTGAAGGAACTGGTGGCCCTGGCCAGAGCGCAGCCCGGGGCCCTGACGGTGGAATCCTCCGGCGTGGGTAGCATCGAGCACCTGAGCGCCGAGGTGTTCCAGCGCGCCACGGGGGTGAAGCTCACCCACGTACCCTACAAGGGCAGCGCGCCGGCCATTCTCGATCTGCTGGCGGGCCAGGTGCAGCTGGGCTTCGAGGTGCCCCTGGCGGTGGTGGAACACGTGCGCGCCGGCAAGCTTGCGGCCATTGTCAGCGCCGGGCGCGAGCGCCTGGTCTCGCTGCCAGAGGTGCCCACGGTCCACGAGGCCGGCGTGCCGGAGCTGGATCTGCAGGCGCCCTGGGCGGGCATCTTCGTGCCCGCCAGGACGCCCGCGGCGGTGGTGGCGCGCCTGAATGCGGAGTTCGTGCGCGCCCGTAACCTGGAGGAAACCCGCGCGAGCCCAGTGTTCCTCGATTCCGTTTCCATTACCGGCACGCCGGAGGCGTTCTCGGCCTTCGTGCGCGCCGAGGTGGCGCGCTGGGCGCGGATCGCCAGGGACACCGGGGTCACCGTGGGGCAGTGAAGACGCCGATCAGAGCGGGCCGTCGCGGGGAACCGGCGGACGAAGCCGGCCTTGTGCTGCCCCTCTCTCCAGGGAATGTTCTTGGTGAACGAGCCGATGTGCAGCGCGATCCATGCGCACGGCGTCAGCCTGCAAGCGGCTGTGCGAATAGCAAGCCCCCCCCGCAAGGAACTGGAGCCGCGGTGCCGCGCCATCGCCCGCCCCGCGCTGCCCAACGAGCGACTGAGCCGCAACGCCCAAGGCCAGGCGGCGCCGCTGTTCAAGACCCCGTAGCGCGACGGCGCCAACCACATCGAACTGCGCCCGCGGGAGTTCATGCAACGACTGGCGGTACTGGCGCCGCTACGCGCGTCGGCGTGAGATTTGTCGCTCGAACAAGCGGTCTGAGTGCCATGCGCAACAACGGCCTTGGGCAGAGACAACGGGCGTCCCCCGCCTGAGGTTGCTTGGCGGCGTGAACGGGTGGCCGGCAAGCGCTGATCCGGACCGATGCCGCGCCTGCCCTGCATCGGCGTTGCGAGGGAGCGCGCTGTGGCAGTCTGCGCACGGTTGACTGCGCGAGGCAAGGTGAATGCGCCGCAAGCGGATGGGAAACACGGCCTGAAAGTCCCATTCGGGCCAGGGGAAAATCTGCCTGCCTCGCCGATGCGAGGGTGTGGCGATCCTCCACGCCGCTCGTTGGCCACCCGCGAGACGAGGTGCGCGATGAGCTCCGGGTGCGCCGGCGCAGCGGTTACCGGCAACCGGTGAAGAGGCAGTCCACGGGAGGCCAGCCTCCCGCGCCAGCCAGTGCTGAGGGGGAAGGCTCCGGCTCCGGGAAGAACGCGTCAAATCCGGCGTCAAGCCATTGACCCAGGCCCGCATGGCGCCAAGACGCGTCGCGCACTCGCATTGGATATCCCGGCACGATACGCCCTCAACGGCGTTCTGCCCCGCTTGCGATCTGAACCTCTTGAAGCCACCAACCGAGCAAGGCGGCAGCAGGCCTGCCTTGGGGCGCCTGCCGCCACAGCGGCCGCAATCGAGCCCCGTCTTATCGCATCGGAATGCGGTAGGGTCCGATGACAGAGTTGAACAGCATGTCGCCGTTTTCGAGGAACTGCAGGATCGCGTAAGCGCCGTTGCCCTTGTTGTTCTGGCCGAAAATCGTGCGCGAGACGGTGCGCCCCGTGCTCCAGTCCAGGCCTGTCACTTCCCAGCCCTCGGCCTTGCTGTAGCCGCTGACGAAAACAGCGTTGGCACCGGAGCTCATCACCGGCACCATGCTGACGGAGACCACATCGCCCCGCGCCCAGGCCGAGAAGAAGCGATTCTCGCGCTCGTTCCAGACAATCTTTTCAACGCCGCTTGGCGGGCTGTGCACCGGACCGACCGTCATCACGTCGATGATGCGGTCGGGGTGTCCTTCCTCGATCAAGTTGTTGACCACGAACGCGCCGTAGCCGGAGACGATGATGGTCTGCTCCGACTGGAGCCAGGGGCGTTGCTCGGAGATGCCCGCGGACACCAGCTTCTGGTCGGCGATGCGCGGCGAGAGCGCGCCGGGAACCTGTCTGGCATCGGCGGGGATTTGGTCGCGCCAGAACGCGATGAGCTTCATGCGGTTCGCCCCGTCCGTGATGAGTACGAGCTTGTCCTCGTCGTCGCCGAAACCCATGAGCGTCGGCGTCGACCCGGTACCGGTGCCGGCCTTGATGGCGGGCGGCCAGTCGCCGCCGTCGTACTGCGCGGTCCACGCGCCAAGTTTCGGATCGCGCGACAGACGTCCGTCCTTCCACACCAGCTTGTGCATCACGCCAGGAAGCCGCGGTTTCTTTGACCCCGTTGCCACGTAGATGCCGCCAGCGGCGTCCACTGCCAGGGAGTTGGTGGACATCTGGTTGTCGTCTTCGAACTGGACGAACTGACCGTGCTTCAGGGATGGGTCCACCACGGCGACACCGTTGAGCGCACCAATGACGATGTGGCCGTCGTAGGTCATGTTCATGCCCACGAGCCCCACTCTCGGCGTCTCGCCGAACACGCTGGTGGGCGGGATGATGGAGGCAGTATCGAAGCGGGCCTTCACCTCCAGCCCCTTCGACGCATCGTTCCGGTCCACCAGCCCGATGGCCGAGACAATCGTGCCCGCGTTCGCATAGACATAGTCCTGGTGGCTGACCAGCGCATAGATGCCCGCCGGCAGGACGGCGCCCGGGGCCGGCCCGAGGATCCCCTTCAGATGCGCCTCGGCGGAAGGCATGTCCGAGTACTTGAACTTCACGATGCGCTGCAAAGCATCGCGTGATCGGCGGGTTGCTCCGGGCAGGTCGATATCCGCGACCTTTTTCCATTGACCGCCGCGCGCATCGATGAGCGCCACCCGGTCAGTTGCCACCGACCAGAAGAACCCAGGACGCGCCGACGCGTAGGTGGAATTGTTGACCGGGCCGCCCCACACCGGCGTGAGGGCATCGAGATCGACCTTCTTGACACGAAGATTGATCTTGTACGGGATGCTGTTCTGCTTGGCCGGATTGATGTGCGTGACTCCGTAGATATCGGCCGACAAGAACGCATTGCGTTCGGGACGGGTTTGCGCGGCGGCCATTTGCACGCACAGGGCCAAGCAAAGCAGCGTTGCTCCGGCGGGCCAGGCAGCGGAGGAAAGCGGGTTTTTCGTGGAGGTCATTGGTGGTCTCCCGGTTTCGAAAAGGACCAACCCCAGCGGACGGCTGCAGGGTGGTGCATTACCTTACTCTCACTCAAACACAACCCTGCTGGCAATCCCCCGGAGAGGCATGCCAGTGAGCCGCCAGCGGTGTAACGCCGGACTTCCGACTGCATCAGGCTACCGTCCGATACGCGGGTAGGGAGGTGGGGGCGATCGAGGCGTTTGCATCCTGCTCGCCGCCCCTCGCGGCTCCCGATGTGATCCACCAGCTAATCGGTGACGGGTCCTCGCTGGCGCTCCATTGGGGCCCGGTTTGCAGCGGTTCTGCGCGGGGGAAAGATTCCGGATAGTCCTGCGCCGCAGAGGAGACGACAGTAGAGTAGGGGCTCCGCTACCCGGTTTCGGTCCCGCTCGGCGAGACCGTTGAGGTCGCCCTCGAATCTCCAGCCCGCGCTGCGGGCTGGAGTCCTCAGCGGCATGAACGGGAGTGCCAGCCCAGGCCATTCCTGACCGAGCTTCGCTGGGGTGAAGCGCACCCACGTGCCCTACAAGGGCAGCGCGCCGGCCATTCTCGATCTGCTGGCGGGCTAGGTGCAGCTGGGCTTCGAGGTGCCCCTGGCGGTGGTGGAACACGTGCGCGCCGGCAAGCTTGCGGCCATTGTCAGCGCCGGGCGCGAGCGCCTGGTCTCGCTGCCGGAGGTGCTCACGGTCCACGAGGCCGGCGTGCCGGAGCTGGATCTGCAGGCGCCCCGGGCGGGCATCTTCGTGCCCGCCAGGACGCCCGCGGCGGTGGCGGCGCGCCGGGCGCGGATCGCCAGCGACACCGGGGTCGCCGTGGGGCAGTAGCGCGTGCGCGGGTGTGGCGGGCTAGCCCGGCGAGGTCAGGGTGGCGGTGCCCGCCTGCGTGAGCGCGGGCTCGAGCATCCCCCGCAGAAGCACGTCGAGCATCAGCTCCGACCTGCGCCGAACGTCCCGCCACGGCACGTCCGTTTTGCTCCCTGACGTGATGTGCAGCGCGGCGATGCCGTGAAGGCCGCACCACAGCGTCTGGGCCACCAGATGGGCGTCCCTGAACTCCTGGCGAAACAATCCGGCGTCGATGCACTCCTGGATGGCGTTGAGAAAAAAAACGTAGGAGTCCTGGTTCGGGTCGCTCACCTGGCCTTGCACCCCCTCGCCGGGAGACCTGTCCGGCATGGGGGTCATGAACATCAGCCGGTAGTGATTGGGGCGTTCAAGGGCAATGTTCATGTAGGCCCGCCCAAAGGTCTTGAGCCGCTCCACTAACGAGCATTTGGCGAGCGCCGGCCGGAACGACGCCAGCATGTAGGCCATGTCTTCCGAGACCAACGCTCGGACCATCTCATCCTTGTCGGCGAAGTACTTGTAGATCGCCGCTGGCGAGTATTCGATCGCCTCGGCAACGCGCCGCAGCGTCACTGCGTCGTAGCCCTCTTCAGCAAACAGGCAACGGGCTGCTTTGAGGATCCGTCCTCGAATCTCCTCCCGCTCCCGAGCCCGTCTTTCTGCCGTGCCCATGACCATCCCCAACGAAAAAAAGTGTTGACACGGTAAACAACGTTCAATAAAGTGACAACCGTTCGCTTAGCAAACGGTTTACGTAAGGCGAACAATGTTTATGAATAAGTGCAACATTTTGAAGTGTAGCGCTTTTTTGGGTTCAGTCCATTCTCTTATTCACGGGGAAAGGTGCTGCAACCCCGGGGCAGGTACTCACCGGGAGTCCTGCTTCCGGCAACAAGTCCGGGTCACTCAACCAAACCAGGAGTTTCATCATGAACGTGCAACAAGGCAACCAACTCTTCGTCGCTGCAGCCACCGCCATCGCCCTGCTCACCGCTCCCGCCGCCTTCGCCGCGGAATCCGTACGCTCGCCCCTGTTCGTGGCCGGCAAGACGTGGAACGGCGGCTTCGCCGGTCCAAGCCACATCACGCCCGGCGGTAAGGCAGTGACCACCCGCAGCTTTGATGCCCCGGCACGCGACACCTTCGCAGGCCCGGTGATGCAGAAGTCGGTAGTGGCAGTCCAGTCGGGCAAGGCGACCACCCTTGTTCGCAACGGCCCCACGGTGAAGTACGCCGACCACAGCGCCGTCCGTAGCTTCGCCAATTGAGTGCGTCACGGGCCGGGCTTCGCCCGGCCCGCCACACTGGAGTGATCCAGTAGGCGCAGGACGCCCCGCCATCCGCTCGTGTCCGGCCTTGCGTCGATTGTGGTGTTGTCACCCGGGCGGCGGTGAGGTTGCGGAGCACATGCGCAGCAATGGGTAGCCGTTCGAGAGGGACCGGGTGGTCTGCGCACATCGGGCGGAGCCTGCCTGCCACTGCTGCGGTCACGCCAGCGACAGGCTGCGCGCCCGCAGTTGCCCGCAACCGCCTTCCACGTCCTGGGCTGCGGAATGGCGCAATTTGGCAAGCACGCCGCGCTGACGCAGGGCGCGCACCATCTGCGCGGCTCTTTGAAGTTCCGGCCGGCGCAAGGGGCTGCCGGGAATGGGATTGAAGGCGATGAAATTCATCACCGCGTATTGACCCGTCAGCAGCCGGGCGATGGCGTCCACCTCGTCGTCGCCGTCGTTGATGCCCGCTAGAAGGGTCCACTGATACTGCACCGGGTAGCCCGTGGTCCGGGCGTACTCGCCAGCCAATGCCACCAACTCGGCGGGCGACAGGCGCGGCGCGCGTGGCAGCAACTCGGTACGCAACTGGGGCTTGGTGGTGTGCAGCGACAGGGCTAGCGCCGGCTTCACCGGGCCCTCGGGCAGTCGCTCGAAGGCGCGGCGGTCGCCCACGGTGGAGAACACCAGTTGCTTGTGACCAATGCCGCCGGCCGTGCCGAGCCAGTGGATGGAATCGAGCACGTTGTCCAGGTTGTGGGCGGGTTCGCCCATGCCCATGAAGACCACCTTTCGAACCCGGTGGCCGCGGGCCCGGGCCAGGACCACCTGGGCGATGATTTCGGCGCTGCCAAGGTGGCGCTTCACGCCCTCGCGGCCGGTCATGCAAAAGACGCATCCCACCGCGCAGCCCGCCTGGGTGGATACGCACACCCCTTCGCGCGGCAGCAATACGCTTTCCACGGACTGGCCGTCCGAAAGATCCACCAGCAGCCGCGTGGCGCCGTCGGCTGCCGGATGGGCCGTGCGCACACGGGCGATGGCGTCGAACTGTTGCTCCAGCGCAGGCAGGGCCGCCCGCAAGCACGCCGGAAAAAACTGATCCGGGCGGGAGTGTCCGGCATCAAGGGAGCGGCCTTGCAGCCACGCCCGCAGGGCGAGCTTTTCGTGTTCAGGCCCGGCGCCGTGGGTTCGCAGCAACTGGCGTAATTGATCGATGTTCACAATCGTCAGGAGGCAGGCTGGCTGTCGGCTCTGGAGATGCGGGCGTCGGACCGGCCCCGGGAGCCGAACAGCAAGGTGATGTTGATTCGACGGTTCTCGTAACCGGACTTGAAATGGAAATGATCGGTCTCGTGGAACAGGTCAGAGTCGAAGAACACTGCGCGGTTCTCGCGGTAGGGAACGCGAACGGCCGCACCGCCCTCCGATTGCAGGTAGTGGCGGATTTCCTCAGGTTCGGAGTTGAAGCGGCGGAATCCCCAGCCATCCGGTGCGTCGCGCGTGTGGACCACCAGGCCGCCGCGGCTGGAGTCCAGGTTGGCGCCGTCCGGTGTTATCCAGAAGTTCACGTTCACCGCCGCTTCATCGGCGTGCAAACCGATGCCGGCTTGCTGCGAGTCGTATTTATAGGCCCACATGGTTTGCAGAGGCAGATCACCGATCACGCGGGGCATGCGTTGGCGGAGCTCTGCGACCAACTGCAGCATCAGGCGGCTAGCGAAACCGTCGTGCATGTAGGCGCCGAGATAGCCGGCCTTCAAGTCATTCCAGACCGTGCTTTCCAAGCACCATCCGCGCAGTGCGGCCAGCCCCTGCGCTGTGAGCAGACCGTCAATCCAAGCCAGGTTGGGGTCCGCCGCGAGGTAGTGCGCCTCGATTTCCGTCCACGGCAGATTCGCGGACACCATGCCGCCGGCGGGAGGGTCCGGATCGGGGGCATGCACGGGTCGCTTCCAGGTTGCGGCAAGCAGCGGATAGCGCCCGGGATCAAGCGGTGCGCGTTGATAGGGTTCCAGCGGCAGGCCTGGGTCCTCCAGCGCGCGACGGTACTCGTCCAGCACGGCATCGAATTCACGGTGCAGTTTTCCCAGGCGGCGCAGATACTCCATTTGCTCGATATCGTGAGTGAGCTTGAAGCGCGCGCATTGCCAGTCGGTGCTTTGGAGATCGATGCCGGCTGGCGCGCCTGTCGGAACGGGATTGCCGATGCCCCAGGGGTGACCGCGTGCCAGGGCGCGGGCAGCCGCGAAATCGGCGGCTGCGTCCGCATCGCGCTTCTGGTCGAGGCGGACGAGACCGCGGTTGAAGCGGGCGTGCGGCGATTCGGGTGCGATCCGGACCGCGTGCTCAAGCAGGGTCTGCGCCTCGGCCGCGCGCCCCAGAGTCCGGGCATCGAGGGCTGCGCAGCACAGCGCACCAACGTGATTCGGTTCGATTTCGAGCGCTTGGGTGAATGCCTGGTGTGCCTGCTCGGTACGGGCCATTTCGTCGCAGACATTGCCCAGCAGGTACAGGGCATCGAAATCCTGTCCGTGGCGGGCTAGCAGTCCGTCCAGGACCAGGGCCGCCTCCTGGGCGAGACCCTGTTCGGCCAGCGCACGCGCGTGCGCCATTCCAGACTGAAAGTCGTCTTGCGGGGCCGGTGTGGCCGGCTCACGCCGCGCGCTGAAGGGATTGCGAAACCGCATGGGTTGTTCTCCTGGCTGGACAATTCGGCCCAGGGACGGGTGCTGGCGGAGCGAAACGGCGTGACGTCGGACCTCAGCCTCCCTGGGTGCGCACCCAGTCCACGAGATCGCGGGCGCTCATGGCACCGCAATGGCGCGCCACTTCCTGTCCGCCACGGAACAGCGCCAGCGTGGGAATGCTACGGATGCCATGCAGCGCCCCCAGGTTAGGCTCAGCTTCGGTATCCACCTTGACCATGCGCACGCGGGGTTCAAGCACCGTGGTGGCTTGGGCAAAGTGCGGCGCCATCATGCGGCAAGGGCCGCACCAGGGCGCCCAGAAATCTACCACCACGGGGATGCCGTTGCGAGCCACGTGGCGCTCGAAGCGGGGCGCGTCAAGCGCCACGGGCGCGCCGGTGAACAGCGGCTGGTGGCATTTGCCGCATTGGGGTTGCCGCGACAGGCGCTCGGCGGGCAGCCGATTGACGGCATCGCAATGGGGGCAGACCAGGTGCAGGGTGTTTTCCATGGAGGCTAGGGTCCAGTTTGGCGGGTAGATGGGGTTGGCTAAGCCAGAGGCAAGCGTGCCGAACCCGTGCCACGTGACCGAGAAGCGCGTTCAGGGCGCGCTGCGGGCGACCCGGTGGCAGAATGCGTGCACTTGCCGCTTCTGTGGCGCCGCACCCGACACCACCTCCAACGCCATGCGCTGCACCCTCCGCAACCGACACAAGGGGCACTCCTGATGCGCATTGTCGATGGCGACGAGGCCAGGCACGGCGAGGCGGTGCGGGCGGTTTTCAATGACGCCATCGCGCACTCCACCGCGCTCTACGAATACCGCCCGCGCAGCCCTGCGACGATGGCGGCCTGGTTCGCGGCCAAGCGCGACGCAGGCCTGCCGGTGCTGGTGGCCGAGGATGAGGCCGGCACGCTGCTGGGGTTTACCTCCTGGGGGCCCTTCCGGGCGTTCCCGGCCTTCAAGTACACCGTGGAGCATTCGGTCTATGTGCGCGGGGATCGCCGCGGCGGCGGTGTGGGCACGGCGCTGCTCACGGCGCTGCTGGAGACGGCCACCCTGCGGGAGGTGCACGTGATGGTGGGCGCCGTGGACGCGGGCAACGCCGCCAGCCTGGCCCTGCACCGGCGCCTGGGCTTCGTGCACGCCGGACGGCTCGATGCGGTGGGTTTCAAGTTTGGCCGCTGGCTCGACCTGGATTTTTACCAAAGGGTGCTGGCGGGACCAGCCGAGCCCTGCGACGGCTGAAGGGCCTTGCACGCGCCGCGGAGCAGGGCTTCAGGCGGTGGTGTTGGGCGCGTAGAGCTCCACCACGTTGCCTTCCGGATCAGTCACCTGGATGGCGGAGAACTCCGGCCCCACGTACACCGGCTTTTCGAAACGTCCGGCCCACTGGTCGAGCGCGCCGCGGTCTGGCAGGCGGAATCCCAGGTGCAACTCGGGGCCCCGGCCGAGAGGTTCCCCGGCCTGGAACACCAGCAGCACGCCGGGTCCACGGGCACGATGCTCGTCCTGGCGCAGGCCGAAGGTTTCAGCGTACCAGCGTGCCTGAGCGATGGGGTCGCGCGCGGGAATGTTGAGGTGATCCAGTGCGAGGGCGGGAGCAGTCATGGCGCGGGGCGCGGGGCGTGATAGATGCCCCGATGGTAGAGCAAGACACGGCGTTTCGCCCCTGATGGCGCGGTCAGGCGCGCTCGGCGATTCACCACGGCGGTGCAACTGAACCTCCACCCGCACCGCGTGGCTCGCTCGCCTTCCAAATCCAGCGCCCCGCGCGTGGACCAACGATTCATCCAGGCGCGGATGGTGTGCCAGCTTCTCAATCGCTTGGGCAGACCGCGCTGTGTGCCCGCCGCTGGCCTCGACCAGCAGCGCGGCCGCAGCGCCCGCGGGGCACTAACGGTGACCCGGAGAGGGTGACGTTCGCCGAGGCCGGGGGCTTCGGGAAGGGTCCTCTGCCGAGGACGGAGCGAGCCGCGAGCGCAGAGCTCGTTCGAGCTGGTTCCAAACGTAGCGCATCGATGCAGAGCGGCGCAGCTCGTCGTGCGCACACAGCCATACCTCCTGCTTCTGGCTGAAGCGGTCGGCCAGCACGCGTCGCAGGCCAGGCTTGGTGACGGCAACGTCGACCAGGTAGGCGGCGATGCCCATGCCGGCCTCGACGGCCGCGTGGCGCGCCAGAATCGCGTCTGTGCGCAGCCGGAAGCGGACGGGCTGGGCCGGGGGCTCGCCATGCACCATCGGCGCCAGCGGCGTGGCGTCTCGATCGAAGCCCGCCACGAAAGCGCCCTCGGGGACATCAAAGCCTTCCAGGTCGCCGCTGCGCTGCAGAAGCGATTCGTGCGCGTAGAGGCCGAGCTCGGTGTTGCCAACGTGCATGGTTATCAGACCGTCCTGCTCGGGTCTGAAGAAGCGCACCGCGATGTCGGCCTCACGGCGCAGCAGGTTCTCGGCCCGGTTGGAAACCGACAGCTCGATCTCAAGCTCCGGCTGCTCCGCCAGCATGCGGGCTACCAGGGGCGCCACCACATGCGTGGCATACACCTCCGAGGCGGCAATACGCACCGTGCCCACCAACGCATCGCGGGCGCCGGCGAACAGCCGCTCGGCCTCGCGCGCCGACGCCTTCATGACCGAGATGGCGGCGTGCAGCGCGTGCGCCCGCTCGGTGGGTTTCAGCCGGCCGGGCTGGCGCGCGAACAGCACCTCGCCCAGTGCAAGCTCCAGTTCTCGCACGTGGCGGCCGACGCTGGGTTGGGTGGTGGCCAGCCGGCGTGCGGCCTCGGTGAGCGTGCCAGCCTCGTAGACGGCGATGAACGAGCGCAGCAGGTTCCAGTCGGAGAGCTGCGGCCCTGCCGGCGGGGCCGCGCGAACGGGATCACCAGGACGTGCTCGCTCGGGCATCGCGGCAGTATCGCACGCGCTCAGGTGCGCAGCAGCTTGTCCAGCTCGCGGCGCGGTGCGGGCGCCGCCGGCGCAGTCGAGTACCCGACGCGCGCCAGCATCTGCACGGTGCCTTGGGACGGGTCCACCCCCAGCGCGTCATGGACGGCGGCATAGGGTCCACGCATGGCATCGAACTCCTGGAGCGCGTTCGACAGAGGGTGCATGTCGGCACCCGCTGCGGTGGCCAGGAGGTGCTGCCTCACGTAGGCGCGGCCGGCTTCCACCTGCTGCACACGAGTGTTCCCCATGCTGGCGAGCCAGAGAAAGCCGCTGCCGGTCTCCAGCGGCGTCCAGCGGTCCATGATGCGCTGCAGGCTGGACTTGCCGCGCTGCGGCACTTCCATGGGATCGAACAGGCCCGCGGTGTAGAGAAAACGAACCATAGGGCTCGAGAGGCTGATGCCGTCGCGGTGCCTGGCAATTGCGTCGGGGCCGATCCGGAACAGCCGCGCCGACTCCAGCCAGGTGGCTGGCGTCGTGGCTTCGATTTCGTAGGCCTCGCGCGTGATGCGGCGCAGCGCGGCTAGTGGCTCGGGCTTCGTCACGGTGCCAGCCTGCAGGCCGTGGCGGCGGGCGGTCTCCACCCATGCCGACGTCAACGCCTCGGGCAGGGCGCGGCCCTCGGCGTAAGCGCCCTTGGCGGTATGGCGCCGCGCGATGGCGGCGTACAGCGGGTCACGCTGGGCCGACCCCGCCGGGCCTGGCGTCAGCGTGGCCACCACGGTGCCAGCCGGCAAGCTGCGCGCCGCCGGCGCACCCTGCGGGAACAACGTCACGCTCACCGTGTGCCCGCGCTCGGCCGCGGCGATGACGGCCAACTCGATGAACGCGCCGCAGCCGATGAAGATCTGGCGGCCGAAGGGATCGGTCTCCGGCAGCAGCCGCTTGTCGTCGCACAGCAGGTGGATGCGGCCCGGTTCGCGCAGGTCGGCGATCCAGGACTGGTAGTTGTGTGGGTTGGGCGCCAGCAGTGCGTGCGCCAGCATGAAGCGGTGCAGTTCGGTCTCGGCGGGGGCCGCGCGCCAGGGCCGCACCGCGACCTCTGGCGGCCCTGAGGCGCAACCGGCCGTACCCAGACCGGCAGCCATGACGACACCGCCGCCCACCAGGCGGAGAAATGCGCGGCGCCGCGGCTGCGACGATGGGATGCCCGCGAAAGGGGCGTGGTGGTTCATATCGGTACCCAAGGGTTGATGGAACGAGGTGCCATGTTGGGCTGGCGCTGGCAACTCGGCCAGAGTCGAGCTGGCATGCCAGCCATGCACGGTTGCATGGCGACGGGGGTCGTGGATTTGGCGGCCCAGCTGGCGGCTGGCGCCGCGGAATCACTCGGTGCGGCGCCGGCAAAGAAAAAGGGGTTCGCCAGCCCGGGATACCCGAACAGCCCGCCTTGGCAGCCTCAGTGCGGTGTGGTGTCGGTCTCGATCCACACCTCGTTGCGGCGCATGAACCAGGGGGTCCAGGGCGGGTCGTAGCGTGCCCAGACCGGTTCGCCGCGGCCGGCCACCGACGCGGCAGCCATGGCCTCGCGCAGCTTGCCCAGGTGCTCGCGGTAGCGCTTCTCCGACCACAGCCCTGAATAGCGGATCACCGCCCAGGCGCGCGCGGGCTCCTCGCGCAGCTCGATGCGGCGGTCCTCGGGCTCGGGCAGGGTGTCCAGGCGCCAGCCGCGCGGCATCACGAAGCGCACGGTGTGGGCGCCGGGGTCGGCCGAGGCCATGGCCACCGGGGCGGTCATGGCGATCTTCTGCGGGGTCTGGGTGACCGGGGCGGTCATGGGGGCGGTGCGCGCGCCCTTGTTCTTGCCGAAGATGTAGCCCGCCAGGATGCGAAACCCGGCATTGCCGGCGTCCTCGGCGTTGCCCTGCACCGTGACCTCAGCCACCACCTGGGGCTCGTAGCGGCGGATCTCGAAGGCAGGGTACTGGCGCAGCACGATGTAGGGCGGTTGTTCCACGGCCATGGCAGCAGGGATGGCAGGCAGCAGGGCGAGCAGCAGGGCGAAGAAGCGCATGAAGGGGTCCGGAAATTGACAATCCTTTACGACAACGGGGGTGCGGGCTGGTGCCGTGGCTGGATGCATGGTCAGGCGAATAGTCCCTGAAGGTACCAGCGCTCGCCCGGGCCGGGGCCGATCTCCCGGTAAATCCACAAGCGCGCCCGGCTGTTGTCGCGGGCCACGAAGTAGTCGCGGCGCACGTCGCCCTCGTCCCACCAGCCCGACTCGATGCGCTCGGGGCCGTCGAGCAGCGCGAGCGGGCCGTCCAGCCGCGGGCCCTGGGGCCCCGCGGCGAGCAGGCGCGGCGTGGCCAGCAGCCACAGCGGGCGCGGTGCGTGGTGCAGGCTGGCGGCGGGGGTGCCCGGCTCGGCCACGCGGTGGGCCAGCTCGGGGCGGTGCTCCGGGACCAGGGCGAGGCCGTGCACCGCGTCGCGGCCCAGCCGCGCGCGCAGCCGTTCCACCAGCGCGGCGCGGCTTTCGGCCCCGCTGCCGGGTTCGGCCAGGAAGGACAGGCTGCGGGGCGCGAGCTGGGCGGATTCCTCCAGCGCCAGCCCGAAGGCCTCCACCGGCCCGGGCAGGGCGAGGCGCGACAGGTGTTCGCGGGCAAGCACCATGAGATGCGCGGCATCGCGGCTGGGCATGGCCAGTTCCAGGCGCAGGTCCGTGGGCGGGTGGTCTTCGTGCTCGAGCCGCAACTGCAGCCGCGTGGCGCCCTCCTGGCGGCCGGCCAGGAAGCCGCACAGCTCAGCAGCCAGGCGGCGCAGGCCGAACAGCAGCGGCTCCACCGCGGGCACGGGGGCGGGTAGCACCAGCCGGTTGTGGAAGCGCGCGGGTGGCACGAAGGGCGCGCGCGGATCGGGCCGGTGGCCCAGGGCGCGGTCGAGACCGTCCAGGAGCGCCTGCCCGAAGCGCCGTGCCAGGCCCTCACGGGGCAGGCGTAGCACGTCGTCCACGGTGCGTGCGCCCAGGCGGGCGAGGCTGAGGAGGACGGTGGCCTCGGCGTCGAGGCCGTCCAAGGGCAGCATACGCAGGCGCGATCGCAGGGCAGGCAGCTCGGTCACCAGGCTATCCAGGCCGTTGCGCGCCAGCAGCAAGGCGCCGGCGGGCGTGGGGGCGCTGGCGAGCGTGGCGTCGAAGCCCAGTTCGGCGAGACCGTCTCGGGCGCGCGCCGCCAGTGCCTCCAGGCCGCCGAACAGCCGCAGGCAGCCGCCGATTTCCAGCAGCAGCCCGTCCGGCGGCTGCAGGTGCAGGGTGGGCGTGAACTGCTCGGCCCACAGGGCGAGGGATTCGAGGGCCTGCTGCTCGGCGGACGGGTCGCGGGTGCGCGTTTCGAGGTCTGGAACGAGCGCCAGCGCTGCCGAGAGCTTCTGCCCGGGCGTGACGCCGTGGCGCGCGGCGGCGGCGTTGGGCAGCGCCACCGTGCGCCCGTCGCCGGCTACCACCACCGCCGGGCCGGGCAGCGGCGCTGCGCGCTCGAATACATCGAGGGGCAGCCGGGGGAGATGCAGCGCCAGCCAGAGCACCGGGAAACCGCCCTGCGGACCGGGATCAGGCGGCGAGGGTGAGGGTGGTGCCCATGCCGCCGCCGCGCACCTTGAGCAGTCGCAGCCGCAGCCCGGTGTCGGCGGGCTCGACCTGCAGGCGCAGGGCGGCGAGGGAACTGGAGGTGGCAGCGCCGCTGGTGTAGTGGAAGCCGGCGGCGCGGCCGTTCTCGGCGGCCAGTTGCAGGCGGCGCAGGGCGCGCTCGCTGACGCGGTTGGGCCAGCCCGCCACGGCGCTGCAGGCGCCCGAGCCCAGCGCCTGTTCCATGGCCCAGAGGGCGTCGTCGCTCTGGCGGGGGTTTACCACCACCAGGCGCGACAGGTCCACGCCCGCCAGGGCGAAGGCAGGCGCATAGGGCAGGTGGGGCGGCGCCACCAGGACGATCCAGCGGTTTTCCTCGCGGGCAAGGCGGGCCAGGGCAGGCATGAGCAGCGACAGCTCGCCGACGCCCGGGCGGGCGCAGAGCAGCTCGGTGAGTGCGGCGCGAGGCCAGCCGCCGCCTGGCAGCAAGGCGTCCAGGGCAGTGTGGCCGGTGGGCACGCTGGGCACCGCCACGGCAGCGAGCTCGTGGCCGCGCCACAGGTGCGTACCCTGCAGCAGGGTGTGCAGCCCGGCGCTCCCGCTTGCGGCCGCCGGCCGGGTTGCGGGCAGGCTCACCGCGGGCTCAGGAGGGCTTGCGGCCCAGGGCGGCGCGGATGGCGGAGAGCACCGCGCGGGTTTCGATGAGCACGTCGCGATCGCCGAAGCGCAGCACGCGATAGCCGCGCGACTCGAGGAAGGTGCGCCGCTGCAGGGCGTGGCTGAGGAGCGCAGGGGTGAGATCGCCTTCCAGTTCCACCACCAGCCTGGCTTCGGGGCAGACGAAGTCAACCAGGTAGCGGTCTTCCAGCAGGTGCTGGTGGCGGAAGCGCTGCTCGCCAAGCCGGCCGTCGCGCAGGTGGGTCCACAGCAGCCGCTCGGCAGCCTGGCGCAGTTGCCGGCTGGAGCGGGTGCGGGCGACAGGGGGGTGCATGAAGACTTCGCTGATGGTGCTCATGGTGATTGCCTCGTGCGACGGACGGGTCGGGCAGGGTGACGGTCAGGACAGGCGGCCGGCGCGGATCAGCCCCACAGCCAGGCCTTCGATGGCGAACCCTTCGTTGCGGGTGTCCACGACGATGGGTTCGAAGTCGGGGTTTTCGGGCAGCAGCTCCACGCGGCCACCCTGGCGGCGCAGGCGCTTGACCGTGACCTCGTCGTGCACGCGCGCCACCACGATCTGGCCGCTGCGCGCCTCGGCGGTGCGGTGCACGGCGAGCAGGTCGCCGTCGAGGATGCCAGCGTCACGCATGCTCTGGCCGCGTACCTTGAGCAGGTAGTCAGCGTGCGGCGAAAACAGCGCCGGGTCCACCTGATGGCGGCCCTGTACGTGCTGCTCGGCGAGGATGGGCTGACCGGCGGCCACCCGGCCGATGACCGCCAGCCCGGGCGGCTCGGCCAGGCGGATGCCGCGGGCGATGCCGCTGGTGAGCTCGATGGCGCCCTTGCGCTCGAGGGCGCGCAGGTGGTCTTCGGCGGCGTTGGGGGACGCGAAGCCCAGGGCGCTGCAGATCTCGGCGCGGGTGGGGGGCAGGCCGGTGGCCTCCACGGCGTCGCGGATGAACTGGAGAATTTCGGCCTGGCGATCGGTGAGTGGGCGCATGGGCTGGAACCTGTGTGACCTGTGCTGTGGCTGCGCGCGGGCCGGGCGCAGCCGCGGGATGCGGCCTTGGACACGTGGCAGGGCGCACCCCGCCGCCTGCACCGCGCACGGCCCGCATAGGGCTGTCCGGATGCACAGGTGTCATTTTGTACAGTATCCGCGCCGGACGCAAGCCCCCGGCGAGCCCTCACCCGGTCAGTGCAGATCCTCGCCCATGGCCGCCGGCAGGCTCAGCACCTCGATGCCTTCCTCGCGCAGGGCTTCGGCTTCATCCCGGGAGGCCTGGCCACGGATCGAACGGCGCGCCGATTCGCCGTAGTGGATGCGCCGCGCTTCCTCGGGAAATCGCTCGCCCACGTTCTCGGCGTTTTCCAGAATCTTGCGAAAAGCCTGCAGCAGGTCGGCTCCGGCGGGCGAGAAGGCCGCCACGTGCCCCGGGTCTTGTTCGGTGCCCTGCGCGGGGCTCTGGGCCGGCGGCGCGGCGCGCTCGCCGCGCCCGTGCCGCGCCACGTGCAGCCCGGCCGGTGCCTTTCGCAATTCGCCGCTGCCGCACACCGGGCACACCAGCATGGGGGTGCCGGCCTGGCGCTCGAAATCCTCGGTGGAACTGAACCACGCCTCGAAGCGGTGTTCCTGGTCACAAAGCAGGTCGAAAACAATCACGGTGTCGATCTTTCAGCGAAATTTGTTGGCGCGGATGGCTGTTCCGGAGCCGCGAGACACATCTCCAGGCCCTGTTCCAGGGTCTCGCGGGGCAGCCGCACTCCGATGAAGACCACCGTGCTGGCGCGCGGTTCGTCCGCCGCCCAGGGTGTTCCCGGGGTCAGGGTGCGCTCCCGGTGCACGCCCTGCAGCACGGTCCTGCAATCCTGGTCCTTCAGATGGAGAATACCCTTGATGCGCAGCAGGTCCGGACCGTACCAGTCGGTGATGGTCCTGAGGAAGAATTCCAGGCGCTCGGCGTCGAAGGGCTGCTCGGCGCGGAATACGAAGGAACCCACCGCCTGGGTGTGGGCCGCCGGCTGGGTGTAGCGCGGGAAGCCCGGGTGCAGCTTCAGCGCCGCGCTGGCCTCGAAGCCGCCCACATCGAGCACCAGCTCGGCGCCGATGCTGCCGCGGCACACCCGGTACAACGGCGCGGCGGGGTTACGGTCCATGAGCGCGGCGGCCAGCGCGTCCAGCTGCTCCGGTTCGGCCAGGTCGGTCTTGGTGATGACCAGGCGATCGGCGAAGCCCACTTGCTGCTCGGCCTCGGGATGGCGGGCGAGCTGCCCGGCGCCGTGTATGCCGTCCACCAGCGTCACCACGCCGTCCAGCCGGTAGTCGGCGGCCACCGTCTCTTCCAGCAGAAAGGTCTGGATCACCGGCGCGGGCAGGGCGAGCCCGGTGGTCTCCACCACCACCTGGTCGAAGCGCCGGCGGCCTTCGCGGCGGTCGGCGGCCAGTTCGCAGAGAATGCGCCGCAGGTCGCCGCGCACGGTGCAGCACAGGCAACCGTTGCTGGCCTCCACGATCTCCTCGCCGGGCTGGCGCACCAGCAGCTCGGCGTCCACGCCCGCTTCGCCGAACTCGTTCTCGATCACCGCCAGACGGCGCCCGTGGGGTGCCGCCAGGAGATGGTTGAGCAGGGTGGTCTTGCCGCTACCCAGGAATCCGGTGAGCAGGGTGACAGGAACCCGGGAGGCGGTATTCATGCCCCGGATTCTAACCGGGGCCGTCCGGCCCCCTCTTCAGGGTAGGCGCAACCCGAAGGCGGCGGCGCGCTGCTCCGCGCGCAGCAGGCGGCTTTCCACGTCGGCCGATGTCACGGCGCCCGCGAGCCATTGCGGTTCGGTGGCGTTGCTTCCATCCGGTTGGGGCGCCATAAGGGTTCGTAACCAGTTCAACATGCTTGTCTCCAGTAATTGCTGCAATGCAATATGCGGTAGCTATTCATGAAGTAAAAGGCTTGATGTGGAAGCGGACTTTTTCCGAATGGGCATGGTGCGACGCACCCACAGCCCGCACGCCGGGCAGCATGGCATCACGGTGCCTTCGCTCCCGTCCCCATCCGGTCCGCCCGGGCGTGGAGTACACTCGCGGCGCTCTGCGACGCACTCCATCCATCTCCATCTTCGAGGACTTCGTACATGAACCGATTCCGCGCCACGCTGCTCGCCGCCGGCCTGGCCGCCGCCGTGGCGTTGCCGGGCAGCATGTCCCACGCAGGCCCCGCCGTGGATGCCCATGGCTTCGTCAGGGTGCTGCCCGGCACCGAGCAGTGGGAGGATTACCCGGGCATCGAGGGCATCAAGATCATGGTGCTGGAGGGCGACCTGAAGCGCGCCGGTCCCTACGTGATCCGGGTGAAGTTTTCCCCCGGCACCATGAGCATGCCGCACTTCCATCCCGAAGACCGGCTGTGCACGGTCATCAAGGGTACCTGGTGGTCTGGCACCGGGCTCACCTTCCAGCCCGAGAACACCGAGCCGCTGCCCGCGGGCAGCTACATGAAGCATCCGGCCGGCGAGGCCCACTACGACGGCGCCAAGGACGAGGAGGTGATCGTGCAGATCGCCGGCGTCGGGCCAACGGGCGCCACCTTCATCCATCCCGAGCTGGGCAAGACGGGCCGCTCGCTGCCCTGAAACGGGCTGCAACAGCAGCGGCTTCTTTCGCCAGCGGCAGCCTACGGGCTGCCGCGACGTTTCCCCCCGGGGCCGCGGCGCCCCCAACACCCCAGGAGTCCCGCCTTGCTGTCCGACATCGAGATTGCCCAGCGTGCCACCCTGAAACCCATCGCCGCCCTGGCCCAGGAGCGTCTCGGCATCCCGGAAGACAGCCTGGAGCCCTACGGGCGCCACAAGGCCAAGGTATCGCTCGACTACCTGGACAGCCTTCACGATAGGCCCGACGGACGGCTGGTGCTGGTGACGGCCATCAGCCCCACGCCTGCCGGCGAGGGCAAGACCACCACCACCGTGGGCTTGGGCGACGCCCTCAACCGCATTGGCCGCAAGGCCGTGATCTGCCTGCGCGAGCCCTCGCTTGGCCCGGTGTTCGGCATCAAGGGCGGCGCCGCCGGCGGCGGCCACGCCCAGGTGGTGCCCATGGAGGACATCAACCTGCACTTCACCGGCGACTTCAACGCCATCCAGCTCGCCAACAACCTGCTCGCTGCGCTGCTGGACAACCATATCCACCACGGCAACGAGCTGGGGCTCGACCCGCGCCGCATCACCTGGAAGCGGGTGCTGGACATGAACGACCGGGCGCTGCGCGACATCGTGGTGTCCCTGGGCGGCCTGGCCAACGGTTTCCCGCGCCAGGACGCCTTCGACATCGTGGTGGCCTCGGAGGTCATGGCCATCTTCTGCCTGGCCAGTTCGTTGCGCGACCTGCGCGAGCGCCTCGGCAACATCGTGGTGGGCTACACCCGCGACCAGACCCCCGTGCGCGCCCGCGACCTGCAGGCCCACGGCGCCATGACGGTGCTGCTCAAGGACGCGCTCGCCCCCAACCTGGTGCAGACCCTGGAGAACAATCCCGCCTTCATCCACGGCGGACCCTTCGCCAACATCGCCCACGGCTGCAACTCCGTCATTGCCACCCGCGCGGCCCTCAAGCTGGGCGATTACGTGGTCACCGAGGCCGGCTTCGGCGCCGACCTGGGCGCGGAGAAGTTCATCGACATCAAGTGCCGCAAATCCGGCCTACGGCCTTCCGCCTGCGTGATCGTGGCCACCGTGCGGGCGCTCAAGTACCACGGCGGGGTCGAACTCAAGGCCCTGGGCTGCGAGAACCTCGAGGCCCTGCAGGCGGGCCTTGCCAACCTGGAGCGCCACGTGCGCAACGTGCGCGAGGTGTACGGCCTGCCCTGCGTGGTGTCGGTGAACCACTTCTCCCAGGACACCGCCGCCGAGCACGCGCTGATCGAGGCCCGCATGGGCGCCCTGGGCGTGCCGGTGGTTATCGCGCGGCACTGGGCCGAGGGCGGCAAGGGCGCGGAGGATCTGGCGCACGCCGTGGTGCGGCTGGCCGAAAGCGGCGCTCCTTCCGTGAAATACGTCTATGAGGATTCCGCGCCCTTGTGGGAGAAGGTCAAGGCCGTGGCGACGCGGGTCTACGGGGCGGCGGACATCAGTGCCGACGCCAAGGTGCGCGGCCAGATACAGCGGCTGCAGGACGAGGGCTACGGCGCCTATCCGGTGTGCATCGCCAAGACCCAGTATTCCTTCTCCACCGATGCCAGCGCCCGGGGCGCCCCCTCGGGCCATGTGGTGAACATCCGCGAGGTGCGGCTCGCGGCGGGCGCCGAGTTCATCGTGGTGGTGTGCGGCGACATCATGACCATGCCGGGCCTGCCCAAGGTGCCGGCGGCAAGCCGCATCGATCTCGACGCCGATGGCCGGGTGGTGGGGCTGTTCTAGACCGCTTCCCGCGCCGGCCGGACATGGGGTACCGGCTTGCGTTTGCAGCGTCACGGCTTGTCCGTATACTCCGTTGACGTCGGGTGCGGCAGGGCCGCGGTCGCCGAGGCAATGCAACCCAACGCTTGTCGCGCACCCGCCAACCGGGAGCACAAGTCCGTGGCGATGATCCTCGCCCTCGACATGTCGGGCCAGCCCAGCCGCTGGATCATGATCGAGGAAGCCATCACCTACCAGGCGCGCCGCATGGTGGCCTGGTCGCTGGGCGACGTGGTGGCCACCTACCACGGCGGCGTTTCCCGCCTCACCGGCGAGCGCTCGGAACTTTCCACCCACAGCATCATCGCCGTGAAGGGCAACGCCGAGGCGGTGCGCGACCACCACGCCGAGCCGTACCTTACCAACGGCGCGCTGTTTGCCCGTGACCGCCACCTGTGCGGCTACTGCGGCGGCCGGTTCCGAGAGCGGGACCTTTCGCGCGACCACGTGGTGCCGGTGCACCGCGGCGGCCGCGACCGCTGGATGAACGTGGTCACCGCCTGCCGCGCCTGCAACATTCGCAAGGGCGGCCGCACCCCCGAGGGCGCGCACATGCCGCTGCTCTACGCCCCCTACGTGCCCAACCGCCACGAGCATCTCATCCTGCAGAACCGCAGGATCCTGCACGACCAGATGGAGTATCTGCTCGCCAGGGTGCCGCGGCACAGCCGCCTGTTCGCCTGAGGATTTCCGCCGTGCGCCCTCGCCACACTGCAGCCCTGGTCATCGCCGCCGCCGTGCTGGCGGGTTGCCAGACCAACCCCGTCACCGGCCGCAAGCAGTTCATCGTGGTGTCCGAGGACCAGGCCATCGCCTCCTCCCGAAGCGCCTACGTGCAGATGCTCACGCCCTACCAGGACAAGGGCAAGCTCGACAACGACCCGGTGGTCACCGCGCGCATCGTCGGCATCACCGAGCGCCTGATTCCCCATGCCATCGCCTACCGGCCCGAAACCAAGGACTGGCAGTGGAGCGTGAAGGTGATCGACGACCCGAAGACCGTGAACGCCTGGTGCATGGCCGGCGGCAAGATGGCCTTCTACACGGGCCTGATCACGGCGCTCAAGCCCAGCGACGACGAGATCGCCCAGGTGATGGGCCACGAGATCGCCCATGCGCTGGCCAAGCATCAGGCCGAGAAGATGTCCCGTGCCCTGGCCACCACCGTGGGGGTGAGCGCCGTGGCCATCCTCAGCGACCGGCGCTACGCGGGGGTGGCGGCGGCAGGCACCGCGGTTGCGGCCAAGCTTGCCCTCGACCTGCCCAACAGCCGCGAAGCGGAGACTGAGGCCGACCGCATCGGCATCGAACTCGCTGCCAAGGCCGGTTACGACCCGCGCTCGGCGGTCACCCTGTGGGAGAAGATGGGCAAGGCGTCGGGCGGATCGGGCAAGAGCGATTTCTTCTCCACCCACCCGTCGCCCGACAAGCGCATGGAGGCCCTGGCGGCGCTGGTGCCCCAGATGGACCCGTATTTCCGCAGCGACGCGCCGCGGCCGGTGTTCAAGCTCCACCCGGAACCGCTCAAGCCCGCGGGCAAGTAGCGGGGCGCCCGCGCCGTTGCGGTGCACCCGGCTGGGTCGCGTACACTGCCCGGGCTCAAACCCGCTTAACTTCAGGGTTTTGGCTTGCTTGCCTCGGCTCGGGCAGGCAGCTAGGATCGACAGCTTGCCGCGCTGCATTCGGTTCGTGATGCCAGCGACCATCCCGGTATGCGCTCTGCCCGTCACCTCAACGAAAGAGGACTCACTCCCATGAAGAACCATCGTTCCCTGAGCATCAAACACCTCGCAGCCCGTACCCTCGCCGTGGCCACGGCCGCCGCCCTGGGCGTGAGTCTGGGCGCTGCCCAGGCCGCCCCCCTGCAGAAGATCGGCAAGGGCGAAGGCCGCGTGGACATCGTGGCCTGGCCCGGCTACATCGAGCGCGGCGAGACCGACAAGAGCTTTGACTGGGTGACCGACTTCGAGAAGAAGACCGGCTGCAAGGTCAACGTCAAGACCGCCGGCACCTCGGACGAGATGGTGGCCCTGATGAACGAAGGCGGCTTCGACCTGGTCACCGCCTCGGGCGACGCGAGCCTGCGGCTGATCTCGGGCAAGCGTGTGCAGGAGGTCAACACTAAGCTCATCCCCAGCTACGCCAAGGTGGATCCGCGGCTGCAGAAGGCGCCCTGGCACTTTGTGGACGGCAAGCATTACGGCGTGCCCTACCAGTGGGGCTACAACGTGCTGGCCTACAACACCAAGGCCTTCAAGGAGCCGCCCAAGAGCTGGAAGGTGGTGTTCGAGGAGATGACCCTGGCCGACGGCAAGTCCAACAAGGGCCGCGTGCAGGCCTTCGACGGCCCCATCTACATCGCCGACGCCGCGCTCTACCTCAAGGCCAACAAGCCCGAGCTGGGCATCAAGGACCCCTACCAGCTGAACGAGGCTCAGTACAAGGCCGCCCTGGACCTGCTGCGTGCCCAGCGCAAGCTGGTGTCGCGCTACTGGCACGACGCCATGGTGCAGATCGACGACTTCAAGAACGAGGGCGTGGTGGCCTCCTCCTCCTGGGGCTTCATGGTGAACCTGCTCAAGGGCGAGGGTAAGCCCATCGCCAGCGTGGTGCCCGTGGAAGGGGCCACCGGCTGGGCGGACACCACCATGCTGCATGCCAATGCCAAGAACCCGAACTGCGCCTACCTGTGGATGGAGCACTCCATCAACGAGAAGCTGCAGGGCGACCTCTCGGCCTGGTTCGGCTCGGTGCCCTCCGTGCCCGCGGCCTGCAAGGGAAACAAGCTGTTGGGCGACGATGGCTGCAAGACCAACGGCTACAACGAGTTCGACCGCATCTCCTTCTGGAAGACGCCTGTGGCCAAGTGCGAGCTCCACAAGGAAGGCTGCGTGCCCTACTACCGCTGGGTGTCCGACTACATCGCCATCCTCGGCGGCCGCTGATGCGGCTGCGTTCCACCCGCGCTCCCGGCCATGGCCGGTGAGGGCGTGCCGGCAGTCACCTTCCAGGGCGTCTGCCGGCATTTCGGCGAAGTCCGCGCCGTCGACGAGGTGTCCTTCAGCATCGCCGACGGCGAATTCTTTTCCATGCTCGGCCCTTCGGGCTCGGGCAAGACCACCTGTCTGCGGCTGATCGCCGGGTTCGAGCAGCCCGACCGCGGCCACATCCAGGTGCACGGCGTCAACGTGGAGGGCGTGCCCCCCTTTGATCGCGACGTGAACACCGTATTCCAGGACTACGCCCTGTTCCCCCACATGAGCGTGGGCGAGAACGTGGAGTACGGCCTGATGATCCGCAAGGTGCCCCGGGCCGAGCGGCGCAAGCGCGCCGAGGAGATGCTGGGCCTGGTGAAGCTCGACGGGCTTTACGCACGGCGGCCCGGGCAGCTCTCGGGCGGCCAGCGCCAGCGCGTGGCGCTGGCGCGCGCGCTCATCAACCGGCCGCGCGTACTGCTGCTGGACGAGCCGCTGGGCGCCCTGGACCTGAAGCTGCGCGAGGCCATGCAGGCCGAGCTCAAGACCATCCAGCGCCAGGTGGGCATCACTTTCGTGTACGTCACCCACGACCAGGGCGAGGCCCTGTCCATGAGCGACCGCCTCGCCGTGTTCAACCACGGCCGCATCGAGCAGATCGGTGCGCCCGCCGAGGTGTACGACCATCCCGCCACCCAGTTCGTGGCCGGCTTCGTGGGCCAGACCAACCTGCTGGAGGGCTACCTGGCCCAGCGCCTGGGCGGCTTTCCGGCGAGCTATGCCGTGCGGCCCGAGCGCATCCGCATCCTGCCGGCCGAAGCCGAGGTGCCGCCGGGGTTCGCCAGCATCGACGGACGCGTGTCCGCTGTCACCTACCTGGGCGCCAATTCGCGCGTGGAGGTGGAGGTGGACGAGGGCGGCCGCCTGCAGGTGGTGGAGCAGAACGTGGAAGGCGGCATGGCCATGGAGGGCCGGGCGCCCGGCACGGCGGTGCGGCTGGTGATCGAGCGCCGTCACATCCAGGCGGTTTCCGAGAGCCGATGACCGCCGCGACGCTGTCCGCGCCGCTTCCCCGCGGTGGCGGTGTGTCCCGTTTCCTCTACGGCCGGCCGGGTCTGGTGCTGCTGTTGTTGCTGGCTCCGCCGCTGCTGTGGCTGGGCATCATCTACCTGGGCTCGCTGTTCACGCTGCTGGCCCACAGTTTCTTCTACCTGGACGAGTTCTCGGGCGTGATGGTGCGCGAGGTCTCGCTGGACACGTGGAAGGAGTTCTTCCGCAGCCCGGCCCACTGGGACGTGGTGCTGCGAAGCGCCCTCATGGCCGCGGCTGTGACGCTGGCGAGTGCGCTGATCGCCTTTCCGCTGGCCTACTACATGGTGCGCTACGCGGGCCTGCGGCTGAAGGGCCTGCTCTACCTGGCGGTGATGCTGCCGCTGTGGTCGAGTTATCTGGTGCGGGTGTATGCCTGGAAGCTGATCCTGGCCAAGGAAGGCATCGTGAGCTGGCTGGCGGCGCAGACGCACCTCACCTGGCTGCTGGAGGCGCTGCTGGCCACGCCGGTGGTGGGCGGCCCGTCGCTGTCCACCTCGTACTTGGGCACGTTCACCGTCTTCACCTACATCTGGCTGCCGTTCATGATTTTGCCCATCGTGGCGGCGCTGGAGCGGGTGCCCGCCACGGTGATCGAGGCCTCGGGCGACCTGGGGGCCAACCCCGGGCAGACCTTCCGGCGGGTGATCCTGCCGCTGGCATTTCCCGGCGTGGTGGCGGGCTCCATCTTCACCTTCTCCCTCACACTGGGCGACTACATCATCCCCAGCATCATCGGCAAGTCCACGCCCTTCCTGGGCGAGACGGTGTACCGGCTGCAAGGCACCGCGGGCAACATTCCGCTGGCCGCAGCCTTCACCGTGGTGCCCATCGTGGTGATGGGCGTCTACCTGATGATCGCCAAGCGGCTGGGAGCCTTCGATGCGCTCTAGCAGCCGCCAGGGGCCACGCGCCGGGATCGGCCTGAAGGCCGCCACGCTGGGCGCGGTGCTGTTCCTGCATGTGCCGCTGCTCATCATCATCCTCTACGCCTTCAGCATCGAGGAGCGCAGCTTCCAGTTTCCGATCCCGGGCTTCACAACCCAGTGGTTCGCCGTGGCCTGGGAGCGCGAGGACGTGCGCCGCGCCCTGTGGCTGTCGGTGAAGGTGGGGGCCATCGCCACCGCCGCGGCCCTGGTGATGGGCACGCTGGCCGCCGCCGCCGTGTGGCGCTCGCGCTTCTTCGGGCGCGAGGCCATCTCGCTGCTGCTGATCCTGCCCATCGCCCTGCCGGGCATCATCACCGGCATCTCGCTGCGCTCCGCCATGGGGCTGCTTGAGATTCCGTTCTCCACCTGGACGCTGGTGATCGGCCACGCCACCTTCTGCATCGTGGTGGTTTACAACAATGTGCTGGCGCGCTTTCGCCGCACCAGCCGGGCTCTCATCGAGGCCTCCATGGACCTGGGCGCCAACGGCTTCCAGACCCTGCGCCACGTGATTCTGCCCAACATCGCCACGGCGCTGCTGGCCGGCGGCATGCTGGCCTTCGCCCTGTCCTTCGACGAGGTGATTGTCACCACCTTCACCGCCGGTCAGCAGGCCACGCTGCCCATCTGGATGCTCTCCGAACTGATCCGGCCGCGGCAGCGGCCCGTGACCAACGTGGTGGCGGTGTTCGTCATCGCCGTCACCTTCATTCCCATCGTGCTGGCCTTCTACCTGACCCGCGACACCCAGGACACGGCCGGCGCACTCAAGTAGATCCCGCGCCCCGTGGCGCTACCGTCCCAGGAGACCACCATCATGAACACCGAACTGATCATCGGCGGCAAGTCCGTGAAGGGCGAGGGCGAGGCTATCGCCGTGCTCAACCCGGCCACCGGCGCCGTGCTGGCCAGCGTGCCCGAGGCCACGCCCGGGCAGGTGGACGCCGCGGTGCAGGCGGCGAAGAAGGCCTTCGACGGGTGGTCGCAGACCACGCCGGCCGAGCGCTCGGGCCTGCTGCTCAAGCTGGCCGCGCGCATCGAGGACGAGGCCGCCGCGCTTGCCAAGGTGGAGTCGCAGAATGCCGGCAAGCCCCACGCCCGCGCCCTGGGCGACGAAATGCCGGCCGTGGCCGATGTGTTCCGCTTCTTCGCCGGTGCGGCGCGCTGCCTGGGCGGTTCGGCCGCCAAGGAGTACCTGGCGGGCCACACCAGCATGATCCGCCGCGACCCCATCGGCGTGGTGGGGCAGATCACGCCCTGGAACTACCCCCTTATGATGGCGGCCTGGAAGCTCGGTCCCGCCCTGGCGGCAGGCAACTCGCTGGTGATCAAGCCCTCGGAGATGACGCCGCTCACCACCCTCATGCTCGGCCGGCTGTGCGCCGAGATCTTTCCCGAGGGCGTGGTCAACGTGGTGCACGGCCGCGGCCCGGCCACCGGGCAGTCGCTCATCTCCCATCGCGACGTGGCCATGGTGTCCATCACCGGCAGCGTGGGCACCGGCCAGGCGGTGATGCGCGCCGCCGTGGACACCATCAAGCGCACCCACCTGGAGCTGGGCGGCAAGGCGCCGGTGATCGTGTTCGACGACGCCGACCTGGAAGCGGTGGTCAACGGCGTGAAGGTGTTCGGCTACTACAACGCCGGCCAGGACTGCACCGCCGCCTGCCGCATCTACGCGGGCCGCAAGATCTACGACAAGCTGGTGGCCGACCTGGGCAGCGCGGTGGGATCGCTCAGGATGGGCCCCACCGACGCCGAGGACACCGAGCTGGGCCCGGTGATCAGCGCCGCCCAGCGCGATCGCGTGGCCGGCTTCGTGGACCGCGCCGCGGCCCTCAAGCACATGAGCATCGTCACCGGCGGCAGGAAGGGCGAGGGCAACGGCTTCTACTACCAGCCCACGGTGATCGCGGGCGCGCGCCAGGACGACGAGATCGTGCGCAAGGAGGTGTTCGGCCCGGTGGTGTCCATTACCCCCTTCAGCGACACCGACGAGGCCATCGCCTGGGCCAACGACTCCGACTACGGCCTGGCCTCCTCGGTGTGGAGCAAGGACGTGTCGCGCGCCATGAAGGTGGCCGCGCGCCTGCAGTACGGCGCCACCTGGGTCAACACGCACTTCATGCTCGCCACCGAGATGCCCCACGGCGGGCTGAAGATGTCCGGCTACGGCAAGGACATGTCCATGTACGGGCTGGAAGACTACACCGTGGTGCGGCACGTGATGGTGAACCTGGGCTGAGGCGCAGCCGCAGCGCACTGAGAGGGGCCCCGCGGGGCCCCTTGTTTTTTGTCGAAGCTTCGTGCACCGCCCGGCGCGGAACCGGCTGGCAGAGCCGGCCGCGAAGGATTGTGCGGTCGTTATAACGAAAGTTACAATACCGCTGGCTTTCAACACGATCCGCGTACAGGAGGCAAACATGGCCACCCTGAAAATCACCACCGTGGGCAACTCGGCAGGTGTGGTTCTTCCCAGGGAAGTTCTCGCCCGCCTGCGGGTGGAAAAGGGCGATTCGCTCTACCTGGTGGAGACGCCCAACGGCATCGAGCTCACTCCGTATCGCCCTGACTTCGCGGCGCAGATGGACATGGCGGAGACCATCATGCGCGAGAACCGCGACGTGTTGCGGGAGCTTGCCAAATAGGTGGACGATCCGGTCTGGGTGGCCGACGCCGTGGTGGCGGCCGTCCACAAGCGGCAGCTGGCCGAGCACGGCGGCGCCGACGGTGTCCGGGATGCCGGGTTGCTGGCGTCGGCGCTGGCAAGGCCCGGGCATCTGGCCGCGTACGCGCCCCGCGGCGTGTCCCTCGGCCAGCTTGCCGCCGCCTACGCGTTCGGGATCGCGCGCAATCACCCCTTCGCGGATGGCAACAAGCGCACCGCGCTGGTGGTGTCCCTGTTGTTCCTGCGGCTGAACGGCTGCACCGTGACCGCCTCGGCGGAGGACCGGCTGGAGGTGTTCGTTGCGCTGGCCGATGGCAGCCTGACCGAGGACGCGCTGGCCTCATGGTTCGATGCCCACCTCGCGCCGGTGTGAAGCGCGCATCGTCCGCCGCCCTGTCTGCGCGATCCTCGTGAACCCGCCCTCGAACGCCGTTCTCCCCGATGACCACCGTACGATGCGCCTGCGCATCGAGGGCATGACCTGCGCCTCGTGCGTCTCCCGCGTGGAGAAGGCGCTGCTGCGCGTGCCCGGCGTGACGTCGGCCTCGGTGAACCTGGCCACCGAGCAGGCCGAGGTGGTGGCGCCGGGCGTGGCGCCGGAGCAACTCTCCGGCGCGGTCACCGCTGCCGGCTACGGGGCAACGCTGGTGGTTGAAGATGCGGCGGCATCGCCCGCAATGCAGGAAGCAAGTTCGCGTTCGCGCCTCCCGCCCTGGTGGCCCGTGGCGCTTGCCGCCGCGCTGTCGCTGCCGCTGGCGCTGCCCATGGCGGGAGCGCTGTTCGGGCGCCACTGGATGCTGCCGGGCTGGGCGCAGTTCGCCCTGGCCTCGCCGGTGCAGTTCTGGCTGGGCGCGCGCTTCTACCGCGCCGGCTGGAAGGCGCTGCGCGCGGGCGCGGGCAACATGGACCTGCTGGTGGCGCTGGGCACCAGCGCGGCCTTCGGCCTGAGCACCTGGCACCTGCTGGCGGATCGCGCTGGCATGCCGCACCTGTACTTCGAATCCGCCGCGGTGGTGATCACGCTGGTGCTGCTGGGCAAGTGGCTGGAGGCGCGTGCCAAGCGCCAGGCCACCGAGGCGATCCGCGCGCTGCAGGCGCTGCGGCCAGAGCGGGCGCGGGTGCGGCGCGAGGGCGGCGAGGCGGAGGTGCCCGCCGGCAGCGTGCGGCCCGGCGAGATCGTGGTGGTGCGCCCGGGCGAGCGCATGCCCGTGGACGGCGTGGTGGTGGAGGGCGCCAGCCACGCCGACGAGTCGCTCATCACCGGCGAGAGCCTGCCGGTGGCCAAGCACCCGGGTGACCCGGTCACCGGCGGCAGCGTCAACGCCGAGGGTGTGCTGGCCGTGCGCACCACCACCGTGGGCGCGGAATCCACCCTGGCGCGCATCGCGCGGCTGGTGGAATCGGCCCAGGCGCGCAAGGCGCCCATCCAGCGCCTGGTGGACCGCGTGGCCGAGGTCTTCGTGCCCGTGGTGGTGGTGCTGGCCGTGGCCACGCTGCTGGGCTGGGGCCTGGTCATGGGGCGCTGGGAGGAGGGTCTGCTCAATGCCGTGGCCGTGCTGGTGATCGCCTGCCCGTGCGCGCTGGGGCTGGCCACCCCCGCGGCCATCATGGCGGGCACGGGCGTGGCGGCGCGCCACGGCATTCTCATCAAGGACGCCGAGGCTCTGGAGAACGCCCACGCCGTGAATACGGTGGCCTTCGACAAGACCGGCACGCTTACCCGCGGACGCCCGGAACTGGTGGCGGCCGAGGCCGCGGCCATTACGCAAGCGGAGCTGCTGGCGCTGGCGGCAGCGCTGCAGCAGGGCAGCGAGCATCCGCTGGCGCAGGCCACCCTGGATGCGGCCGCGCAGCGCGGCGTGGCCGCGCCGCTGGCGCAGGCCGTTCACGCCGTGCCCGGGCGCGGCGTGGCCGGGACCGTGGGAGGCCGCACCTTGATGCTGGGCAGCGAGCGCGTGGTACACGAAGCCGGCCTGGACGAGGGCGGCCTCTCGGCGCGCGCCGCGCAACTGCGCGCCGAGGGCCGCACCGTCTCGTGGCTGGTGGAGGCGGGCACGCCGCCGCGCGTGCTGGGCCTGCTGGCCTTCGGCGACGCGCTGCGCGACACCGCGCGCGAGGCCATCGCACTGCTCGCCGCCCAGGGCGTGACCTGCGTCATGGTCACCGGCGACAACCGCGGCAGCGCCGAGGCCGTGGCCGCGCAACTGGGCATCACCGAGGTGCGTGCCCAAGTGCTGCCCGGCGACAAGGCCGCCGTGGTGGAAGCGCTGCGCAAGCAGGGCCGGCACGTGGCCATGGTGGGCGATGGCATCAACGATGCCCCCGCCCTGGCGGCGGCCGACGTGGGCATCGCCCTGGGCAGCGGCACCGACGCCGCCATGCAGGCAGCCGGCATCACCCTCATGCGTCCCGACCCGCGGCTGGTGGCTGATGCCATCGCCATCTCCCGGCGCACCCGTGCCAAGATCCGCCAGAACCTCTTCTGGGCCTTTGCCTACAACGTGGTGGGCATCCCGCTGGCGGCCTTCGGGCTGCTCAACCCCGTGATCGCCGGCGCCGCCATGGCGGCGTCGAGCGTGAGCGTGGTGGGCAATGCGCTGTGGTTGCGGCGGTGGCGGCCGGCGGGGGGTGGGTGAAGGCGGTTGCCACACAATTCACGACGTGGTGCGAGCTTCTAAAGCGGCACGCCGCCCGCGGCGTGCTTGAGAGGCAAGGCTCGGCGCAAACGCCAGCCGCGCTCGCATGCCCGTCGAGCCTCAACTCTGCTGGTCCGGTAGGTGTCCCGGTCGTAATCGGCCAGTTGGCGAGTGCTTCAGGGCCAGGCTTTGACGCAAGGGTGCACTGCTCGGGGCATTGCCCACAGTTGTATATTTGAAACAAATGCTTGCTCGCGACGCCACGGATCCGCCCCGGGGAACCCCGAACACGTCCTCGACCCGAAAGTCGTCAAGATGCTTCCGGATCGAGCGGTGAATCCATGAAGCGAGTGACGCTGGCAAGCAGCGGTTTCCCGAAAATCAAAAAGCGCCACCTCCTTTGGGATCTCACGGGCAGCGCGGGCCGAGGACAAGTCCATTCGGGTATCGCTGTGCACATTGATGAATCCATCTTGTCATCACCTCCCACAGCAAGGCGTCGGAGGCTAGGAGGATGATGCTGCGAATCCGCTGGCGGCAATCATGGTTCAACCTGCCCCACCTGAGGACCGCGCAGGCGCTGCACGGGTCGGACGAGCGGCGCCACACTCCCCGCAGCGCCCGCGGCCGAGCGGGTGAGACCCATCCGTATCGAGAGGCGAGGCAGAGAGACTTTGACGCTACCGTCCGCCTGGGCGTAGACCAAAAGAGCAAACGGACTCACGCAGTGGTAACCACAACAGCCAGAATCGCATGCGCAACGGTCAGCCCGGAGATGCTTGATGGTGAGGGTGACGGCAACCGAATCGCATCTCGCGAGGCACACTGGAACAGCGCAGCCGTTACGAACGTGTGGCGCGGGACCAGGCTGATGCACAAGCACCCGCGTACCGACGATCGGGAAGATGCAAGCGTGTCCAGGCCTGGGCAAAAGGCGGTTTGCTCTGGAGTGTTCCATGTGGTCGGCCCGCGCGACAGACACATTCGCTGTTGCACCAGGGGGGCGCACGGGATGTTGCGGTGCCAAAGCGAGGCGGGATGGGATGCGCGCTCCTGGAACGCAGCGCGTAGAGACATCCCGGGCACCCATCCAGGGCATGGGTTTCGCAACTCCGCTGCCGCTGTTCTGACCGACGGCGCACCCACGACCGCCCTATGAGCCAGGTTTCTTCCGTTTCATCCAGGGATCAGCTTCGCCCCCTCCTGCTTCGATTGTGGGGGCATATTGGTCCGCATCGCCGCATGCAATTCATGCTGGTGGCCGGCCTCACCACGCTCGCATCCTTTGCCGAAGTAGTAACCATCGGTACGGTCATCCCCTTCCTTATGGCGTTGACCTCGCCCCAGACGCTGTACAAGCATGCCGCCGCGCAGTCGTTGATTGCTTTTCTCGGCATCAGCAGCAAAGAGGACCTGGTACTGGTGCTGACGTGCTGTTTCGCGGCCGCTTCTGTTGGTGCGGGCTTGTTGCGTGTCGCGCTTCTTTGGGCCAATGCGCATTTCTCCTCGCGAACCGGGGCCGATTTGAGCATCAGCATCTATCGCCGTACGCTATACCAACCCTACGCCGTGCACGTATCCCGCAACACGGCCGATGTCATCGGGGGAGTCACCATCAAGACCAGTGGTCTGGTCAGCAACGTCTTCAGTCCCGCGCTGACGTTGATGAGCACCATGATCATGATGCTGTCAATTCTTGGCGCCTTGGTCTTCATCGATCCAATGATCGCACTGGGCGCGCTGGGCGGGTTCGCATTGATCTACGGCGTCATCATGAAGTTCACGAGACGGCGACTGGCAAATAACAGTGAACGGACTACCCGAGAACTCAACCGCGCCATAAAAGTCCTGCAAGAAGGCTTGGGCGGCATTCGAGATGTTCTGATCGATGGCACGCAGAAGATCTACTGCGAAACCTACCGTCTCGCCGACCTGCGGATGCGTAACGCGCACGCCAACACCTTGTTCCTCAGCCAGTATCCGCGCTTCCTGATCGAGGCGCTGGGTACGGTCCTAATCGCCATCGTGGCTTATGTGCTGGCCGGCCGCGAGGCTGGAGTGGGAGAGGCCCTGCCGGTGCTTGGGGCGCTTGCTCTGGGCGCGCAGCGGATGCTGCCAGTGGTCCAGCAAGGCTACGCCTCTTGGGCCAGTATCATAGGAAGCAGAGGGTATCTAGCCGACACCATTGCCTTGCTGGATCAACCGCTGCCCGAATACCTCGATACGAAGCCGATCGAGCCGCTTCGCTTCAAAAAAGAAATCTGCCTCAAACAGATCGCCTTTCGTTACACGCCAGACACTCCATGGGTTCTGAACAACGTCGACTTGACCATCGCCAAAGGCCGGTGCGTAGGATTTATCGGAGAAAGCGGTAGCGGGAAAAGCACGTTGCTCGACATTGTCATGGGGCTGCTTACACCCACAAGCGGCGCGCTCGAAGTCGATGGGCAAGTCATTTCGGTCGCCAACCAGCGTTCCTGGCAGGTGCTGGTCTCCCATGTTCCGCAGGCAATCTTTTTGACAGACAGCAGCGTGGCGGAAAACATTGCATTCGGTGTGCCGACGGAGGAGATCGACATGGATCGCGTGCGCCGGGCGGCACGGCGTGCCCAGATCTCGGATTTGATCGAAAGCTGGCCAGGTGGCTACGGGGCCACTGTGGGGGAGCGCGGCGTGAAACTGTCAGGCGGGCAACGCCAGCGCATTGGGATCGCCCGTGCTCTCTACAAGCAGGCCGAGGTCATCATCTTCGACGAAGCCACCAGCGCCCTGGATAATCAAACCGAAGAGGCCGTGATGCGCGCGATCGAAGGGCTAGGTAAGGATCTGACCATACTCATCATCGCCCACCGTCTTTCCACGCTGAGTATCTGCGATGAAATCGTAGAGATCAGCAATCAACGCATTTTGCGCATTGGCACCTATGCCGAGGTCGTTACGCAGCGTCAGGCGGCCAACGCGGTTTCCGAGCGAGCCTAATTCATGCTCTCTAACGCATCCATACTCATCACCGGCGGAACGGGCTCGTTCGGCAAGGCCTTTGTCCCAATGACACTCGCCAAGTACAACCCTGCGAGGCTGGTGGTGTTTTCACGCGATGAAATGAAGCAATGGGACATGCAGCAGCAGTTCCAGGGCGACCGGCGCGTATTTTTCATGATCGGGGATGTGCGCGACCGTGCGCAGTTAGGCCGTGCGCTTGACGGCATCGACTACGTAGTTCACGCAGCCGCGACGAAGATAGTGCCCACGGCCGAGTACAACCCCTTCGAGTGTGTCAAGACCAACATCATCGGTGCAATGAACCTAATCGATGCCTGCATCGACCACGGCATCAAGCGCGTTGTCGCGCTGTCCACGGACAAGGCGTCCAACCCAATCAACCTCTATGGGGCCACCAAGCTGGCGTCTGACAAGCTGTTCGTCGCCGCCAATGGCTATGCCGGTACCCACGACACGCGATTTTCGGTGGTGCGCTACGGTAACGTGATGGGATCCCGCGGGTCGGTCATTCCTTTTTTCATGTCCTTGGCGGCGAGCGGTTCCCTGCCAATTACAGACACTCGTATGACGCGGTTCATGATCTCGCTGGAGCAGGGCGTAGAGCTCGTGTGGCACGCCTTTGAGGATATGCGGGGCGGAGAGATCTACGTCAAGAAGATTCCGTCCATGAATATCGTCGACATCGCGAGAGCCGTTGCGCCCGACGCCCAGCACAGAATCATCGGCATTCGCCCTGGCGAGAAGATCCATGAGCAAATGATCGGCCTCGAGGATGCGCCGTATACCTATGCTTACCAGGATCATTTCAAGATACTTCCGATGATTCACGACTGGTCGACGGATCCCTTGCGGATAAAGGGCGGCGCGAAGGTGTCGCCTGGATTCACTTACACATCGGATAACAACACCGAGTGGATGTCGGTACGCGCGCTCCAGGAGTGGATTGTCGCCAATCGGCTGAAGATCGGAATGGCCTGAGGCGCCGTGAAGCCATCGATGCTGATCACGGGCGGGTCCGGGCTACTGGGCACGCGCTGGGCGTTGCAGATGCGCGACCGCTTCGGGATCACGCTCGGTCTTCACAAGCGCCAGACGGTCGTGCCTGGAGTTGGGGCGGAGTCGATCGCACTGGAGTCGACAGCGGCGGTGGCACGGTCGCTCGAGCGGCTCGGTGTAGAGGTTGTGGTCCATGCGGCGGCGCTGACAAGCGTGGAGGCCTGCGAAGCTGATCCCGCGTTGGCTTTTCGGGTTAACGCCGAGATGGCGGGAAACGTAGCGCGAGCTTGCGCGCTTTGTGGGGCGAAGTTGATTCACATCTCGACGGACCACTTGTTCTCGGGAGAGGTCCCGCTACAGCCCGAGACCGCGCCCGTCGAGCCGTTGAACTGCTACGCGCGCACCAAGGCGGAGGGTGAGGCGCAGGCACTCGACGCCTGTCCGGGTGCCTTGGTGCTTCGCACCAACTTTTTCGGTTGGGGGCTTTCCTATCGACAGTCTTTTAGTGATCGGATCCTTGCAGCATTGCGCGCCGGCCAGTCGATTGGCCTTTTCACTGATGTTTTTTTCACCCCGATTCTCATGGCAAGGCTCATTGAGGCGGCGCACGAGCTTTACGAGAAGAACCAGAGTGGCGTGTTCAACTTGGTAGGCGACGAGCGGCTCTCCAAGTACGACTTCGGAGTTAGGCTGGCACAGCGCGTCGGGCTTGATCCGAGCCCCATCGTTCGCGTCAGGTTCAGGGATCGAGGTGACCTGGTCAGGCGCCCTTTCGATCTCAGCCTGAGCAATCGGAAGGCTTGCAGTATTCTGGGACGAGGCCTTGGTGATGTGGATGCGCAGATTGCTGGCCTGGTGGCTGAAGCAGCCGCTGCCGCGGGCATGGCTGCGGCGCGTGCATAGGGAGCGCGCACCTGTTGCGCGGTTAACAGTTCAGCCATTGATCAACTGGATATGAAGTCAAGCAAAGTACTCATTACCGGGGCCGATGGCTTCATTGGATCCCACCTGACCGAGGCATTAGTACGCGAAGGCTACTCGGTACGTGCCTTCACGCAGTACAACTCCTTCAACTCGTGGGGGTGGCTGGACCAGTGCGCGGCTGACGTTGCGGGACACTTCGAGGTTTTTTCAGGGGACGTCCGGGATCCCCATGGCGTCAAGGAGGCAATGACTGGGTGCGAAGCCGTTTTGCATCTCGCGGCCCTGATCGCAATTCCCTATTCGTATCACTCGCCCGACACCTATGTGGACACCAACGTCAAGGGGACGCTGAATGTCTTGCAGGCGGCCCGCGAACTTGGTGTGCGCCGCGTCCTGAACACCTCCACGAGTGAGGTTTACGGCACGGCCCGTTTCGTGCCGATCACGGAAGAGCATCCGCTGCAGGGGCAGTCGCCATATTCAGCAACCAAGATCGCCGCCGATCAGCTCGCATTTTCCTTCTTCGCGTCCTTTGGCCTCCCCGTGGTGATCGTGCGCCCCTTCAATACTTATGGGCCGCGGCAATCGGCGCGTGCCGTCATCCCGTCCGTCATCACTCAGATCGCAAGCGGCAGGCGCCGGATCCAGCTGGGGGCGACGTCTCCCACCCGCGACTTCAACTTTGTCGCCGATACGGTGTCCGGTTTCGCGGCCGCGCTGCGGTCGGACGCGGGACTGGGCGAGGTTGTGAATTTCGGCAGCAACTTCGAGATTTCAGTGGGCGACACGGTTTCGCTTATCGGCGAGGCCATGGGCGTTGACATTGAAGTGGTCACCGACGAAGCGCGCATGCGGCCGGAGGCATCGGAGGTGCACCGGCTCTGGGCCGACAATAGCAAGGCGCTGCGTCTATTTGGATGGCAGCCTGGGTATGGTGGTCGTGAGGGCTTGAAACGCGGGCTGGCGGAGACGGCGTCGTGGTTCCAGAAGCCCGAGAACCTCCGCGGCTACAAATCCAACATCTACAACGTGTAAGTGGTGAAGACCAATCCCGACCTTGTAGTTCAATCGATCGCCGCCGTCCGCAGCGTGGTCGGGGCTCAGCCGGCGGCCCTTCATGAGCCGCGTTTCGCAGGCCGGGAGTGGCAGTACGTGAAGGAATGTATCGATTCGACGTTTGTCTCTTCGGTGGGCCGCTTCGTCGATCTCTTCGAGGCGCAACTGGCGGAATACACGGGCGCTCGCCATGTGGTGGCGGTGGTCAACGGTACGGCAGCGCTGCATGCTGCGCTGCGGTTGGCGGGGGTCATTGCTGGCGACGAGGTGCTCGTTCCAGCCCTGACCTTCATCGCGACCGCCAACGCAGTCAGCTACTGTGGTGCGACGCCGCACTTCGTCGACAGCGAGGCAGCGTCTCTGGGCGTTGACCCGATTGCCTTGCGGGAATATCTGACCCGTACGACGGAGCAAAGGCTAGGTGTACGGGTGAATAAAGCCACCGGCAGGATCATCCGCGCGCTGGTGCCAATGCACACGTTCGGCCATCCCGCGCCCATGGCGGAGCTGCTTGGCCTGGCGCGGGACTTCGGGCTGGCGCTGGTCGAAGACGCCGCGGAGTCGCTCGGAAGCTACTACGGAGACCAACACACGGGCACGCTCGGCGTGCTCGGAACCTTGAGTTTCAATGGCAACAAGACCATCACGACTGGTGGTGGCGGTGCCATCCTGACGAACGATAGCGCGCTCGCCGCAAGGGCCAAGCACCTCACCACCACCGCCAAGCTGCCGCATGGCTGGCAATACGTGCACGATGAAGTTGGCTACAACTACCGCCTTCCAAATCTCAACGCGGCGCTCGGGTGCGCACAGCTTGAACAGTTGCCGGCCTTCATCGAAGCAAAGCGTGCTTTGTACTCGCGCTACGCGGCCGCGTTTGGTGGCGTTTCCGGCGTGGCGATACAGCGCGAGCCCGGGGGCTGCCGCAGCAACTACTGGCTCCAGACACTGGTGCTTGATGAGGCAAATGCGTCGCATCATGACTCCCTTCTTCAAGGGCTCAACCAGGCGGGTTTCATGAGCCGGCCCTCATGGACGCCCATGCACCAACTCATGCCCTACGAACATTGCCCGCGCATGCCTCTGCCGGTGGCGGAAAGCCTGGCCGCGCGCATGATCAATATTCCGAGCAGCGCTGGCCTTTGCGCCCCGGGGAAAGCATGAAGGACATCGTGCTGATCGGCGCGGGCGGACACGCCGCCTCCTGCATCGATGTCATCGAAGCCGAGGGCCGTTTTCGTATTGTTGGGCTGGTGGGTGCCGAGTCTGAACTGCACCAGCGCGTGTGCGGTTATGAGGTGATAGCTACCGATGGGGAATTGAGGCGACTGGCAGGGGAGTATCGATTCGCCCTGATAACGGTGGGTCACATCAAGTCAGTGCAGACACGTGTTCGCATGTATGAAGCGGCTCTGCAAGCGGGGTTCGAGCTGCCAGTGGTCGTGTCGCCGAAAGCCCACGTTTCTGCCCATGCCAGGATCGGAGCCGGAACCATTGTCATGTTCGGTGCCCTTGTCAACGCTAACGCGCGAGTTGGTGTGAATTGCATCATCAATAGCCGCGCCCTTGTTGAGCACGGAGCCGAAGTCGGTGCGCATTGTCACGTTGCGACGGGTGCCATTCTCAACGGCGACCTGCGCGTCGGACCAACAAGCTTCGTCGGGAGCGGTTCGGTGACCAAGCAAGGGGTTGCCATTGGCACTGGCTGCGTGGTGGGTGTCGGCTCAGTAGTGCGGCACGATCTTGCAGATGGTGTCACTTACTGGGGCCCGGGCTGCAATGGATAAGGTGCTGATCATTGCCGAGGCAGGTGTCAATCACAACGGCGACATAGATGCGGCCAAGCGCCTGGTCGAGGCCGCTGCGGCAGCCGGCGCGGACATCGTCAAGTTCCAAACCTTCCGCGCCGATTTGCTCGTCACCCGGTCGGCTGCCAAGGCCGACTACCAGGTCGTATCTACTGGTTCCGGCGAGTCACAGTACGAAATGCTGCAGCGGCTCGAGCTCAACCCCGAGGCGCACGACATATTGATCGCGCACTGCGCGGCGCACGGCATCGAGTTCATGTCCACCGCGTTTGATGAAGAAAGCGTCGCCCTCCTGGCCGGTCGGGGCATGAGGCGCTTCAAGATCCCGTCAGGAGAGCTCACCAATCTTCCCTACCTTCGCTCCGTGGCCGGGGTTGCGGACGAGGTCATCATTTCCACCGGAATGGCGACCATGGACGAGATTGCCGCTGCCATCGCTGTTTTCGAAAGGGCGGGCATCTCCCGTGGCCGCCTCTGCGTGCTGCATTGCACGACGGACTACCCCGCGGCCATGGCTGACGTCAATCTGCGTGCGATGCAGACCATCGGAACCAGCTTCGGCGTCCGCGTAGGCTACTCGGACCACACCTTAGGCATCGAGATCCCAGTGGCTGCCGTAGCGCTTGGCGCTTGCGTCATCGAGAAACACTTCACGCTGGATAAGACCCTTCCAGGTCCGGATCACAAGGCAAGCCTTGAACCGGACCAGCTTTCAGCCATGGTGGCAGCCGTGCGCAATGTTGAAAAAGCGTTGGGCGATGGTGTGAAGCGCCCTAGCGCCGCCGAGCTCCGGAATGTTCCGATCGTCAGGAAATCCCTGGTTGCGATCCGCCCCATTCAGGCCGGAGAGCAGTTCAGCCTGGAGAATATCGCTGCCAAGCGGCCCGGAACGGGTGTTTCGCCGATGCGTCTGGACGATGTGCTCGGTAGGCGGGCGCCGCGGCGCTTTGCGCCGGAAGAGTTGATCGAGTTATGAGTCGCAGTATTTGCGTCATCACGGGTACGCGTGCCGAGTACGGCCTGCTGCGTGGAGTGCTTGAGGGCGTTCAGGCTGATCCTCTGCTCGAGCTGCAGATCGTGGCCACGGGCATGCATCTTTCACCGGAGTTCGGCCTGACGTATCGCGAGATTGAGGCGGACGGTTTCCGTATTGATCGCAAGGTGGAGATTCTGCTCAGCTCGGACACACCGGTCGGGGTCGGGACTTCCATCGGCCTTGCCGTCATCGGGTTCACCGCCGCGATCAATGAACTGAAGCCGGACGTGGTGTTGGTGCTTGGCGATCGATTCGAGATCCTGGCTGCTGCCGCGGCCGCTCTGGTCGCTGGGGTGCCTGTCGCCCATGTGCATGGAGGGGAGATCACGGAAGGCGCGGTCGACGATGCCATGCGCCATGCCATCACCAAAATGGCGCACCTTCACTTCGTGGCGGCGGAACCCTATCGGCGGCGAGTCATTCAGATGGGCGAGCAACCCGAACGGGTGTACTGCGTAGGCGGGCTGGGCGTGGACGCAATCGCGCGAGTGGCACTCATGGACCGCCCAGAGCTTGAAGGCGCCATTGGCCATGGCCTGATGCACCGCAACCTGCTGATCACTTTTCACCCAGAGACGGTGAATCACTCGAGCTCCGCTGCCCAGATGAAGGAACTCCTTGCGGCCCTCGACGCCCTGACGGACATCGGGTTGATCTTCACCTTTCCCAACGCTGACGCGGGTGGTCGCGAACTGATCATGATGATTCAGGAATTTGCCAAAGACCGCCCGAACGTTCACGTGCACACCTCGCTCGGGCTGCGCCGTTATCTTTCTTGTATAGCTCTGTGCGACGGGGTCGTCGGCAATTCGTCGAGCGGGTTGCTGGAGGCGCCTTCCCTGCGCAGGGGGGCCGTGAATATCGGTGATCGGCAAAAAGGCCGTCTTCAGGCTGAAAGCGTTATCAATTGCCGCCCTGCGCGTGCCGAGATTTCGGCCGCCATACGCAAATTGCTAAGCCCGGAGTTTTCGAGGCAGGCGCAAATGGTACGAAATCCCTACGGCGAAGCTGGCGCGAGCGCGCGCATCGTTGAAGTGCTGAAACAGGTTGAATTGCGCAGCCTGTCGCGCAAGATTTTCCACGACCTGGCGGCCGGTGGAAGTGGGGTGACACCGTGATCGTGGCTGAGAGCGTATGGCGGAAGACCGTTTTGCCGCCTGCGGCCAACCTCAAACAGGCGATCGCCAGGCTCAACGAAACAGGTCTTCAGATCATCCTGGTTCTTGACGAAAGGGATGGTTTGCTTGGCACGGTTACTGACGGAGACATACGCCGGGCATTGTTGAAGGACATCGCGCTGGACGCCCCCGTCAGCCATGTGATGCGGGTCAACTCCCTGGTGGTGCCGCCAGACGTCAGCCGTGAACTTGTCGTGCAGCTGATGCGGGCGAACCGGTTCAGACATCTTCCTGTGGTGGACGCCTCCCATCGTGTCATAGGGCTTCATCTATGGGACGACATCCTGGTTCAGGAAGCGCGCGCGAATCTGATGGTCATCATGGCAGGCGGACTGGGCACACGCCTTCGACCGCATACCGAGAATTGTCCGAAGCCCATGCTACCTGTGGCGGGCAAGCCGATGATGGAGCACATCATCGAACGAGCCAAGGGAGAAGGATTCACGCGCTTCGTCGTTGCGGTTCATTACCTGGGTCACATGGTCGAGGACTATTTCGGCCACGGCGATCGGCTTGGTGTGTCGATCGAGTATCTAAGGGAGACGACCCCTCTGGGAACAGCGGGCGCGCTTAGCCTTATGACGCCCCACCCGTCCGAGCCTTTCGTGGTGACGAATGGCGATGTGCTTTCGGATATCCGCTATGGAGAATTGCTGGAGTTCCACGCGCGCTATGGCGCTTCTGCGACGATGGCCGTACGACTCTATGAGTGGCAGCATCCGTTCGGCGTGGTGCAGACGGAGGGGGTGGATATCGTCGGGTTCGAGGAAAAGCCTATCGCCCGCGCGCACATCAACGCAGGTATCTACGCGTTGAGTCCCGACGCGTTGGCTGCCATGGCATCCAATCGCCATTGCGACATGCCGATGTTGTTCGAGCAGTTGCATGCCGTTGGGAAGCGCACGGTGGCCTATCCGATGCACGAACCTTGGCTTGATGTTGGTCGGCCAGATGACTTGCACAAGGCCAACGCTGAAAACAGCCATCAGGCCCCGGCGCGGGATGAGTAGTCTTTCTGCCCGCCTGGAGCAGAATCGGTGGAAGCGGCACGGGGGAAGTCAGCCTTGGGCGGTTTCCTCGCGCGGATTGTTTTTTCCGTGCCCTGTCGCACGGCCCAATCCGCGCGACTTGGGGCATCAGACATGCGCCATGGAGCGGCGCTGCTTATCGGGAGTTGGTTTCGATATGTGCATCTGCTGCGACGGCTGCCCGTGTGAAGGGGGGAGGGGGCGTCGTGCCCGCGGGGGGGGCGCCGCAAGCGCACACGAATGTCGGCTTGACGATGCGCTTGCCGCCATGACATAAACAACCGTGCCTGCAAGAGCGAGTGCCGCGGCGCGCGTGAAGCGCGGGTTGCAGGGTACGGCGGGGCCCGCATGTACGCCTGGTCAGGGTATGGGGTTTGCTCGCGTCGCGGTGCAGATTGCAGGTGAGGTGAAGGGCAGTCTGAGGGGCAGCCCACGCGCAACAAACGCGTTTTAAGCGGGCAGATGTTGGGAAACTAGATGTGAGAGCCATGGAAAAAATCCGGTATCCAAAGCCCATCGAACTGGCGCCATTCGCCAGGGATAACCCCAAGCCAGCCGCCAAGTATGGTTTGCCGGCGGACGTGGTGTATTGCAAGCGCTGCATCATCTCGAACCAGCGTCCTAACTCCGCCGTCGAGTACAAGCACACCAAGGATTCGAAGAAGGCAACAATCCACTTTGATGAGGACGGCGTTTGCGACGCCTGCCGCTTCGCGGAGCGAAAACACAGCTCCATCGACTGGGCGCAACGCGAGGATATGCTCCGGGAGCTATGCGACAGGCATCGCAAGCACGACGGCTCCTACGACTGCATCGTGCCGGGATCAGGCGGGAAAGACAGCTTCTTCGCGTCGCACATTCTCAAGACCAAGTACGGCATGCACCCGCTTACGGTTACGTGGGCGCCCCATGTCTACACGGAATGGGGATGGAAGAACTTTCAGTCCTGGATACATGCGGGTCACGACAACTACCTCATGACGCCGAACGGGCGCGTCCATCGGCTGCTGACACGTCTCTCCACGGAACTGCTTTTTCACCCGTTTCAGGCCTTCATGTTTGGCCAGAAGGCACTGGCCCCGAAGATGTCGCTGCTATTCAAGATTCCGTTGGTGTTCTACGGTGAAAACGAGGCCGAGTATGGCAACCCGATCGGTGATACCGAGTCGGCCAAGCGAGATTGGGCCTATTTCACCGCAGAAGATCAGTCCCAGATTTATCTGGGAGGGGTCTCTGTCAGCGACCTCAAGGCCCAGTTCGGGTTGGACCAAAATGACCTACAGCCATACCTGCCCGCTGACCCGAACCGTATCGCAGAGAGCAACGTGGAAGTGCACTACTTGGGTTATTACCTAAAGTGGCATCCGCAGGCTTGCTACTACTATGCGGTCGAGCACGGCGGTTTTCAGGCCTCGCCGGAACGCACGCCCGGCACCTATTCGAAGTACAACAGCATCGACGATCGCATCGATGATCTTCACTATTACACGACTGGAGTCAAGTTCGGGATCGGTCGTGCCACTTATGATGCTGCACAGGAGATCCGCTCTGGAGACATCAATCGAGAGGAAGGGGTCGCGCTAGTCAGGCGCTTTGACCATGAATTCCCAGATCGTTTTATCGACGAGATGTTCTCGTACCTCAGCCTTCCCGAAAAAGAGTTTCCGCAGGCCAGCAGGATGTTCGAGAAACCGATGATGGATCGTGACTATTTTCAGATTCTCACAGACCAGTTTCGATCCCCGCACATCTGGTACAAAGAAAATGGCAGATGGATGCTGCGTCATCCGGTATGGCAGGAAGGCGATCGATAGAGCCCCGTGAGAAACATTCGCATAATCGGGCGCCTCGACATCAAGGGGCCCAACCTGATCAAGGGTGTCCACCTGGAAGGTCTTCGCGTGATTGGATCGCCGGCAGAGCATGCCCGGCGCTATTACGAGCAAGGGGTTGACGAACTGATCTACATGGATTGCGTTGCGAGTTTGTACGGACGCAATCACCTGGGCGACATCGTGCGTTCTGCGGCTGAGAACATCTTTGTGCCAATGACCGTGGGTGGTGGAATTCGCTCCATTGACGACGCAACCCAGATCCTGCGGGCGGGGGCGGACAAGGTTGCTGTCAATACGGCTGCGGTGGCGGGCCCCGAACTCATTACCCACATTGCGCGGCGCTTCGGCAGTCAGTGCATGGTCCTGTCAATTGAAGCCAAGCAGATTGGCCCGCAGCGCTGGGAGGTTTACACCGACAATGGACGAGAGCGTACCGGTCTGGACGTGGTTGACTGGGTAAAACGCGGCGTCGCGATGGGCGCTGGCGAGATTCTCCTGACTTCGGTAGATCGCGAAGGTACTCGCAAGGGATTCGACATTGATCTTGTTCGGGCGGTGAGTGCCGAGGTGGCTGTACCCGTGATCGCCAGTGGCGGTATGGGCAGTGCCGAGGACCTTGTCGAAGTGGTTCTCCGTGGTGGTGCCGACGCTGTGGCGATGGCCGACATATTGCACTACAGGCGCGCCGCTATCGCGGATATCCGCGCCGCCGCCCGTGCGGCAGGTCTGAGTGTCAGGGACTATGACCAATCCTGATGTTACTGTTGTTGACTACGGCGTCGGTAATCTGTTGAGCGTCCAGCGTGGGCTGGAGCACTGTGGCGCGCAGGTGGCGCTTAGCTCCGACCCGGACGTTGTCGCGGAGGCCTCTCGCGTGGTGCTTCCAGGAGTGGGTGCGTTCGCAAACGCGATGGAAGCGCTCCGGGCGCGGGGACTCGTGCCGGCAATACGAGAACGGGCGCGCCGTCGCGCACCTCTGCTGGGCATATGTCTTGGAATGCAGCTTCTGCTTGATGAGAGCGAAGAGTTTGGCCTGACAGAAGGGCTTGGCCTGATTCCTGGCCGTGTGGTGCCGGTCCCGACGGTCACCGCACGCGGAGAAGCGCAGAAAATTCCGCATATTGGCTGGAACGCGTTGCAGTACGCTGAGGCGTGTCATCAGTGGCGGGGCTCGTTGTTGGAAGACAACAGGCCGGGCCAGGCGGTTTATTTTGTGCATTCCTTTATGGCTGTTCCGGCCGATCCCGTCCACCGCCTCGCGGATTGTCTATATGGCGGTAGCCGCGTGGCTGCAGTCATTGCCCGCGGAAGCATCACGGGCTGCCAGTTTCATCCCGAGAAGAGCGGCGCAGTAGGCCTCAAAATCCTTCGAAAATTCTGTGCTGATTGAGCGTCTCCTGGTCGTGGGGCACGGAAGCATTGGCAAGCGCCATTTGCGAATCGCCCGTTCGCTGTTGCCCGAAGCGGACATTCGCGTCATGCGTCATGAGCCCTGCGAGACAACTCCAGAGCATGCGAACGGGTCCATGAGCGCAATCGAGGATGCGCTGGCCTTTTCTCCGCAAGCTGCCATGGTCGCGAATCCGGCGTCCCTCCACATGAAGGTCGCCCAGCCCTTGGCGCTGAGCGGCACGCATCTGTTGATCGAAAAGCCCCTGGCCGATGCCGCCTGGGCGGTGCCAGATCTGCTCGCCCTCTGCAGACGACAGGGCGTGGTGTTGATGACAGCCTATAACCTGCGCTTCTCCCCATCCCTGCAGCGTTTTCGGGAAGAGATCCAGGCCGGGCGAATCGGAAAAGTCATCTCGGTGCGCTGCGAGATCGGCCAGTACCTACCCACCTGGCGGCCAGGTTCAGACTATCGCAAGGGAGTCTCCGCTTCGCGTGCGCTGGGGGGCGGAGCGTTGCTTGAACTGAGTCACGAGATCGATTACCTGCGCTGGATTTTCGGTGATATCGCGGTCGTGAACGCCGTTCTGTCCAGGCAGAGCAGCTTGGAGATTGATGTGGAGGATACGGCGCACCTGGTGTTGGGCTTCGCATCCGACGTGGCAGGGCGCAGGCTGCTTGCAAGCTTGAACATGGACTTCGTCCGCCACGACACCACACGGACCTGTCTTGCGATTGGCGAATCGGGCAGTCTTCGCTGGAATGGTCTGACTGGTGCTGTTGAGGTGCTGGAGGGCGGGACGGCCCGTTGGGAAGACGTATTCGTCCGTTCGCCGCAGATTGACGAAACCTACATTGCTGAGTGGCGGCATTTCCTTGCCTGCGTGCGCGAGGGCGCAACGCCCTCCATCACTGGCGAGGATGGGTTGGCGGCATTGGAAATCGTCGAGGCAGCCCGCGCGTCGGCAGTGCAACTGGGCGCTGCGGTTGCGGTGGCGAGTCTCCCATGAAGACGGTCGCATTTATCTTCGCGCGCGGCGGATCCAAGGGCTTGCCTGGAAAGAATGTGCTCCCGCTCTGCGGCAAGCCCATGATTGCGTGGTCGATCGCGCATGCAAAGGCGGTTGAACGGATTGAGCGAGTCATTGTCTCCACCGATGACGAGGCGATCGCCACTGTCGCGCGCGAGTACGGCGCGGAGACGCCGTTTTTGCGCCCCGCCGAATTGGCGCGCGACGACAGTCCCGAGTGGCTGGCGTGGCGTCATGCGTTGATTTATCTCCATGAGAACGGTGGCTTGCCCGATGCAATGGTATCCGTTCCTGTGACAGCGCCTTTGCGCGAGCCGACGGACATAGAGCGCTGCCTGGATGTTTTCGAAACAGGCGATGCCGACGTGGTAGTCACCGTGAGTGAGGCTCATCGCAGTCCGTACTTCAATATGGTCAGGCAAAATGAGGATGGCACCGTCGGCCTGGTCATTGCGCCGGCGGCAAAGGTGGTTCGTCGGCAGGACGTGCCGGCGGTCTTTGACATGGCTACCGTGGCGTACGTTGCAGCACCGCACTTCGTGCTGACCCGCGAGGCAATGTTCGAGGGGCGCGTACGCGCAGTGTCCGTACCGGCGGAGCGAGCTATCGACATCGATACGCTGTTGGATTTCCAGATCGCCGAGTGCCTTATGAAACGGCGCCGCCATGAGCACGATTGAATTCTTGATGAGCATGAAAGGCCGCCGTGCGCTGGTCACGGGCGCGGCCGGCGGTTTGGGTAGGATCATGGCGCACACGCTCGCGGAACTGGGGGCGGAGCTGGTGTTGCTTGATCGCGTTGGTTCGTCGCTTTGTGCCCTCGCAACAGATGTGGAGTCCGCGTGGCACGTCAAGGCGGAGAGTTTGTTTTGCGACTTGGAATCCGAGGTGGAACGCCAGGCCGTTATAGGCAGGCTCTCTGGCGAGGGACACCTCGATGTGCTTATCAACAATGCAGCGTTCGTTGGCACGTCCCATCTTGACGGGTGGGCGGTCCCGTTCGGGCAACAATCCATGGCCACGTGGCGTCGCGCGATCGAGGTCAATCTGACAGCGGTCTTTCACCTCTGCCAGGGCCTCGCCTCGACGCTGTCGGCCTCCGGAAAGGGCT
>Ga0209990_10000129_pt1 | contig 75438 bp, 64 predicted proteins | sample NOAtaG_6_FD_187304 | JGI IMG/M metagenome (GOLD analysis project Ga0209990, IMG submission 187304) | Freshwater lake microbial communities from Lake Erie, under a cyanobacterial bloom - NOAA_Erie_Diel5S_2200h metaG (SPAdes) (version 2) | ecosystem: Environmental > Aquatic > Freshwater > Lake ... | reverse complement strand
TCCGCCTGATCGCCACCCCGAGCCCCTCGACCGCATCCCGCAGCTCCCGCCCGGAAACGCCGCTGCTCACAGCCCGCCCTTGAATCGCCCGCAGGGATCGGCGTTGTGGGTTGTTCAGATGCTCCAAATGATCAAATGGCCAAATCAGAAAGATCCTCCCCCGTTTCCAACGGGGGAGGTGCCGAGTCCTCGAGGCGGAGGGGGTCTTGGGGGAGCGCGTTGAACCCCACGGCGAATCCCAACCCGCGAACAAGGCCCCATCCCCGTGGTGATCGAACCCCCAAACAAGAATGCACCGGTTCGTCGCCACCCCCCAAGCTCGCCGAGTCGGTGGCACGTCTCGGCGTGCAACCGGTGACACGCCCCCGATTCCATAGGAGGACTATGATTTGACCACAATGAGGTATGCTCGAATTCTTGGCATGTCGTCGGTGGTGCTCGCAATCATTCTGACGTATGCGGTCATTGAGGCGCGAAGCTACTTGCTGGCACAAAGAGTGGACTCCGCCGGCATGGCGCCAGATGCAACCGCAGAGTCGGAAGCACGCGGTAACGCGATTGTACTGGCGCTCGCGGCACACTTCAGAGCCAAAGGATCGTATCCCTTGCAGTTGGCCGACTTGGTTCCAGATTATATTCCTGCATTGTTGCCGCCCGTTGCCGGAACCAGGACGTGGCGGTATGTCGTCAACGGTCAGCGAGATCAGTACCAATTGTCGTTCGGAGACGGCGAGTTTCATTATCCTGCGCACTTTATTAGGTCAAACAGCTCGGACGGCTGGTATAGGGACTATTGATTCGTGGGTGTGATGGGAGCCCTTCACCGGTACAGCACGAGAGACTCCACGGGCTTTTGGGCGGTGGCGAGAAGTCGGTGCCGCTGGACCCGCGATCAAGGAACCGTCCCCGTGTTGATCGAACCCCCAGGCAAGAATGCACCGGATCGTCGCCACCCCCCAAGCCCGCCGAACCGGTGGCACGTCAAGGAGGCCAACCGGTGCCACGCCCCCAGTGAGCACCCGAGTGGGGCTTGGCACCGGTGGGCGTGGCGCCGCTTGCCATATTGATTCAAACCGCGCACACACCCACCCGAGCATCATCTCGCGTCGCCCTGACACATCCTATACTCTCGTTGCAAGTCTGCACCGCGAAGAACCCATCTTCGCACCGAACGCTCGCGTCACAGAGGGGGCCTTCTCATGCGATGGTCAAAGAAGCGGCTTGTCATTCTCACGGCCGTGCTCTGTCTGGTCGCCGGCGTCGCCATCGTGGCGTTCGTGCTCATCACTCGTCCATCGCCCGAAGAGCAGGCCGTCGAGCCGCTGATGAGCCTCGTCGCCACCACAGCGGCCACGCCCGACAAGCCCAGGCTCCTCGACAATTGGAGCATCTGGGAGGGCGGCATCACCATCCGTCGTCACCCGGATGCCCCGGATCGCTACCTGATCCGCGGCGGGTTCCGCGACGACGATGGGCCATGGAAGATCGCGTACAAACGGGCGGATGCAGCCCGGGCAGCCGCATGGGAATCCGGAACACCGTTCGACGAGTCGGCCTTCGACCCGTACAAGCGAGAGTTCGAGACCGAGCAGTACCGGCGGAGCCCCGTCGTGGACGTTGACATCGCCAACGGCACGCTCACCTATTCCAGCAACGAGGTGTGGGATCGCGCCGAGGTGCTGCGACCCAAGGAGCATGAGCCGGAGCGAACCACACGCAAACCGGGCTTCCGCAACACGATGAAAGAAGATGACGTTCCACGAGTCGGCGGCGGCATCATCCGGCCCTTTGACTGGACGAGCGATTGGAGCGTGTCGGCGTTCGGAACATTCGGCTTTCCCAACGTCGAGGGGGGTGCTGAGCTCGCGGTGCTCACGCAGGCTCTCGCGGGGATGTTTGGTGGTCGCCAACGTGGCCACTCACTGATGGGCACCGGGCATCTCTACGTGCAGTTCTTCGACAACGTCACCCACCAGCGCCTCGGCGAGGTCGTCAGGGCGCAGTGGATCATGCCGATGGTGGATCCGGTCAATTGGGGCTACATCCTGACGCCGGATGAGCGATATCTGCTCATCGTCTCTGACGAACAGAGCTATCGACCTCCGAACGACCGTACGCCAGTGGTCTATACAACCAAAGTCAGCGTCATCGCGGTGCCCCCGGTACCGCCTCTCGCTGCACCATAGCGACGACCCTACTCGGGAACGTATCCCCGATCCCTTGCCAACGACTACACAGGCTTTGGCGTGGAGTCGGTGCGGCCGGACCCGCGGACAAGGAACCGAGCCCGTGTTGACCGAACGACCAAGCAAGCGGGCACCGGATCGTCGCCACCCCCCGAGTTCATAGAGATGCCTCCCTGTGCAAACTGGAGCTTGTGATGCGGCGTCTCTTCTATGGGGCACTCCTGCGTTGTTTGGCATCCGTGTGCTGGGTCGGCATTGCGCTCTGCCTGCTCGACGCACAGTTTCTGTGGACCGCGCTGTACCCGCTGTGGTCGCTCGCATGCTTCGCCGGCGTTTGGCTGGCGGTTCGTTGGGCTGTTGGCTGGATGCCGGGATCGGCTCCGCGTGCCCGATGTGCTCTTGACGCCGCATGCGGCTGGGTCGCTGTGCTCATCGGTGGAGTGTGGATGCTTCTCACACTCGCGTATATCACCTTTGGTCTCCTCATGTACTCCGGAGTGTTGTGATGACTCCGGGCCCGTGGCCCCGATCCCTTGCCACCGACTCCACGGGCATCGGCGGGCAGTCAGCACTGCCGGACCATCGAGCACAACACCCCGAGCCTGCGCCGATCGGTCGCGCGACCACGGATGGATCCCCTGTCCCCGATCACGCCTGACGAATCCGCAGTCGGTTCCATGAAGATCCGGCTCTTCGCGAAGCCTCAGAGCCGGCGTCCGGACCCGGCGCCGCGGCGGAACCGGAGCACGCATCGGCATGAAGAATCGGCACGGAGCGTCGATCTACTCAAGCCCCCGCTCCCCCTCTCCATTCGACCACTCGACCAGTCGACCACTTTTCAACGTGGCCGTACCCCTCACTCCCCGTGCTTGGGCAGGTCCGCCTCGCCCAGCAGCCGGAACTCCTTCCGCCGAAGGATCTGCGCCGCCAGCGTGATGTCATCGACCGCCAGCGCCACCGCCGGCGACCCGCCCGACCAGCCCATGAGCGTGTGCGCAAAGCGGATGTTCAATTCCGCGCTGAGCAGGAACTGGCACATGCGGCTGAGCGTGTGACCCTGATCCAGGCACACCACCAGGATCTCGCTCTCCATGAACGGCAGGCCCTGCTCGTGCAGAATCTGCCGCGCGACCTCCGCGTTGCTCGAGACGATCCGCACCACGGCGTGGTCGCTGGCCTCGTGCACGCTCAGCGCGCAGATCCGCACCATGCGGTCGTCAAAGCCCTTGACCAGTTCCAGCATCTTGCCGACGCGGTTGGCCAGAAAGATCGAGAACTGCGTCACGTTCACCGGCGAGTATCCGCGCTGCGTCTCGATGGGCGTTGCTGATTGACTCATGACCGCTGAACACCCTCTGAGCGTGCCTTCCCGCCGCCGACGGCCCACCCGTCTGCGTCCTGTCCCGCCCCCCCGACCCCCCCGCCGCCCCGCGTGCGACGCCGAGTCTAGCACATCGCCTCACCCATCGCGCGCCGATCGGTCCCGCCGCAGCCTCCGCCCCCGCCCCCCCGTCCCCCGCCCGCGAAGACGCGGGACCTCACCCTGTGGGAACCAGGGAAGGATCTTCCCGAACGAAGCCGCAAGAGCACTCCGCCGCTTGCCCTCCCGCCACCTCCCCCGCCACCTACCACTCCCCCACCTCCCCCGTGCCCCCAACAAAAAAACTCCCGGGCGCGTTCGCCCGGGAGCCTTGGAGGAGTTCAACAAATTCGGCCGCCAATCAGGCCGAGAAGCTCGACCCGCAGCCGCACGAGCTCGTCGCGTTGGGGTTCTGGAACACGAAGCCGCGGCCCATGATCTCATCGCGGAAGTCGACCGTCGTGCCGTTGAGGTACAGCAGGCTCTTGGGATCCACGATCACCTTGATCCCGTGCTGCTCGAAGACCTCATCAAAGTCCTTCTGGGCCTCGGTCAGGTCCAGCAGATACGAAAAGCCCGAGCAGCCGCCGCCCTTGACCCCGACGCGCAGACGGATCTTGTCCGCGTCGAGCTCCTGCTGCTTGATGATGTTCTGGATCTCCCGCGCCGCCGCGGCGGACAGAATCACGCCCTGCTGGGCCGGGGCGTCGGTGGGCTGGGTCTGGGTCGTCGTGGCCATGAAATGCTCCACAGAAAAAGTGACTGTCGGTTCACATCCCGGTCCGCCCCGCGGCCTCCCGCCGGACGTCCCTCCTTCAACTCTACGTCGGCAAACCCGCCGACGTTCATCCGCACCCGCCCGCGCGGCGCGTCCGAAAAAGCGTCGCCCGGCCCCGCCGTCGCGCCCGGCCCGTCCGGCCAGCCCGGCCTCTCAGTGCGCCGCGGCCTTGGCCCCGCCCGTGCTCTGGGCGTGCGCGGGGGTGTGCGCGGGGGTGTGCGCGTGGTCATCGGCATGGTCGCCGATCGGCGCGATCCCGTTCTTGGCGCAGTAGTCGGCCAGCGCCGCCTTGATCGCGTCCTCGGCCAGAACCGAGCAGTGGATCTTCACCGGCGGCAGGCTCAACTCCTGCACGATCTCCGTGTTGCGCAGCGCGTTGGCCTCCTCAAGGCTCCGCCCCTTGAGCCACTCGGTGGCCAGGGATGAACTGGCGATCGCCGAGCCGCAGCCGAAAGTCTTGAACTTCGCATCCTCGATCTTGCCGGTCTTCTCGTCGACCTTGATGCACAACTGCATCACGTCGCCGCACTCGGGCGCGCCAACCAGCCCGACGCCGATCCGCTTGTCGGCTTTCATCTGGTCCTGCGACCCGAAGTTGCCGACGTTGCGCGGGTTCTCGTAGTGGTCGATGATCTTCGGTCCGTAAGCCATGGGAAGTCTCCAAAGTTCAAAGTTCAAAGTTCAAAGTTCAAATCAGCCAGCAACCGTCACCCGTGCGCGTGTCCTGCTCAACATGCTCACGAGGATCTTCCGCAATTCCTCGATCTCCGACACCAGCGGCCCGAGCCGCCGTGCGCTGATCCACGTACCCCGGGGCTTCTCTTTCTCCGACGACCAGAGTCCTCGATCCAAACTGTGATCCGTTCTTCACTTGAACTTTTCCCAATTTGAACTTTGAACTTTCTGATCGCCGTCCCCGGCGATCAGTGGTGCGCCCATTCCACTTTGCTCAGGTCGATCCCTTCCTTGTGCATGTCGTACAGCGGGCTCATCATCCGCAGCTTGCTCACCGCCTTGACGATCTCCTCGATCGCGTAGTCGATCTGCTCCTCGGTCGTCCACTTGCCGAGGCTCAGACGCAGCGAGCTGTGCGCAAGCTCATCGCCGACGCCCAGGCCCTTGAGCACGTAGCTCGGCTCCAGGCTCGCGCTCGTGCACGCGCTGCCGCTGGAGCAGGCGATGTTCTTGACCGCCATCATCAGGCCCTCGCCCTCGACAAAGCCGAAACTGATGTTCGTGATGTGCGGCAGCCGCTTCTCGCGATGGCCGTTGATCGCGCTCGAATCGATCCGGCTCACCAGCGCATCCTCCAGCCGCTTGCGCAGCTTGCCCAGACGCGCCGCGTCCTGCTCCATCTCCGCCATCGCCACCTCGCACGCCATGCCGAAGCCCACGATGCCCGCGACGTTGAGCGTGCCCGAGCGGAAGCCGCGCTCCTGGCCGCCGCCGTCCTGCAGCGACTGCAGCCGCACACGCGGGCGGTGGCGACGAACGTACAGCGCGCCGACGCCCTTGGGCCCGTAGATCTTGTGCCCCGACCAGCTCATCAGGTCGATGTTGTCCGCGTCAACGTTCGTCGGCATCTTGCCGACCCACTGCGTCGCGTCGGTGTGCAGCAGCACGCCACGCTCCTTGCACAGCGCGCCGATCTGGCGGATCTCGTTGATCGTCCCGATCTCGTTGTTGGCCCACATCAGCGTCACCAGAATCGTGTCCGGACGCATCGCGGCCTTGACCATCTCCGCCGTGATCACCCCGTCCACCGGCGGCTCCAGGAAGGTCACATCGAACCCCTCCTTCTGCAGACGCTTGCACGGGTCCAGAACCGCCTTGTGCTCGATGATGCACGTGATGATGTGCCCGCGGCTCTTGCTCCCGGCCGGCGCCTTCTCGTACATGTACGCCGCGCCCTTGATCGCCAGGTTGTTGCTCTCCGTACTGCCGCTGGTGAAGATCACTTCCTTCTCGCTGGCGCCGATCAGCTTCGCCGCCTGCTCACGCGCCCAATCCACACCCTCCTCCGCCTCCCACCCGAACTTGTGGTTCCGCGAGCCGCTGTTGCCGAACCGCTCCGTGAAGTACGGCAGCATCGACTCAACAACCCTCGGATCGCACGGCGTGGTCGCGGCATGGTCCATGTAGACGGGCAACTTCAGGGCCATCGGTATCTCCAGTCGTTCGGGGCCTTGTTCACACACCCCGCCCCGCTCGCTCACGCAGTCGGGGGGGACGTCTTGATCGTTTTGAACGGGTCTCCACCGACCCGACCGTCTAGTTTAGACACGCTCTAGATCAGCGGTGGCGGCAGGATGAGAATTCTGCACCCCAACCCAAACATCACCCAATCACCCGATCCCGCGCCCGCACCCGCACCCCTGCATCCATCTCTTCACTCACCCCATTGCCCGGCCTCATCCCCCCGTCGTCGGCGTCTTGGGCTCGAACTCCAGCGCAAAGCACTGCGAGGTCCCCACCAGCGGGTGCTCCTGCTGGCACCGGAACCCGACCATCTCGTCCGCCGTCCAGCCCACCGTCCCGAAAAGGTCCGTCAGCAACTCCGGGTGCCGATCCCACACCGGCGTCGCGGCCAGTCCCAGCCCCTCGCCGAGCAACTCCAGCCTCGTGTTGCTCGCGACGCGGTTGGTCCAGTCCCGTCCGCGCCCCAGCCCGATCGCCGCGGTCGTCACGTACAGCCCGAGCGACGGCAGGCCGACCTGCGCCAGCGAGCGGTGCACCCACACATCCATCACACTCCGACGCGTCGGCGTGACCACCTGCGACCAGACCTCCAGATGTGGCGGATTGTCCAGCGTCGGGTGCGGCATGCTGTCGGGCGTGTGCGCCGCCACGACCACGTCGATCGCTCGCCCCTGGCTCGTGCACTGCTGATCGATCGTCAGCACCTGCATCAGCCCCGAAGTCCGCGCCGTGACCTGCGGCAGCGGCTGCGAACAGTACTTGCTCATAAGCGTCCCCGGCGTCTTGCCGAGTTGGCGCTCACCATCGAGCGTGCGCATGGCCGCGTCCAGCAGCATGTCGCGATCGCCGCCCCACGAAACAACCATCGGCATCGCGCCCTGCCGAGCGCGATAGCCAAACACGCCGCGCACCGCCGTGGACTGCAGCCGCGCCGGGTTTTCCGGATTGGGCCGATACGCAAAGACCGTCACCGTGCAGTCCGACGCGTGACCGAACGCCTGCGCGTTGGCCAGAAACGCCCGCTCCCGCGCATCGATGAGCGACGCGGCATCGCTCGCGCCCCCCACCGCAAAGCCGCCGCCCGCGGCCCCACCGGCCGAGCCGCCCGCGAGCACGCTCGCTCCGAGCCGACGCGCCAGCCCCGACTGACTCACCCCCAGCCGACGCAGCAGACCCTGAAACTGATCGGTCGCCGCCTCAACGCTCGAAACCACGCCGGCATCCAACCCCGCACGCGCCAGCCCGCCAACCACCGCCCGAAGCCCCTCTACGCCCGGACATCTCAGCAACACCTCGCGGTCGACTCCGCGATGCGTCGCCGCGGCGATCACACGCTGACACAACGTCTTGTCCACGCCCAGCATCCGATGCACGTGCGCCGGACTTCCCGGGAACGGTCGGGCACGCGTTCCTGGCCCGCGATGGTCAGGCCATCGACCTCGAACCCAACACCGACGCGGCCAGCACGGCCCGCGACATCAACGACTTCGGCCTCATCGTCGGCGACGGCGGCGGCGGGAACAACGTCGCCGCGCTGGTCTGGAGTGTCGACGGAAATGGGCAGGTCTCACGCTTTGTCCTGAACTTTCCGGGCGTGCCGGGCTTCGGGCGTCAGGCCAACGGCGTGAACAACTCGAGCGTCATCGTCGGCGGCGGCTGGATGAGCGAGCCCTCGTGGGCCTATGCCGCGTGGGTGCTGCACGGTCCGAACGAGCCATTCATCATCCTGCCCACGCTGGGCGGGCGCGATGCCAACGCCGAGAAGATCAACGACGCCGGCGCGATCGTCGGCGATGCGCAGGCGGCGCAGGGCTTCAGCCGAGCCGCGATCTGGACCCCCATCCCGGGCACCACGCCCACGCGATACACCGTCAGCGACATTCCGCTCTTCGATGCGCCGTACGACAGCGGCGAGGCCCGCGACATCAACAGCATGGGCATGATCGTCGGTGCCGATCTCGCCATCGCCACCAACGGTGTCGGCCCCAAGCCCTGGGTGTACTTCAACGGCCAGAAGCGGGCACTGGAGGACCTTGTGTCTCCTGAGGTTCGCGCCGAGTGGACCTTCTGGTGGGCCATGGGCATCAACGACGCCGGCCAGATCACCGGCATCGCCGTGCGGAACAACGGCGATCCGAACGACCCCATCGGCAACCCCGGCGACACGCGCGCGTTCATCCTGACCCCCGCGCCGACGGACTGCGGGCCGGCCGACATCACCAACACCGACGGCGACCTGCCCGGCACGCCCGACGGCGCGATCGACAACGGCGACTTCGCCGCGTTCTTCGCCAGCACGGAGGATCCCATCCACACCGTCGCCGATCTGGCCAACACCGACGGCGAACTCGGGCCTGATGGCGTGGTCGACAACGGCGACTTCAGCGTGTTCTTCGGCTACTTCTTCGTCGGCTGCGGCAACATCCCGTCCTGAGCCACCCCGCAACGACCGGCACCATCCTGCGCTTCTTCTCTCGCCGCGGGCGTCGATGATCTCCGACGCCCGCGGCGTTCATTTGTACACGCAAAAACACACCGACCCGCGCTCGGCGCGGGTCGGTGAGATCGAATCGAATCGATGCGAATCGAGAAACTCAGCGGCGGCGGCGACCGGCGACCAGCGCGCCCAGGCCGAGCATCGCGGCAGCGCCCGGGGTGGGGACAACGAAGGTCAGGTCATCGATGGCCAGGCCATCGTCCTGACCGGACTGGTCCTGCGCGTTCCACTGCAGAACGAGGCTGGTGCCGGGGGCCCAGTTCAGGCCGGTGATGGTGCCGGTGACCAGCGTTCGGTTGCCCGCGGCGTTGCCGTCGATGCCGGTGTTAGCCGCGGCGGTGGCGTTGGGCGCGACGAAGTTCAGGCTGGTGGCGGCGGTCAGGCCGGTCGAGGCCAGGCCCGAGCCGATGCCGTAGAAGAACGCCAGGGTGTTGGGCGAGGGAACATCGCCGCGGCGCCACTGCTCGCCAAAGTACGAGAGCGTGAAGAACGTGATGGTCTCGCTCGTGTCGTTGCGAAGGACCAGACCGAAGGCGTTGATCTGGTTGCTGGTGGCCAGCGCGCCCAGAGCGCGGTCGGACGAGCCCGCGGCGCCGAACGACACCACGCCGCGGCCGTTGGAGCCGGAAAGGCTGCCGTCCTGAGCGCGGAACTCGGTGTTGCTCGAGGAGCCGCCGAAGTTCGCGCCCTGCCAGCCGGCAACGCCGGTGGCGGCGGTGAAGCCCGAGCTCAGCGCGTGCCCGCCCCGGCCGGTGACGGTCACGGTGCTGCTGCCGCTGCCGGTGGTGGCGGGCAGGCCGTCGAAGTTCTGGGTGATGGTGCCGCCGGTGAAAGACAACTGGGCGTTGGCGGCGGCGGTGAGGCCGACCACGGCAAGCAGGGCGATCGCGGACTTCATGCTCTCTCTCCAAAGTTCGAGTGTTCAGAACTCGCCGAGCCCGTCGAGGCTCGGCACACGCCGCGGACCGGCAATCGATCCACCGATCGTCGCGACGAAAGAGCGTAACGACGAACACGCAGCACTTCTGTTCAGATCGCGTAAAGATTCGGCCTTGGAGGCCCCATTTTCGCGGGCATTGACGCGTCATCGCACGCGTGCGACCCACGCGGAGCCGGAGCAAAAACACATCGGCCCCGCGCGAGGCGGGGCCGATGGAAGCGATGAATCTCGTGGGTGCGGGCCGATCACCCGCCGCGGGCGCGGATGTAGATCTGCTCGGCGCTGCGACGCGCCTTGACGCCCGGATCAACGTTGACGATCTGATCGATCACGCGCTGGAAGTCGGGCTGGGCCGGGTGGCCCTGCCAGCGGACGGTGCCATCAGTGCTGATGATGAACACGTGCGGGATCGCGTTGACGCCGAGCTGCTTGAGGATCTTCTCGTCGTTGTCGTAGACCTCAAAGAGCTCGCTCGGGTTCTCGGTGAGGTACCGCTGAACCGTCAGCCGCTGCTCGCGAAGGCCCGAGAGATGCACAACCGCGACATCCTCGCGCAGGCGGCGCTGGATCGCCTCGAGCGTCGGCTGGGCGGCCTTGCACGGTCCGCACCAGGTCGCCCACGGCACGAGCACGACGACGCGCCCGGCCCAGACCGGCTGAGGCGTCAGCCACGTCTCGGTCTTGCCGAACTCCACCGGGAACCGCGAGCCCTGGATGTTGCCCGCGCCCTGGACGTTGTCTTCGATGTTCTTCTTGGGCCAGACGGCCTTCTCGTACTCCGAAACGTCCGGAGCAGCGAACGGCACGTTGAGCACCTCGGTCTTCTTGACCTGCGTGGTGTGAACCTCGGCCAGATCGCGCGTGCGCCCGGCGTTGGTCCGCTCATCACGCAGCTTCGTCAGCCACGCCTCGGGGGCCTTGCTCGCCACCTCGGGGGTCTCTGCGACGAGCTTCTCGATGGCCGCGCTCAGCGAGTCGGTCTCGATGTCGGCGTAACGCAGGTTGCCCGCACGGTCGACGACGTAGATGTCCGGCGTCTGATCGATCTGCATCGACGCGCGGAACTTCCCGTCCTTGTCCTGCGCCGCCAGCACCTTGATGCCGTTGTCGGCGACAAACTTCTTGCCCATCTCCTCCCAGCGGCGGCCGTCGTGCACGGCGATGACCACAAGGCCGTCCTTGCCGTGCTCGTTCTGCATCGCGTTCAGTCGCGAGACGAGCTGCGTCGAGGCATTGATCCAACCGGCCCAGGTCGTGATGACCACGACCTTGCCCTTGAGCTCGTCGGCCGTCGGCGCGGCGCCGTTGACCCAGTCGCTCAGGTTCGACAGGCTGGATGCGTCAAAGGCCTTGTGCTCCATCCGGTTCAGCCGAACGCGGGCCTCTCCCGCGCCCTCGCGCCGGATCTCCGGATCAGCAAAGCGAGCAAAATCGTTTTCAAACTTCGTCTGCGCCTGAGCCGAGCAGGCCACGCCCGCAAGGATCGAAAGCGCCGCGATGCCGATGCCAACGTGCCGATTCATTAGAGAATCTCCTGAGGTTCACCCGCTCCCACAGCCCGATTGGACGCTCCGAGGCCGCTCGGGGTTCCCGAGAAGTGTACATCGTCCGGTGGCCGTGGTTTCGCCAGATCGCGGCCGATGGATCCGAGATCCCCCAACTTCGACCACTCCCGCCCGGATATCCGTTCACCTCTGCTTCACGGCATGCAGCCCGCCACTTTTACCCCCGTCGGCACTATCATCCCCCGAACACCCGCCGATCGGCTCGGCGGGCCGAGGAGCAGCCATCCGCCCCGACGCCCCGACGCCCCGGCGCTCGGTCGGCGGCGTGCGGCCATTTTTGGAAGGACCAGCGGCGATGACCGAGCCCAAGACCGCACGCACGGGCACACCCACCGGCGCCCGCGCGGCCGACGCCCCGGTCAATGCCGAGTCCGCGCCCGCGGGCGCCGATCCATCCGCTCGGGCGATTCTGGACGACCTCTCCCGCTCGCCCGCCGCGCAGCGCCTTGCTCAGGCCGTCGAGGCAAGCACGCGCGTGGTCGTTCGCCACGGCACAGGCGGCTCGGCCTGCGGCGTCACGGCGGGCTCGCTGCTGAGCGGCGCGCTGAGCGAGCGGCTCCGCCGCCCCGTGCTGCTCATCGTCGCCCACGTCGACGATGCCGATGAGGCCCACGCGGAACTCGAGAGCATGGGCGTCGCCGTGCGGCTGCTGCCGGCGCTGGAGGCGCTCCCCGGTGAGAGCAGCGCGAGCGTGGATCTCCTGGCCGCGAGGCTCGGCGTGCTCGAGGGCCTGAGCGACTGGGCCGAGGCCGCGATGAGCACGCCAAGCGTGCTCATCGCGCCGATCCACGCGCTGATGCAGAGCGTGCCCGATCGCGCGACGCTGGCGCGCGCGCTGCTGACGCTCAGAGTCGGCCAAGACCACGCACCGGGCGACATCGTCCGATGGCTCGACACCGCCGGCTACCGCAGGACCGATGCCGTCGGCGAGCCGGGGGACTTTGCCATCCGCGGCGGGATTCTCGACATCTTCCCCCCGGGCGAGCCCTCGGGCGCTGGGGAAGTCGACGGCCTGCGCATCAGCACCGGCGGCGTGCCCGTGCGGCTGGACTTCTTCGGCGACACGATCGAACGCATGAGCGAGGTCGACCCCGACACCATGGGCGCCGACCGCGCGATCGACGCGGTGCGTCTGGTCGTTGCGAGCGTCGAGAGCCTGCGGAGCGAGGCCCACCACGCGAACTTCCTGGACCTTCTGCCGCGCGATGCGGCTGGCCGACCGCTGTTCGTCGGCGTGCTGGCGGAGGTGATGGAACTGACCGAGCAGGCGCGCGGGTACTTCGAACGCGTGACCGATCCGCGCGGGATCTTCGGCCCGCCAGCGGTCTTCGCCGCGGCACGCAAGGCCACCTCGTGCCTGATCGAGTGCACCGCCATCGGCCAGTACGCCAGCGGCGAGCGCGAAGCGGTGCTCGACTGGCCGACCCAGGCCGCGCCGGCCATGCCCGAGGATGCCAGCCAGGCCATCGCCGAACTGGTCCGCATGGCCCGAGGCGGGCTCGATGAAGGCCAGTCGCAGGGCATGGATGTGCTGGTCGTCTGCGAGAACGCCGGCGAGCAGCATCGGCTCGGCGAGTTGCTCCGAGAGAACGCCGGTACCGACGCGGCGGCGATGGTCGGTTCCTGCGTCGCGCATCTGCATCAGGGCGTGATCTGGACCGGCGAAAGTCGGCCGCGGCTGATCATCGGCTATGCCGAGTTGCTGGGCCGCGTTGCGCCACGACGACGCGTGCGCACGAGCGGACGCCTGCGCGCCGGCCGCGCGATGGACACGTTCCTTGACCTTCAGGTCGGCGACTACGTCGTCCATACCGAGCACGGCATCGCGCGCTTCACCGGACTCAAACTCCTCAGGCCCGGCGAGGGCCCAAAGAGCGTGGAGGACCGCCTGCCGGGCGCACCGCCGGGCGCGGGCCTGGGCGATCGCAAGGGCAAGAAGGGCTCGCCCGCGCGTGCCGCCGCGGCGTCGCCATCGCCGGCCAGGCCCGCCACCGAGCCGGAAATGATGGAGTTCCTCACGCTGGAGTTCGACGCGGGCGCCAAGCTCCACGTCCCGGCGATGAACGTCGACCAGGTGCAGAAGTACGTCGGGTCGTTCAGCGGCAGGCCGAAACTCAGCACGCTCGGCGGCCAGGGTTGGAAGAAGCAGAAGGAGCGCGTCAGCGAGTCGGTCCGCGACCTCGCGGCGGAGTTGCTCCGCGTGCGCGCTGCGCGCGAGAGCATGCCCGGCATCCGCTACCCGGATGACACCCCCTGGCAAAGGCAGTTCGAGGACGAGTTCCCGTACGACGAGACCGAAGACCAGCTCGCCGCCCTGAGCGAGATCAAGCGCGACATGCAGGCCACGCGCCCGATGGACCGCCTGCTCTGCGGCGATGTCGGCTACGGCAAGACGGAACTGGCGATCCGCGCGGTGTTCAAGGCGATCGAGGTCGGCAAACAGGCCGCGGTGCTCGTGCCGACGACCGTGCTGGCCGAGCAGCACGAGCGGACCTTCGCGGCGCGGATGCGCGACTACCCCTTCCGCGTCGCGAGCCTCTCGCGATTCAAGACCACCCGCGAGATCAACCAGGTGCTCGAGGATGTCCGCGAAGGCCGCGTGGATGTGGTCATCGGCACGCACCGCCTGCTGTCCAAGGACGTCGGCTTCAAGGATCTTGGCCTGGTCATCATCGATGAGGAGCAGCGCTTCGGCGTCGAGCACAAGGAGCGATTGCTCTCGCTCCGCATGATCGTCGATGTGCTGACCCTCAGCGCCACGCCCATCCCGCGAACGCTGCACATGTCGATGCTGGGCCTTCGCGATATCTCCAGCCTCGCCACCGCCCCATCGGATCGACGCGCGGTGGTCACCGATGTCGCGCCGTACAACGAGATGCGTATCCGCCAGGCCATCGCCCGCGAACTGGCGCGAGACGGCCAGGTCTTCTTCGTTCACAACCGCATCCACAACATCCTGTCCGTCGCCGACGACATCCGCCGCATGGCCCCCGATGCCCGCATCGACATCGGCCACGGCCAGATGGCCGACGGCGAACTCGAGCAGGTCATGCTCAGATTCATGCGCCGCCAGACCGACATCCTCGTCAGCACGACCATCATCGAGTCGGGCATCGACATCCCCAGCGCCAACACCATCTTTATCAATGATGCCGATCGCTTCGGCCTGGCCGAACTTCACCAGTTGCGCGGGCGCGTCGGCCGCGGCAAGCACCGCGGGTACTGCTACCTGCTGCTGCCGGCCGACCGCCCGATGAAGGAGAACGCCCAGAAACGCCTCAAGGCCATCGAGCAGTACTCCATGCTCGGCGCGGGCTTCAAGATCGCCATGCGCGATCTGGAGATCCGCGGCGCGGGCAACATCCTCGGCCCCGAGCAGAGCGGCCACATCGCCGCCGTCGGCTACGACATGTACTGCCAGTTGCTCGACAAGGCGGTGCGCCAACTGCGCAACGAGGTGACCGCCGCGCCGAGCGAAACAACGGTCGACATCGGGATCTTCGGCACGATTCCACGCTCGTACATCCCCGCGGACATCCGCCGGCTCGAGGCGTACCGGCGCGTCGCGCTGGCATCGACGCGAGCGGAGCTGGACAAGGTTCAGGCCGACCTGCTCGCCGCGTACGGCCCGCTCCCGCCGGGGCTGGATCGCCTGATCCAGCTCGCCGAGGTCCGCATCGGCGCCCGCCACCTGGGCATCCGCTCGGTCACCGTGCGCGATCGCAAGGACGTCGTCCTGCGCACGACTGATCCGAGTGCTGTTGTGCGCGCCTTTCACGGCGTGCAGGGCACGGTCACCGCCCTGCCGATCCGCACGCCGGGCGAAGTGCCCGAGGTCTACTTCCGCCCCCCACCTCAGAGCCTCGAACCCCCGACACTGCTGGCCATTCTGCGTAAGCGCGTCGGACAGGCGGCGGCCGGGGCGGGGCGGGTCTGAGGTGGGGTCGGCCGGGTTGGCTGAGGGAGGGCCGGGCCGGGAATCGACGCGCTTCGTGAAACCACGGTGGGGCCTCTCCCTATACTCCTCGTCCTCGGTTTCGGGCCACGCGATGCTGACATCCGCGCTGCCGAATCCGGCGAACGCACCGGGCGTTCGCGACTGGACGCGGCTTGTCTCGGGCTCCCACATGAGCCGGACAACACCCACCACACCCCTCTCCCCCCACCCGTTTCGAAAGGCTCCTGCATGAATCGTCTCTCTCGTCTGTGCGCTCCGGCTCTGTCGCTGCTGGTGCTGGCCGGCTCCGCGAGCGCCATGCCCGCGATCGCCGATCGGCTGCCCACGGACATCAGCGCCGCGATCATCATCCCGAGCATCGACGGGCTCGAGAAGGACGTCCGCTCGCTCGCCTCGCTCATGGGCCTGCCCGCCGAGGCCGTCAACATCGACCAGCTCCTCTCCATGGCCGGCATCGAGGGTGCCGTCAGCAAGCAGGGCCCCATCGCTGTGTTCTTCGGCCTGCCCAAGGACGGCGTTGAGGATCAGGGCACACTCCTGTTCCCCGTCACCAACTTCGACACCCTCGTCAAGGGCCTCGGCGGTGAAGTGAAGGACGGCGTCGCCTCCGCGAACGTTCAGGGCACCGATGTCTTCATCAAGCAGCTCGACGGCGGCATGGCCGTCATGGGGGCAGACGCCGAGTTCATCAAGGCCTTCAAGGGCGAAGCCGGCAAGAACGCCGCGCACGCCAAGACCATCGGCCCCGTCGGCGTGAAGCTCGCCGAGTCCAGCGACCTCATCGCCATCATCAACGTCGCCCCGATGCGCGCCGAACTCAAGGACGGCTTCGCCGACGGCCTGGACATGGCCCTCATGCAAGCCCCGCTCCCCGAGCCGCCCGATACCGCGCAGATCAAGTTCCTCGCCGACTCCTTCATCGATCAGACCCGCGCCATGGTCTTCGGCCTGCGGCTCGATGAGATGGGCGTGTCGCTCGACATGGTCACGGCCTTCGAGGAAGGCTCGCGCATGGCCGCGATCGCCGCCAAGCCCGGCCGCGCTCACGAACTGACCGGCAAGCTCCCCAACGATCGCTTCGTCGCCAGTTTCGCGCTCGATCTGGCCAACCCCGAACTGCTCAAGTTCCTCCGCGACATGCCCAAGCCCGCCGGGGCCGAGCAGGCGAGCATGATCAGCCGCACGCTGGACACCTACGCCAAGATGTCCGGAGTCTCTTTCCTCGCCGCCCGCAATCCCGCCGGCATCACAGCCGGCGTTCTGGCCCGCGGCGTGGTCTACCACGAAACCAAGGACCCGAACGCCCTCGCCGACGACTACAAGGCCACCATCGATCAACTCAAGACCGACAAGGTCGCCGACGGCTTCTACGACCGCGAGAAGGGCCCCGCCGAGGTCAACGGCAAGAAGGCCGACGCCTGGTCCATGCGCCTGCTGCCCAACCCCGATGCGCCCGAAATGGCCCAGGCCATGGTCTACATCTACGGCCTCGCCGGCGGACCCAACGGCTACTCCGTCCGCGGCGAGAACTTCCTCGTCCAGACCTACGCCAAGAGCACCGAGCAGCTCAACGCCGCCGTCAAGGCCGCCAACGGCGAGAACGGCCTGACCACCGACACCTTCGTCAAGCAGGTCGGCGAGCAGCTCGCGCCCGGCCGCGCCGCGGAGATCTTCATCAGCACCAAGACCGTCATCGACTCCGTCCTGCCGCTGGCCGGCGCGTTCCTCGGCGGCGTGCAGGTCGACCTGCCCGAGCAACTGCCCCCGGTCGCGCTGGGCATCTCCACCGACGCCGGCGCCGCCCGCAGCACCGTGTACATTCCCAACTCCGTCATCAAGGCCTTCGCCGACATCGCCAAGGCCGTTCAGGCCGCGCAGGCCGGCGGCGGTGAAGAGCCCCCTGCCGATGAGCCCGCCAAGAAGGGCGGCGGCGAGAAGAAGCGCCCCGGCTTCTGACTTTTCCGCCCAGAACGCCCGGTTTGGGCCTTCACTCTCATCCACCCACATAGGGGGATTCCGAGTGCCCCCTTTTCGGGCTTTTCGGGATCGTGAGAGGTTGGGGGCTTGACAAAGATCGGACCGGCGTTAGACTCTGTGTATCAACTCAGCACCCCCCCCCTGAGGCCTCGCTGGCGTTTCGCCGCGGGGCCTCTTTGTTTTTGTTCGTGTTTTTGGCCGCAAAACGCGGGCACGCGGAGCGTCGTCTCGCTCGCGAGCCCCTGCCGAGCTGCCGCGGTTCACGTCTCTCGCGCCGCCGTTGCCCGGGCCATCGGTCACCGGCCTGATGCTCGCCAACGATGTGAACGTGACCACCGCCCAACTGCCCCGATCGAGCCATGCCGTCTGGGCCTTGCGCCCCGGCCTTACCTGGACGCTCGAGAGCCCCAGAATCATGGGCATTCTCAACGTGACGCCGGACAGTTTCTCCGACGGCGGCACCATCCGCGACCCGCGGCACGCCGCGGAGCTGGCCGTCGCGATGCTCCGCGACGGCGCCGACGCGATCGATGTCGGCGGCGAATCGACCCGGCCCGGGGCGCAGCGCATCGGTGAATCGGAGCAGGTCGCCCGCGTCGTGCCCGTCATCCGCGCGATCCGCGAACAGTCCTCCGCGCCGATCACCATCGACACCACCCGCGCCGCCGTTGCCCTCGCCGCGATCGAGGCGGGCGCCGACGCGATCAACGATGTCTCCGGCGGGACGGAAGATTCCGAAATGCTCGCGCTCGCCGCGCGGCTCTCCCGCGGCATCATCCTGATGCACCGGCTGACCGACCCGACGCGCGACAGCTTCAGCGATCGCTACGGCACACCGGGCCAGCAGCCCCCACCCGCTTACGCCGACGTCGTGCTCGATGTCGCCGAGCATCTCTCGCGCCTGGCCGTCAACGCGATCAACGCCGGTGTGCGACACGAGGCCATCGTGCTCGATCCGGGTCTGGGCTTCGGCAAGACCGTCGAGCAGAACCTCGCGCTGATCCGCGGCACCGCAACCATCGCGCATCTGGGCTTCCCCATCCTCAGCGGCCTGAGCCGCAAGAGTTTCGTCGGCCGCATCAGCGCACCACCGACAGACCCGCAAGCCCAAGACGCACCCGCCCCCACTCTGCCCACGCACGAGCGCCTCCCCGGCACACTCGCGCTGAGCCTCGCCCACGTCGCCGCAGGCGCACGCATCCTCCGCGTGCACGATGTGCGTCCGCACGTGCAGGCGCTGCGTGCCGCGGCGGCGCTCCGGAACGGCCACGAAGCTTGAGCCGATCGCGCGCTGCCTTCGATCCGTGCTAGCCGAGCCCCGCCATGCGCAGCAGCGTCGCCGGACGCTCGCCCTCGCCGGTGCGTGCGCTGAGCAGCGCGGCCTGCGCCATCGCAAGAACCTCCGGATACCGCACGATCGGCGTGCCGCCCAGTGCCGCGGCACCGAGGTCCATCACGCGCTGAACCTGCTCGACGATCACGCTGGCGCCGGGCGACGGCGTGTCGCTCTGATCAATCGCGGGCTTGCGCAGCGTGCTGGTCCGTCTCGCGCCCGCGCGGCGCGACTCATCGATCTTCCGCCCGCGCGCATCGGTCCACTCAAAGCCGTCGTTGAACACGCGGATGCGTCCGCCCGGGCCGATGATCGTCAGCAAGTGCTCGAAGCGCCCCGCGCGGTCGGAGCACACCACCGCCGCGGCTCGCCCGCCGGCGAAACGCAGATTCGCCGTCAGATCGCCGTGCAGGCCGCCGAGGTGCTCGCCCGGCAGCGGATGAAGGCCGCGATCGTGCACGCCGATGTACGCCGCGTCGATCGTCTCCGGCTGGCCGAGCAGCGCGTGAACGATGTCCATCGCGTCAAAGACGCGCGCCCCGAGCGCGCCCTCGGCCGGGGTTGCCAGGCACTGCACCGCGAGCGTGCGCACCGGGCCGAAACTCTCCATCAGCGTCAGCACCTGCCCCAGCGCCGGCGAAAGCCGGCACAGGCCCAGCGGCATCGACCACCCCGCGATCGCCGGGTCGCTCGCGGCGGTATCGCCGATCGACCCGAGCCCCTCCGGCCCGGCCACCACCGCCGCGCCCTGCCCCGCGTCGCGCTCTCCCAGGCTCAGCAGCGACGCCGGCAACGGATCGAGCGAGAGCAGCCGCACGCCGCGCGTTGTGCAATCCGCCGCGGCGTCGGCGTCGCTGTCGCGCGTCGCGGGGATGATTCCAAAGTCGCCCGTGTGCATGAGCAGCACCGCGTCGGGGCGTTCCTCGCCGCTCAGACCGCCGAGCATCGACAACGCCGATCGCAGGTCATCGCCCAGCGCCCGCGCGCCGAGCTTCTCGGCGAACTGCGCGGTGCTCGGCGTCTCGCCCTCGCTCCCGCCGACACCCGCCGACACCCCGCCCGAAGCGCCATCTCCTCCCGCCGATCCCGATGCACTCGCGGCACCGACCTCCGCCGGCCCGCCGATGCCCATGATCCGCCACGCACCGATCGCCGCGCACTGCCGAAGGAGCATCTGCTGCTCACGCCGCAGCCACACGCAGACACGCGGGCCGGGCGCGATCGCAATCGCGTCGCCGCCCGCGGCCAAGGCATCGGGCTTGCCGGCGCGTGCCGCCGCGCCCCGCGGCCCGCTGCCGCGTGTGCTGCTGCGCGGGTTGGTGCTGCGTGGGGTCGACATGGCCTTCATCAGCTCGGGGGAAGCACGATGGGCGTAGGATAACACTTGACAAGTCAAGACGGCGTGGCAACGCGATCGCCGGCGGCGCAAGCCGTCCGGAGGAAAGTCCGAGCACGACAGGACACGACGGTGGGTAACGCCCACCCGCCCCGCGGATCGAGGGGCGAGAGACAGTGCCACAGAGAACAGACCGCCGATGGCCCGGTGCAAACCGGGATCAGGTAAGGGTGAAACGGCGGGGTAAGAGCCCACCGCCGCGTTGGCAACACCGCGGGCACGGCAAACCTCGTCGCGTGCAAGGTCACGCAGCAACCGCGACGGCCGGGAAACCGGCCGCCGACCGCTCGTCCGGCGGGAATGGTTGCGGGTGGACCGCTCCAGCCGAGGGGTGACTCTCGGCGCAGAGAAATGATCGTGCGGCCCGGTCCGTCCGCCATGTGCGGATACCACCGGGCCCGACAGAACTCGGCTTACCGCCCACGCCCGATCCACAGCGCAGGCCCGTGCAAACCGCACGGGCCTGCGGCCATTTTTGGACCGGCTCGGAACCTCATTCGATCTGGATCAGGGATCCTCAGTGCGATCTGGCGATGCCGAATCGCACCGCGAAGTACGCGCCGATGTCCTTCTCGCCGACGAAGAACACGCGTCCGTTCTCCGCGCGCCTTGCGGACGCGGGCAGGTCCGGCCGCGATGCCTCGTTCGCACCGAGAACCAGCACCGGGCAGGACTGGTTGGCCTCGCCGATCTCCGCGATGACCGCGGGCCGGGGGCGGGGAAAGTCGACATACCTGACTGCGATCTCGTGGCGCAGCCTCGGATACGTGGCCAGCAAGCCCTCGAGCGCGATGCAGTGCGGGCAGTAGAAAATTCCCGGGCCGAAGGCCGCGTCGTCGAAGTCCGGGCGGAGGAGGAACAGCGTGGTCGTGGTCATGCGCCGAGCGTAGCGAATCGGGCCGCGCGCTCGCAAAGAAAAAGGCCCCCGGCATGTGCCGAGGGCCTTGAGTGATGTTCCGAGAGAAGCGGTCGACGCTTTACTTCTGACCGAGCGTCAGGCCGAAGGGGTTCTCGTTCTTGGGCAGCTTCTTGCTGAAACCACCCTTGAGGTTCTTGTTGCGGAAGGCCTCGCGCTGGCGACGCAGCGCGGGCGTCTCCTTGGACAGTTCCTCCAGACGCGCCTGCATCATCGCGTTCTTCTGCGCTTCCTTCTCGGCCTTGAACGCCTCGCGCGAGCCCGGACGCGGCGGCTCCTTGGGCAGTTCGGCCTCCAGCGCCTTCATCGACAGGCTCACGCGACGGGTCTGCGGGTCGATCTTCAGCACGCGGCAGGTCACGACCTGATCCTGCTTGAGCACGTCCTCGGGCTTGTTGATCCGCTTGCGGCTGATCTCGCTGATGTGCAGCAGACCATCCACGCCCGGCGACAACTCGACGAACGCGCCGAACTCGGTCATCCGCACGATCTTGCCCGTGACGTCCGCGCCCTCGGTGATGTCGTTGGTCGCCGTCATGAACGGATCGGCCGACAACTGCTTCATGCCAAGGCTGATGCGGTTGTTCTCCAGATCCATCTTCAGGATCTGAACGCGAACCTTCTCGCCTTCCTTCACATACTTGGCGACGTTCTTCTCGCTGGGCACGACGCGGTCGTACGTCATGTCGCTGATGTGGCACAGGCCGTCCAGACCGCCAAGGTCGATGAACGCGCCGAACGGCATGATCTTCCGCACCGTGCCGTCGAGCGTCTGGCCCTCGGCCAGCGTCGCCTTGAGCTTCTCGGCCTTCTCCTTGCGCTCCTGACCCAGCAGGTCGCGCCGGCTCAGCACGATGTTGCCCAGCCCGCGACGATCAAGCTGCGTCACCTGGCACGGGAACTTCTCGCCGATGAACACGCTCAGGTCCGCGATCCGATCCAGGCTCACCTGGCTCGCCGGCATGAAGGCCCGGTGACCGGCGACCTCGAGCTCCAGACCGCCCTTGTTCACACCCGTCACCCGCGCCTCGACGATCTGCCCGATCTGCAGCAGCTCCCACGCCGCCTTCTGAACCGCGCCGGGGCGCGAGCAGATGAACAGGCTCTCCTCGCTGGAGAACTTGTCGACGACCACCTCGATCTCGCCGCCCGGCGTGGGCAGGGTGTCGCCTTCCTTGTACTGGATCCGCGGCAGAACGCCCAGTTCCTTCGGCCCGAACTCGATGAAGATGTCGCTCGGACCGACGGACACGACCTTGCCCGTGCGATGCTCGCGCCCGCTCTCGACCTTGCGCGGACCACGCAGGTGGGCCGTCTGCTTGCCGCCCAGCGGGACCACATCGTGGTTCACCGGCGCGGGGCGCGCCTTGCCCTTGCCCTTCTCGGGCGTGCTCTTGGCCACGTCGTCCATCATGTCGGCGATCTCTTTGGCCGTCTCGCTGTCGATCGCGCCGCCCTCATCACGCACCGAGCGGAGCGTGCTGTGGGTGTCCGGCGCCTTGGGGCCGGCCTCGCTGCCAGCGCCGGGGCGCGGGCCGCGATTGCGGTCGCCACCGCCGAAGGGGCCGCGACGCCCGCCGGGCGACTCCGAACCCTCACTGCCGATGACCTGCGCTCGCGCGATCGCCGGAAGACCCTTACGCGGATCGCTCGCCGGCTTGGCCGGCGCCGCGGGCGCGGCATTGGCGGGGGCAGCCTCCGCACCGCCGGCCGGGGCCTGCGTCGCTTCGGGGCTGGTGGACGGGGTGCTGGACGACGGGGAGTTCGATTCCATGGACCTGCTCGACTTGACCGACAACGTCTCCGCCACGGCAAGTTTCGCATCTGCGAACCCGCCTGGATCCCCTCAGCCGACTTTCGGCGTGGCGCTTCGTGGGATCAATCGTGAACCGCAAGTGTACCGGCATCGGACGCTGGAACCACCCAAACGCCCCTCTCCGACCCCCGTTTGACTCAAGTTCAACCCCCGCCGCCCCGCTTACCGGCGACTTTGACCCGTCGGACGGGAGTCCCGGATCGCACGCCAGTTCTCCGCCGGCTTGCCGTCGGCATACTCCCACACCACCACCCTCAGCCGACGAACCCCCCACGCTCGCGCCTGCTCGTGCGTCGGGAACAGCACATCCAGCCGATTTCCCTTGATCGCACCGCCCACATCCAGCACCGGCACGATCTCGCCGCGGTCATAGCCCGGGATCGAGATCTTGGTGCCAAGGGGCAGCACGCGGCGGTCCGCGGCCACCAGCCGATAGCCATTGGTCGTCACATGGTGCAGCGACGCCGTGATCCCGTCGGCCGAGTCGCCGCAGGACCGCTCATCCGGCGAGTACGCCGTGACCGTCATCATCATCGTCCGCGCCGGACGCATCGGCCGCCCGTTGAAGAACCGAATGCTCGTGTCCAGGATCGCACCCTTGGGCAGCCAGTCGTCCTGTGCGATCGGGGCAACTTCATCGACGATCGGACCAGATTCGGGCTCGATCGCCTCCACCTCGCCCATCATCGGATCAGCGATCGGCAGCGGGGCATCGATCGTCAGGTTCGACGGATCGAACAACCCATCCTCACCTTCCGACCCGACATTCTGACCCAACTCCGTCAGCACCATGGCCGTCGGCGGCGGCGTGCTGCGGCTGAGTTCCTTCACCACGATCGCCGACAGCGACACCACCGCCAGCATCGCCACCACACCCAGCCCCTTGGCCATCAGCGACACCGGCCAGCCCCGCGCCGGACGCGCTGTGATCACCGACCAGACCGACACCTTCGGTTCCACGCGCGCAAAGGCCGGTACCGGGCGCGCGTCGCTGTACGGCGTGCTGTTTCGTGTTTCGATCATGTGGTCTGCTCGTCGGCGATTCACTCGCACCAAATGTCTGCGTGCGTCCTGCACACCTCGAGAGCGGGACAACCTGTCGGCTCACGTCTTCGACTGCTCAACGCTCGCGGATGCGATCAAAACCCAAACCGATCCGCACGCGGCGATGGACACTCTACACCTCTCGCGCCGCCAAGGCGAGAAGGGCAAACCCCTCACGATGAGGGTTTACCCTCACGCCTCCCGCCCGCCACTCGCGGCCATCCGCATGCTCAAGATGCCATCCGCATCGCCCGTGGCAAGCGCCGAGACTCCTGCATGCACTTCGCATCGACCGCTTGTATCAGTTCAACGATCTGAACCGCTTGTGAGGCCACCGAATCCTCTCGTCCGGTGAACCCATGGTCCGTATACGCTCCCGCCACGAGCACGGCACGGATCGAATCTGCGCATCCGCCGACGCCGAAAGCGGTCCGGAAACCACCCTCGGCCTGAGGGGCACCCAAGGAGTCGACGACCATGCGCATCACCACCTCTTCCATTCTCTCCGCCGCGCTCGCCGGGACGCTGGGCCTCATGTCCGGCTGCCAGTCCCAGCCGCCGATGGGCGACACCGGCGGCGTGATCGACGCCCGTGAGCGCACGCGGCTGGATGCCCGCTCGCCCGAGGCCGACGTAACCACCCTCCTGGCGTTCAGCGACAAGGTCGCGCAGGGTCTCGCCGATCGCATCCTGACCGAGCCGCGGATCGCCGAGGCCAACGCCTCCGGCAAGCGCGTGGTCCTGGAGTTCGGCGGGCTGAACAACCGCACGACGACGCCCCGAAGCGACTTTGAGGCCATTCAGCGCCGCGTCTTCATCGGGCTGGTCAACAACAACCAGCTCCGCCAGCGATTCCTCGTCGTCGAGAGCGGCTCGACGATGGACGCCGAGGCCGACCGCCTCAGCGGCAGCCGCTCGCCCGACCTCCTCGACGAGAGCCGCGGCACCGCACGCACCCCCACTCGCCGATACGACCCCGAGTTCGTCTACGTCATCCGCGGGAACTTCGACGAGATCAAGCGCGGCGGGAACATCCAGAGCAACTACATCTTCGACATGACCGTCACCCACCTGGCCTCGCGCGAGATCGTCTTCGCCGAGCAGTTCGAGTTCAAGCAACTCCGCTGAGCCGCCATGCCCGGCGTCGGCATCGGACCACGGCGATGACGCACCCACCCCAACCCCACGCCCGAACCCCGATCAACCCCGCCGCGCGTTCACGCGTCACGCGCCGGCACGCGGCACTCTGGGCCGTCATGCTCGCCGCGTGCTCGGCGGTGGCCGCGTGCGCCCCGACCGCCGGCACCACGCGCCTGGGCGGCGCCGACATCGCCATCGACGGCCCGCGGCTGCGACAGACCCTCGCCGATGCGCCGTACTTCGCCGACCGCCCCATCCGCCCGCGCACACCGTCGCCGACCGCCGACGAGATGGTCATCGTCGCCCGCGAACTGGAGAACCGCAGCAACGACCGCCTCAGCGCCAGCGACCGCTGGGCGCCCGTCGCCCTGCTCATCAACGACTCCGGCGTGCGCGCGTTCCTGAACGATCGCGGCGTGCGCGTGATGCTGCCGCCGGAAGACGTCGCGCAGGTCCGCGCACTGGGCATCGATGTGCCCGAAGCGCCCAGCATGGCCCCGACGCACACGCTCACCGGCGTGGTCCGCACCATCACGCGTCAGGCCGCGCTGGTCTCCAGCGTGGCCGATGCACGCAAAGACGTCACGCTCGTCGAGTGGACGCTCACCGACGTGCGTACCCGCGAGGTCGTCTGGTCCGGCCGCACGGAGTTCGCCCGCGTCGCCCGCGGCGTCGTCGCCGACTGAACCTCCCGATGCCCGCGCCCACGCCAATCCCGGCACGCCCGAGCACCCGACGCGCACGCGTCGCGCTCGCCCGCCTGGGAACCCTCGGTACGCTCGCTCTGCTTCTGGCCGGCTGCGCCCCGTACGAGCGCGATCAGCAACTCATCGATCTCGTTCGCAGGGGCGAACTGGGCGAGGCACGCATGCAGGCCGTCGAACGCTCCAGCCCCAACACCGGCGACCGCGACTACCTGCTTGACCGATACAAGATCGTCGCGCTCTCACTGGCCGACGGCGTGCCCGAGTCCTCTCGTACGCAGCGCGAGCGCCTCTACGACCTGCTCCGCACGCAGGGGCTGAACAAGGACAACACCGTCGGGTCGTTCATCCTGGGTGAGGGCAACGCGCGGATCTGGAAGGGCGAGCCCTTCGAGCAGGCCATGGCCTACTGCCTCATCGGCGCCGGCGACGGCATCCGCGGCGACTGGGGCAACGTCCGCGCCGCGGCGAACAACTCGCTCTTTCTCCTGCGCGACTTCAGCGGCAGCCTCAACGGCCGCTCATCATCCAGCGACTCCCTGGCCGGGCAGGAAGCGGTCCGCAGACGAGTGATCGACGCCGCGAGCGATGACGCCGCATCGACCGGCGGCGACGCCCAGCCCTTCGCGTACACGCCCATCGCCAGCGACTTCGAGCTGGGCTACGTCCTCAAGGCACTGGCCAACCGCGCGATGAAGGACACGGGCGAACTCGATGAGACCCTCGCCACGCTCGAGAAGGTCGCCCCGCGCCTCGGCGACTTTGCGCAGACCATCCGCACGGGCGACTTCAACTGCGCGCTGATCGTCGACGCAGGCTTCGCCCCCACAAAGGTCCGCACCGGCCCCGGCGGCGCGATCGCCGCGTGGGACGCCGCCTTCGGTTCAACGCCCGATGATGCCCCGCTCATCGTCCAAGCCTTCGCCGGCGATTGGCAGGATCGCTGGACGTTTCCGGTGATCACCGACACCGTGCGCCTCGCACGCGACCTTCGCTGGAACAACCTCGAAGACCTCCGCTTGGCCAAGAACGCCCTCGGCGATGTCGCCATCGTCGGCGGTGCGGTCATGGCCGGCGCCAGTGATGACCGCAGCGTCCAACTCGCGGGTCTCGGTCTCGTCCTGGCGGGGCTGGCGATGAAGTCCACCAGCGGAGCCGACACGCGGCACTGCGAACTGCTCCCGCAGCGCACCTACGTCGCGCTCCTCCGCCTGCCCGCGAGCGATGAGGCCATCGGCGGCACCGCCAGCACCCCGGTGCGCCTGCGCGTGCAGATCGCCAACCGTCCCGAGACCGCACTGCTCCTGCCCGCCGTGCCCCGCCCGCGCAGCGGCAACATCGACCTGCACTACATCCGCCTGCCCGAAACCGGCCAGCCCTGGCAGACCGCCGACACCGTGCGCTACGCAAACGACGCCGCGGCCACCTCCGCTGCCGCCACGAACCCCGCCGACGACCTCACGCCGTGGATCCTCGGCGGGCGCTGCGTCCGCACGCCCACCGACGCATCCGTCGCACGCATGCACGCGGCGGGAATCCTCACGAGCCTCAGCCCCCGCGACCTGCAAGACCTCTATCGCGAAGAGGGCATCCGCATCGTCGGCCTCGATGACGCCGGCGAGTTCGGCATGCACATCCTCGAAGGCGGCACGTGGCTCTTCACCCCCGCGCCCGGTTCGACCGGCTTCGTCCGCCTGTTCTCGCAGGATCACGGCCCATACACCCCGCGCTCGGCTCGCGTTCGGGCCATCGCCGAAGAACTCGCACGCTCAAGAGCCTCATCCGATCGCCGCGACTGAACGAAGTGCATGATCGGAGCGCACGGGCAACGGACAGCCGAAGGGCCGAGCCGCCAACAGCACACGAACAGCTCAGCAAGCACACGCACACCACGCCAGTCCGTACCGCCTTCCACCCACCGAAGCCTCCGTCCAGCAAACACAGGAACACCCATGACCACCCGCACGATCCTTGGTACTTCGCTCTTTTGCCTCGCCTTCGCGCTCGCCGGCTGCGACACCGTCAAGGCCCCCGACTCGCCGCGTGCGGACACGATCGCGTCGGGTAGTTACCCGAACGTTGTCGCCGAGTCCGGCCTCGGTCAGTTCATGGGCGTTGATGTGCCGCAGGTCATCGTCGATCAGCCGACCGACACGCGGCCGCTGCGCGTGCAGGTGCCCGTTCGCTCGCTCTCGGATTCGCCGTTCGCCGTGCAGTATCAGTGGACGTGGCTCGACCGCGACGGCCGGTTCATCCGCACCAGCGGATGGATGGACGCGATGATGGAGCCCCGCCAGCAGGTGCTCATGACCGGCAACGCCCTTGACGGCAAGGCCGAGCGCTGGCGGCTGGAAATCCGCTCGGCCCGCTGAACCGCACGCACCAAAGTCCCCCCCACGCCCCGCCCCGCACCCGCACCGCTCGCGTCGAGCCGCACACGCCGACGCCGGAGTCCGCCATGAACACGCGCACCACTCGTCCTGCCGCGATCCTGCTCTTTGCCGTCGGCCTCGCACTGCCCGCCGCCACGGCGCTTGCGCTGCAGCCGGGCCGACTCGCAGACCCGCCCCGCGACACCGCGCCCGAGCAGGTTGAGGCCTTCTACACGCCCGACCTGGCCCGCTGGGCCGAAGCGTACAAGGCCGCCGATGAGCCGCGGATGCTCGTGATCGTCGGGCGCAGCGCGCTCTCATCGCTGGATCAGGATCTCGGCCGCCTGCGCTTCGCCACCGATACCGACGCGTTCGCGACGCTGCTGCGTCTGTCGCTGGAAGAAGTCCTCAACACGCCCGAGGCCGAGGCCGACTTCGTCGACGCGCAGGCCGCGCGCGCCGCGCAGACACGGCTGAGCGAGATTCTCGCAAAGTCCCGCGAGCGCGATGCGATCGACCTGCTCGGCTCGACCCTGGGCGCAGAGGTCGTGCTCGTCGTCCGCCTTGTCGGCGAGAACGCCGACGGATCGCCCGATCGCGTCACCTTCGAAGCCATCAGCACCACCCGCGGCACACGCCTGGCGACCTTCGGCTTTGACTGGAAGCTCTCCGCCTCGCCCGTCGACGTCAAGCAGTACGCGCGCGCCATCGCACGCAAGTTCATCGACGACTTCGCCCAGCGCTACGCCGGCCAGGGCCAGCGGTTCACGCTCCGCCTGCTGGGCACCAGCGACATCGAAACCCTCGAGCAGGCCCGCACGCTCCTCCGCCGCGTTCCCGGTGTCGTCCGCGTTCGCGCCGGCTCGATCGTCGGCAGCACCGATCAGCGCACGGGCCAGAACGAGCAGTCGAGCGAACTCATCGTCACGTTCCAGGACGACGCGCTGAGCCTCAGCAACGCCGCCGTCGGCGTGCTGAGCCAACTCCAGCGCGTCAGCGTCGAACCGCGCGAGATCGTCGGCAACACCGTGACGCTCCGAGTCACACCCGGCGCGAGCCTGCGCACCGCCGCGCGGGCCCCGGACGCCTGCGCCGAGATCATCCTCACCGAAACGCCCGCGGGCCGACAGGAGCGCGCCGCACTCAGCGCCGGCTACGCCCGCGCCGGCAGCCCGACGATCGCCGTGCTCGTCAACCGCGCCGCCGACCGAGACCCCCGCACCGCCACCGCCACAAGCCCGCTCACCGGCGAGAACATCATCATCGTCAACGCAGCAGGCGGCGACGCAACCAGCGTGACCATCCCCGGCGACGCAACCGCCGCCACAGACCCCCGCGACACGCGCGACGTCCGCGCCTTCGAACTCATCGCCTCCGGCATGGAGACCGCCGTGCTCCAGCGTCTGGGCGTGCGCCTGCTCAATCTGGCGACCGTCGACGCCGACACCGCCCGCGCTCGCGTGCTGGCCGCCGCGGGCCAGAAGCCCGGCGAGGCCCTGGCCGCGGATGTCGGCCGGTTCTCCGCGCTGGTCCGCAGCAGCGATGTGGCCAAGATCGCGATCTACGCCACCGGCACCATCACGCGTGACGGCACCGACCGCGATGTGACCTTCAGCTTCAAGGCCGTGCGCGTCGACGACGCCCGCGTGCTGGCCACCGCCCGCGTCAGCGCCGCCCTGCCCACCGGCGAGTTCGACGCCACCATCGATCGCCTAGCCACCGAAGCCGTCGCCCAGATCGCCTGCGACCTTCAGCGCGCCTGGGCCGCGAGCGAGTCCCCCACGCTCGAACTGGCACTGCTCAACGCCACCCCCGAGAAAGCCGCGGCACTGACCGAGGCCCTTCGCGCTGCGGGCATCATCCGCCCCGTCGGCGAAGTCGAACCCCCCAGCGCCGACGGCGCCACGCCCGCCAAACTCCGCGCCGCGTTCGCCGGCGACCTGCTCTCGCTGCTGACCGAACTCCGCCGCGTGCAGAACGATGTCCGCTTCAGCCTCAATGTCCGCGAAGCGACCCCGAACCGCGTGGTGGTGGACCTGGCCCCGTAAGCCGCCGCGGCTCGCGCCATCAGGTCCCCCGATACCGATCGTGAAGACCGGCGCCAACCCTTGACCTGCAACATCGTTGCGGCTATCTTCTGCAACGATGTTGCACATGGCGGACATGCCGTCCCCCCTCCCCCGCGAGCGCCGAGCACGGCGCGGGGCCTTCACGCTCATCGAACTGCTCGTCGTCATCGCCATCATCTCCCTGCTGGTCGCCGTTCTGCTCCCCGCCCTGGCCGGGGCACGAAAGGCCGCGCGGCAGACCAAGTGCCTGACCCAGCTCCGCCAACTCGCCGTTGCGCAGGAGATCTACGCCAACGACAACCGCGACTACTTCGTCGATGCGGGCCTGGCACACGGCGGCGTCGGCAATCCGCGCCAATCCTGGCCCTTCCTCCTCCGCGAATACGCCGGCGGCAGCCTCATCCTCCGCTCGCCGGGGGACTCCTCGCCCTTCTGGCCCGCCAGCGAGGGCGGCCGGAGCACGCTCCTGGGCTTCGATGCCTTCGTCGCGGCGTTCGACGCGAGCCCCGCCACCCCTCCCACCGCCGCGGCACTGGCCCGGTTCACCAGTTACGGCCTCAACAACTACCTCACGCGCTCAAAGGCCCCGCCCGCCGAACTGATGAAGCGCTCGCGATACGACCGCCGCCAGTACATCACCAGCCCGAGCACCACCGCGCACTGGCTCATGATGACCCGCGGCGACGATGGCTCGTCCTACGCCCGCTCCGATCACGTCCACATCGAGAGCTGGGAAGACCTCGGCCAGGGAAACGCGCCCGAGACCGCCGCGAAGGAATCGCAGATCAACGCCTGGGGCGGCAATTCCGCCTCGTGGACCGGCATCGCGAACTACGCCTTCGTCGACGGCCACGCCGCGAGCAAGCGCTTCGACGAGGTCTACCGCTCGTTTGACACCAACCTCTTCGACCCCGACGCATCGCACACCCTGGGGAACACACGATGAGCACGACCACCAGTCATCGCCTCCGGCGCCGCGCTCCGCTCGCCGCGACCCTCGCCCAAAGCCTCGCCCTGAGCCTCTCGGCGCTCGCCACCGCCCCCGCCGCCGCGGGCACCTACACCGTTCACGAGGGCGACATCCTTCTGACCGTCGCCGACGGCCGGATCGTCACCGGCGCAGTGGACAGCACGCTCTCGCCCCCCGCACCGACGTTCCCCGTGCGGATCTTCCCCGTCGCGCTCTCGTCAACCAGCGCCGGTGCGACCGATCCCGGCTATGACTGCGAGCCCTTCACCTTCGCGCCCGGAACCACCACCGGCTTCAACACTCTTTGGCAACTGCGGAAGTGGAACGGCAGCACGCTCGAGCCCATCAACTCCCCGGTGCTGCGCATCCGGCTCGGCGCGTTCCAGCGGTACTCGGGCGTTGATGACACGCCCGTCGCGGGGTTCAGCCTCTCAGTCGGAAGCGACGGCACCTATCACCGCCACTTCGCCATGCAGCTCTTCGCCGACCGCTCCGCCACGGCGCTCAACACCGCCGCGAACGCCGGCGTGTACGCGATGAAGATGGAACTCTGGAACTCGTCCAGCACCGTCGCCCCGAGCGAGCCGTACTTCCTCGTGCTGAGCCTCAACGCATCCGCGCAGGACCGCGACGCCGCCATCGAGTACATCTCCAGCACATACCTCGGCGCCGCTCCGACCGGCTGCTCCCCCGCCGATATCGCCAACACCGACGGCGAGTCGCTCCCCGCGGGCGGGCCGGACAACACGATCGATAACGGCGACTTCACCGCCTTTTTCTCGGCCTTCTTCCTCCCCGACACCGACCCCGCCCGTCTGGTCGCCGACATCGCCAACACCGACGGCGACACCGCCCTGACCGGCGCCGGTCCCGACGGCACCGTCGATAACGGCGACTTCACCGCATTCTTTGCTTCGTTCTTTGCCGGCTGTCCGTAAGGCCCGCCGGGCCTGCGCCGGTTCGTTTGGATTGGTCTCGAATTCAGGAGTAGATGAGATGATCTCGAAGAGTTCTGTGCTGTCTCTGCGCGTTCTGGCCGTCGCCGGCATCGCCGGTCTGGCCACCACCTCCTCCGCCCTGGCCGGCGGCGGCGATGTCGGCTTCTGGCTCGATGGCAGCCAGATCACCACGCGCACCTACGACCATGACAACCTGACCATGCTCGGCGCCTCGCGCGTCTTCCTGGGCGATCTGTCGTACTTCGCCGCGACCGGCACCGACCCCGAGTCGATCTTCGGCGATGAGCCGGGCTGGGGCGCTCTGGGCGCAAACTTCACCACCACCGCCACGCTGAACATCAACGTCCGATCCAGCCTCAAGTTCTTCGACGGATCGGGATGGAACGGCACCTCCTTCAACGCCCCCACGTTCGCCGCGACCTCCACGCGCCTGCGCATCGCCGACGACCTGGGCGCGTTCGACATCACCACCCCCGCCAGCGACCCGATCGATCCCTCCGCCGTCGACCCCGCGCGAACGTTCTCGCTCGACCTGGTCGGCGGACAGAACTATCACAAGCACATCCCCTACTTCCTCGAGGACTCCGCCGGCGGCCCGCTCTCTGGAATCGCCGAGGGCTTCTACCTGCTGGAGTTCGACATCAGCGCCAGCAACCTTTCGCGCTCGCTGCCGTTCTGGATCGTCTTCAAGTACGGCGAGTCCTTCAGCGAGGAGCAGCACGAGGCGATCGAGGAATGGGTTGAGGAGAACATCGTCCCCACCCCCGCATCCGCCGGCCTGATCGCGCTCGGCGGCCTGCTCGCCTCGCGCCGCCGTCGCGCCTGAGACGACGCTCCCGCACGCGTTCAGCCACATGTCGACGCGACGCCGGCGCAGCCTTCGTGCTGCGCCGGCGTTTTTACTTCTTGTCCGCTCCGCTCAGCGACCGCACAACCTCCAGCGCCGTCTTGATGTGCCCGCCGATGTTGATCTGCGAGTTGAACACGTGCCGCAGCACGCCGTCCGGCCCGATGACGTACGTCACGCGCCCGGGAAACAGCCACAACGTCTTGGGCACACCGAGCAGGCTCCGCAGCGACCCGTCCGCATCGCTGATCAGCGTGAACGGCAGGCGATGCTTGCCCGCGAAGCCCTGGTGGCTCGCGTCGCTATCGCTCGATACGCCCACCACCGTTGCGCCCGCGGCCGTGAAGTCCTCGTACGAATCGCGGAACGCGCACGACTGCGCCGTGCAGCCCGGCGTGAAGTCCTTCGGATAAAAAAACAGCACAACGCACGCACCGCACTTCTCGCTCAGTCGGAAGCGGCCGCCCTGCGAGTCGCGCCGCTCAAAGTCGGGGACCGCATCGCCCACGCGCACATCTCCGGAACGTTCAGTTGCACTCATGCGCACAGCGTATGGGCCGGCCGCACAGCGCACCTCGCCGCGGCATCGCTTCCTCGCACCGCCGCACCCGCCGCATCCCGTGCACTCCCCGTGCCCCCCGTCCGCCCCGCTCGCCCGCCGCGTCTGACCACCCACCGAACCACCAGCACCGCGACCACCACCAGCACCGCCAGCGCCAGCACCGGCAGCAGAATCGCCACCACACTCAGCAGCACCGCGCCGACGCTCTGAACCGCGTTGATCGCGGGATTGGCAACGCCGCCGGTGGTGATGGTGCTCAGCCCGCGCGTCGCGACCGCCGCCAGTTGAACACCGCTGGCCACACCGCCGCCGACGATCGCCGCGCCGAGCCACTGCACGATCGGATGCCCCACATCGAACGTCGCCGCCGCGGCCACCGTCCCCGCCGCCGCCGAAAGCGGCGTGGCCAGCACATCCAGCGCATGGTCAACCCACGGCAGGAAGTACGCCCCGATCTCGCTCAAGCACAAAGCGCTCAGCACCGCCAGCGCGGGCCAATCCCCCAGCCACGCCAACTCCCCCGTCGGCGTCACCCATCCCATGTTCGCCGCAAGACTCAGCGCCAGCAGCGGAACGAATACCCGCAGCCCCGCGGCCGCCGCCAGCGAAAGCCCAAGCGCCATCGACAGTGCCCAGTCCATGCCAAGGTCATTGGCAACCCGGCCCGCCAGATTTCACCCGACACAAACGCCCAAGCACCCCGAAACCACCGCCCCCGCTTGGGCAACAATGCAGCATCATGGTCCTCTCGGCTCTGGCCATCATGATCTTCGCGGTGTTCCTGGGTCTGGTCATGGCCCTGCTCACACTCCCGGGCGTGTGGCTCATGCTGCTCGTCGCCGCGCTCCTGCAGTGGTGGTCCATCGCCGGCACAACCCCGCCCGCGATCGACGCCACACTCGCCGCGGTGAACGCGACCGCGGCGGTCCCTCCCGGGCCGCTCTTCTCCTGGTGGACCCTTGGCCTCTGCTTCGCACTGGCCATCGTGGGCGAGGTTCTCGAAGCGCTCGCCTCCGCCGCCACCACCCGCACCGCCGGCGGCAGCAAGACCAGCGCCGCGCTCTCGGTCGTCGGCGGCCTCGTCGGCGCGATCGTCGGCACCGCGTTCGTCCCGCCCATCGGCACCCTTGTCGGCGGCATCATCGGCGCCGGCGCGGGTGCTGTTCTCGGCGAGAAGGCCATCAAGAAGAAAGACTGGGACGCCTCACTCAAGGCCGGCGCCGGTGCCGCGGTGGGCAGAATCCTCGCCACCGTCATCAAGGTCGTCATCGCCATCACCGTGGGCCTGTCGCTCATCATCGCCATCATCGTCGCGTGAGCCGGCGCCGTTCTCGCCCGCTCCGCAAGCCCGGCCCAGACACCAATCAAAAACCAAACAAACGATTGTTGGCCTCACACCCGCCGCGTCCGCTAGGCTCTGTTCATGAGCCTGCGCGACGCCATCGCCACCCATCTGCCCGATCTCCGCGCGATCCGCCACGACCTGCACGCTCACCCCGAACTTGCGTACAACGAGCACCGCACCTGCGCCCTGATCGCCGCGGAACTCGCCCGGCTCAACATCGCTCACATCTCGCACCTGGCCCCCGGCCCGAACTCAACCCGCGGCACCGGCGTCGTCGCGCATCTCCCCGCCACCGCCTCCACCGCCCCGGGCACCCGAGCCGTCGGCCTCCGCGCCGACATCGACGCACTGCCCATTCTCGAACGTACCGGCGCGCCCTACGCCTCCACCACTCCCGGCCTGATGCACGCCTGCGGCCACGACGGGCACACCACCATGCTCCTCGGTGCCGCCCGCATCCTCCGCGACATGCCGCGCCCCAAGCCCATCACCCTGGTCTTCCAACCCGCCGAGGAAGGCGGAGGCGGAGCCGATCGTCTGTGCTCTCTTGGCCTGATGGAAGGCAAAGTCCTCGGCCCGCCCATCGAACGCATGTACGGCCTGCACGCCTGGCCCGATCTGCCGCTGGGCACCATCGGCACGCGCGCCGGCCCGCTGCTGGCCAGCACCGATGAGTTTGAGGTCGATCTCGTCGGCCGCCAGGCCCACGCCGCGTATCCGCACGAAAGCCACGACCCCATCGTCGCCATGGCCGCGTGCATCTCCGCGCTGCAGACCGTCGTCTCGCGCACGGTCGCCCCGACCGATGCCGCGGTCGTCAGCGTCTGCCAGGTCCGCGGCGGCACCGCCATCAACGTCATCCCCGAGCGCGTGTTCTTCCAGGGCACGCTCCGCACCCTCCGCGCCGCCACCCGCGCCGCATGCCGCGAGCGCATCATCGACACCATCAGCGGCATCGCCAGCGCGCACCGATGCACCGCCGAGGTCCGCTGGCACGAGGGCTACCCCGTCACCGTCAACGACGAAACGCTCACGCGCGAGTTTCTCGACCGCGCACGCTCAACGCTCGGCCCCGAGCGCGTGGTCGAAGTCCCATCTCCGACCCTCGGCGGCGAGGACTTCGCCTATTACGCCCAACGAGCGCCGAGCGTGTTCTTCTTCCTGGGCCTCCGCCCGCCGACGAGCACCACGTACCCCACGCTCCACCAGCCCGACTTTGACTTCAACGACGACGCGATGGCCACGGGCGTGGAGATGCTCTGCACCGCCGCGCTGGCGTGAGGCGTCACTCGATCAGCGGCACGCGGCCAGCCTGGCCAGGCTCGTCAGCAGCGCGGGCATGTCGTCGAGCTTCTGCATCGTGCTCGCGTCGCTCAGCGCCTTGCTCGGCTCGGGGTGACACTCGATGAACACGCTGTGAACCCCCGCCGCGACCGCCGCGCGGGCCAGCAGCGGGGCCCGCTCGGGGCGACCGCCTGTCTGCTCGCCCGCGCCGCCCGTCGGCCCTGGCATCTGCGTGCTGTGCGTGCCGTCGAAGCACACCGGCACGCAGTCGCCCCCGCCGGCGTTGAACGCGGACAGTTCCATCATGTCGCCGATACCGATGAAGTCGTTGACGAGACGGCCGTAGCCGAAGAACGTCCCGCGCTCGGTGAGCATCACGTTCGTGCAGCCGGCCTCGCCGAGTTTCTTGATCACGCCCTTCATCTCCGCCGGCGACATGAACTGGCCCTTCTTGACGTTCACGGCGCGCCCGTGCTCCGCGGCCGCCCGCCCGGCCGCGATCAGCAGATCCGTCTGCCTGCACAGGAACGCCGGGATCTGCAGAACATCGACGACCTTCGCCGCGGGCAGCGCCTGAGCGGGCTCGTGAATGTCCGTGGTCGACGGCACGCCCAGTTCCCGCGCGATGCTGCCGATCCACTCCAGCCCGCGCTCCAGCCCCGGCCCGCGCGCCGAGTGAATGCTCGAACGGTTGGCTTTATCGAACGACGCCTTGAACACGTACGACAACCCGAGCCCCGCGCACGCGTCGCGCACCCTCGTGCCGATCATCAATCCCAGTTGGTGCGACTCCAGCACGCACGGCCCGGCGATGATGCACAGCGGATGCCCCGCCCCGATGCCGACTTTCCCGATGCGACAGATTGCCATGGGCCAAGACTATGACCGGCCTCGGGGGTGCGGCGCGGCATAACTCGCGCCGCACAAGCCGAAGCCGGAACGAAAAACGCCCCGGCATCGGTGCCGGGGCGCTCTGGAAAATCAATACGAACTTCGGACGCCGCGGCCCGCTCAGTTGCCGAAGAACCCGGCGAAGAACGCGCTGAAGTCGCCGTTGTCGACCGCGCCGTCCGGCCCGCCGGTGCACGACAGGGACGTCTCGCCGTCGGTGTTGGCGATATCGGCAAACGCCGAGACCGCCGGGTCCGTGGAGAAGAACGCCTCGAAGAACAGCGTGAAGTCGCCGTTGTCGATCACGCCGTCGGGGTTGCCGACGCCGTCGGTATTGGCGATGTCCACCGGGATGAACGCCGGCGCACCGGCCTGAGGAACGATCTGGCGAACAAAGCCGTTGAGCGACACGACGAGCATCTCGCCCGAGGCTGTCTCGGCGAACGAGGCGATCTGCGAGATCGCGCTGTTCGGCCCCGTCCACTGTCCGGTGTGGCGGCGAAGATCCGTCGCGCGCCCGCCGATGATGCGGACAGACCAGATGTTGTTGTTGACGAAGTCTGCGAAGAAGTACCGCCCACGGTACGCCGGGATCGCGCAGCCGCGATAGACGATGCCGCCGGTGATCGACTGACCGCCGAAGTTGCCCGAGCGCGGGTACACAAAGATCGGCTCGCGGTACGTGCTGGCCGCCACCGTCGGATCGCCCGCCAGCGAGCCCTGCGCCGCCGCGTCGTTCGCGAACGCGGGCGTCCGCACGAAGCCCTCGCGTCCGCGCCAGCCGAAGTTCCAGCCCGCGCCGCGCGTCGGCGACGGCGCGAAGTTCACTTCCTCCCACGCGTTCTGGCCGACATCACCGATGATCAGGTCGCCCGTCTGGCGATCGAACGAAGAACGCCACGGGTTCCGCAGGCCGTACGCGTAGATCTCCGGCCGGATCGAAACGCCAAGCTGCGTCTGCCCGATGAACGGGTTGCTCGCCGGCACGGTGTAGCCCGTCGCGCCCGACACATCGATGCGCAGGATCTTGCCGAGCCACGAGCCGGGGTTCTGATTGCTGCGCAGCTCGAGCGCATCGTTGTTCGGGTCGTTGCCCGAGCCGCCGTCGCCCGTGAAGATGTACAAAAGCCCATCCGGCCCGAACGTGATGTACCCGCCGTTGTGATTCTGGAAAGGCTGAGCGAACGTGATGAGCCGCTCCTCCCGGGGCAGCACGCCGGTCGTCGGCGCGCCCGCGGGCGTCTCATGAAGCGCGCGGTTGGGGTTGGTCGGATCGGTGAACATGCGCGCCACCACCGTGCTGCCGTTGCTCTGCCACGGACTCGCCTGTGATCCCGAGCCGCCGAACCAGTCGCGCCATGTCGTGTAGTACACATAGAACCGGCGGCTGGTCGCGTAATCCGGCGGGAACGCCATGCCCAGCAGCCCCTGCTCGCTGTTGCGCGCGGCCCACTGCGGCGTCGCTCCGGCGGTCAGCCGCACCAGGCTCGACGTGCTCGCGGAGTTCGGAACAAGCCGATGAAACGCGACATCCGCCGACAGCGGCGAGCCGGTGCCGACCTGCGCGTTGACGTTCAGCGTCGAAATGTTGAAGAACGATGTGCCCAGCAGCACGCCGTTCTCGATCACGCGCACGTTGCCATCGCGCTGAACAACCAACAGCCGCTGCGGCTCGCCCGGCGGAGAGACCGCGAACAGCGCATCGCCCAGCCCCGACGCCGTCGTCGTGTAGTTCGCATAATCAGGGTTGAAGCCGTTGGCCAAAAAGTCCGATGTCGCCCCAAGCGGCGTCGCGGGCGGCAACTGCATGTTCTGCGCGCCGGCCACGCCGGCGCTGCAGGCGACAAACGCGATCAAACGACTCATGAATCGGCTCTGCATGCGTGAACTCCTGGATCTCTCGCGGACACAATGGGCGACGGCCGGCCTTGGCACCGGGACCAACTGCCCGTTGCTGCCGGTGCCGCCGATGCCGAGCGATCCGCCCGCCGCACCCGGCCGCGAGACCGCGCCGGCGCATCAGCAGAAACAGATCTTCGGAATCGGTTCGATTCGGCCCGGGCCTCCGCTCGGTTGCCTACTCAGGAGAAAAGTGTAGCGTTCACCCGACATCGCGGGTCGCCCATAGCCCTCGCAGACCGCCCATTTTCACAACCCCGCTCGCGACTCCGCCCGCTCTGACCAACCCGGCACGCTCAAGGCTGATTCTGGAGTTTGGGCTCCGGCCGGGTCGATCGCCGCGCTCGCTCCCGCGCCAGCTCCTCCTCCACCGCCCGCGCCTCCTCGACCTTCCCCCTCGCCCTCAACACCGCCGCGTGCGCCGTCCGCACATCGCGATCCCGCGGCCGCCTCTCCAGCACCGGCCCGAGCATCTCCGCCGCCCGCTCCGCCTCGCCCCGCGAAACCAGCAGCAGCGCAGCATCCGCCCGCAGCCCGGGCGACAAGGGCCGACGCGAAAGGCCCGACTCGATGATCTCCCACGCGCGCCCGCCATCGCCCAGCGCCGCGTGCATCCCCGCCGCGCCACGCAGCGTCGCCACATCCCCGGGCTGCACCGCGATCGCCCGCTCGTACATCTGCCGCGCCTCCGCGGCACGCCCCGCCGCCACCAGCCGCCGCGTCGCAAACTGCCTCACGCCCTCGAGCGAAGGAAACGCATCGACCGCCTGAGCCAGCATCGCATCGACATCCGCCGCCGCGACCCCGCGCAGCTCCATCACACGCGCCAGGTCCAGCACAAGGTCATCCCGCGGCCGCGCGTTGATCGCCCGCCGGAGCTGCCCCTCGGCCATCGCCAGATCTCCCGCGACACACGCCAGCCACGCCATGCGCACGCGCTGCGTGAACGTCGTCGCGAACCCCACTCCGCCCTCGCCCATGCTCCCGGCGAGCCTGAGCGACGCGATCGCACGCTCGGCTTGCTCCTTGACCGCGGGCTCCGGCACATACCCCGGAGCGAGCACGCGCTCGCGCGGAACCTCCATCGTGTTCTCGATGAACGCGCCGTGCGACTCGGCCAGACTCATCGTCAGCCCCTGCGCCGTCAGCACCGCCACCCCCGCCGCGACGCACAGGAACACGACCCCCGCGCCCGTCAGTCTGCCATTCAACTTCAGCTGCCGGAACGGCGCACGCACATTCGCATCACGCAGCGTGCGCCAGGCCTTGAACAGCACAAAGGTCCCGCACGCGGCCAGCCCGACCGCCATCAGCAGCGGCACCATGTCGTACAAGCCGCGGAAGGCCACGAGCATCACCATGAAGCACGCCGCCGCCGCGAACTCCTCGCGCCACGTCAGGTCGTACCGCCGCGCACGCTTGCCCGCCGACTCACTCGCCCTGTTCCCCGCGCGCGGCTTGGTCATCACCGCCGGCGCACCGAGCCCGACATACAGCGCGTCATTCGGGCACGCGCTGACACAGTCCAGGCACTTCATGCACCCGGGATCCACCACGCTGCCGTAGTCCCGGACCTCCTCGCTGACCCGCACGTTGCTCGTGCACACCGCCGTGCAGTGCCCGCACTGGTTGCACGCCTCGGTCACGCGGATACGCACCGGCGCCAGGCGATCCGCCGGCGCGAAGAAACCGCCATACGGGCACCCATAGGTGCAGAACCCCTTGGCCCCGAGAAAGTACACGCACGCGAACCCGCACACAAAGAGGAACGGCACGGCCACATACCACGGCGGGAACGTCGCCCAGAAGTCGCTGACGACAAACGCGCTGTTGAACCCGCGCAGCGGATGCACCTCACCCAGCAGCGCACGCCACGTGCCGTCGAGCGTGTAGTGCGTCACCCCGTCGATCACCTCGGCGACACCCACCACCGGCGCGATCACCTCGCGACGGACCGTCGGCCACACGAACATGTACAACGCAAGCCCCAGCGGCACCCAGAGCAACAGCCGCGAGCGGAAAGGCTTGGGATGCAGCCCCACTCGGTGCATCAGGTGCGCGCACAGGTCCTGCAGCGCCACGACGTGACACGCCCAGCCGCAGAAGAAACGCCCCATGATCAGCGTGCTGATGATCGCCAGCACGAAGATCACAAACCCCGCGTTCACGCGCCCGTGCTCGAGCGTCAGCATCGCCTCGCTCGGCTCGATCGGGCTGATCGTCTCGCGCACGCCGTCGCTCATGCCCGAGACAATCCACTGCGCAACATGCAGCCCGATCAGCACGTGCACCAGCACCAGCACCGCCGCACGCCACACGCCCATGCGGCTCCGCGGCCTGGCCCGAGCGCCCCTGCCGGCACCACCCGCCCCCGCATCCGAATCTCCCAGCACCGTCAGCGGAATCGTCACGCCGGACCCCTTGGGCCCGCAGTTCCCAACCGCTCTCGTGTCGCTTGCGCTCACGCTAGTACGCCTGCTCCACGCTCCGGATGATCCCCGCGCGAACCTGAATCACGATCGGCACCCTCGCCACCACATCGCTCCCCGCCGTCGCGAACATCCGAACGCACTCCGGGCACTCCACGCTCTCGCCCGCGGGCTCGTTCTGCCCCGGAGGCGGCACCAGATCCACCGCGACAATCCGCCTCCCGCTGATCGTCGAAAACCGCTCGCGGAAGAGCGTGTGGCAGTGCGGGCACGTCCGCCGGTACAGCACCCACGTCTGATCATCCTCCGGGAAACTCCGCGGCGAATACGCCTGTCCCGCCGCGTCCATCGGCATGAACCGCGCGAGCTGCGTTCTCGAAAACTCGCGCCCGACCCACGACGCCGGCTCGAGCACCAGCCACGAACTGTGATCGCGGAACAGCCGCGCCGCCCCGAAATGAAACCCGCCGAAGACCCCCGCGATCAGCACCATCGACACCGCCGTCAGCGCGTACATCCGCGCGGGCGTCACCGCCTGCACGCCGCGCCGTCGCGGCAGCAGCAGCACGCCCGCCAGCAACGCCCCGTCGATCAGCATCATCACCCACGTCGGCAGCACCACCGCGCCCAGACACCCGCACGTCGTGCTCCCCGATGCCCACTGCGTCGTCAGCACCACCAGGAATACCGACAGCACGGCGATCGCCAGCGCCCGCGCCAGCCCGCGATGCAGCGCGATCGTCGCGGCCAGCACCAGCTCCGCCGCGATCACCATCAGGAAGAGCGCGGACTGATCGAACGGCAAGCGCGAAAACACGGCGGGCAACTCGTCGGGCCGCCCCGTGAAGAACTTCAGCAGCGCCCCGCCGGCGAGCCAGAGCGGTACTCCAAATCGAACGAGCCGGTCCCCGGCCAAAGGGCGGGGGACCGGCTCGCTGGTGGTCGGCGAACTCATGATGAACATGTTAGCCGGGCACGCCCCGTGGCGCAAACCGCCCGGCCCTGAGGTGCCTTAGTTGCCGAAGAACGCCCCGAAGAACGTGGCGAAGTCGCCGTTGTCAACCGTGCCGTCGCCGACAAGGTTGCACCGCAGCGCGGGGTTGCTGCTCCACTGCAGAACACCGTCGGTGTCGGCGATGTCGGCCCTGGAACGCAGCGGATCGGACGCATCGGCGAAGAACGCCGCGAAGAACAGCGAGAAGTCACCGTTGTCCACCGTGCCGTCCCCGCCGGGCTCGCCGTCGGTGTTGGCGATGTCCGCCGGGTTGCGCGGAGCCTGGAGGTTCGGCAGGGTCATCGCCGTCAGCGTGCCCGAGCGGCGCGGCGAGATCGTCAGCGACGCATCGCAACGCGGCGGCAGGTCGCACGTAAACCAGAACGTGTACATCGTGCCCCAACGGATCGTGTTCGGCAGCGTGCCCGGCGTCGGGCTCGGCGGAGCAAACGCCAGCACGCCCTTGCTCAGGTCGTAGTTGCTCGTCCACGCCGTGTTCGCCGTGAACTGAGCCTGCGGGTTGGACAGCGTGAAGCCGTGATACCCCGGAGCCGACTGCCGCGGCTGCCAGAACCCGATGTTCGAGATGTTCGCGAACGACGGCACCGGAATCTCCAGGCGGTTGATCTCGCGATCGATATCCACGTTGTACACGTTGTACTCGTACCGCCACTGGCCGGGCGCGACCTGCACCACGCGGCTGGCGCCGTAGGCAAAGCCCTCGGTCACGGGCGTCGAGGTCGTCTGGCGATCACCCCAGCTCAGCATCGCCGGACCGAAGGTGTGCGGGCCGTCCTGCGTGAACGAAGAGGAGGTCACGCCCGAAGGCGTCGTCGTCGACGTGATCGAGTGATTGTGACGCCGATACGCGATGTTGTTCAGCTTGTAGTTGTCGCTGTTGACCGAGTAGTACGACTCCATGTAGACCTTGCTCGCGCCGACAAACTCCGACACGCGAGCCTGCAGCAGCTTCCACGCCTGGCCCGTGCCCGCGTTCGTGTACGACCTCGCACCGTCGCCCTGACCAGTCGGCGAGTCCGTGTTCGTCGCGTAGTTCATGTTGTCCAGCCACGAGCCGGTCACCGACCAACCCGGGTTGTTCCAGGTGCCGCGGGAATTGATCTCCGTCCGCGGCCCGAGCCACTGACGATCCGCGTTCAGGCCCGCGCCGTACGTGTCCGAGCAGCCGGCGCCGAGTTCATCGTCGCTGGGCGTGAACGAGCACGACCCGTTGCCGCAGGCCGGCTGACCGTTCGCGCCAGCGACCGCGCTCTGGGGGGCCTCTGCCGCGGACCAGCCGTGCTTGACCCACGAAGCCGCCAGCTGCTCAAGCCGGCCCTCGCTGTTGAGGCGATAGAGATTCGCCACGATGTACGGGTGACGAGCGCCCCACGCCGCCGGAGGCTCGCCATCACCGCCGACCGCGCCGTCCCATGCCGCGAACCACTGCGCCGTCACGTTCCCGACCGGATACGTCACGGCGCTCGGCGACATCACATACTGATCCTCAAGCGGGATCGGCCCGCCGCCCGGCGACATCGACCAATATCCGGAGTTGTTGGGCTGAACGTTGCAGCTCGTCGTGCTGAGCGTCATCGCGATCGAGTCGCTCGGCAGCGACGCGGAGTTCGCCGCGGAGTTGTACACGTTGATCGACCGACCGCCACCCGTTCCCGCCGCCACGGCGGACACCGAAACGTCAATACCCGGCAGATTCGGCCACGGCGCCGCGAACGGCCCCGAAACCTGTGCGGTCGTCATCGTCATGACGCCCACAGTCATCAGACCCGCGGTCGCCAGCAGAAAAACGGCAGTCGGCAGTCGATTCTTCACGAGCAGTTCTCCCAATCGAGGTGCAAAGGTGGCAAAAGAAATTACACCAACTTCATCCGCTCGGCACGCGAATCCGCGCCCAAACTTCCCAAACTTCCAGATGGACCACGCCGAGCCCGAAGATTGACCGCTTCGGGGCATGGTACTTCTGCTTATCAGCCTAAAACCGCCGTCCCCAGGTGGTCGCGAACGGACCAGAGATCTGGGAACAGCCGTGACGCCACGGTTGATTGAAGATACTTCGCCCCGGACGACCCACCTGTTCCAGTCATTCCGCCGATCATCCGTTCCACCATCTTCACATGGTGGAATCGCCACAAACTCACCCGCTCATCCAACTCCACGAGGTTCTCGCACAGCCGGAACAACTCATACCCCTGATCCCGACGCGCGTACACGCTCACCAGCAGCCGCACCATCCGCTCGTCGCCCTCGTACGCCTCGCGAACGTTGCGCTCCAGCAGATCCCGCGGCACCGCAACCCCCAGCCGCGACAACATCCGCATGAAGTGGTCGTACACCGCCGGCATATCCAGGTACCGCTGCATGATCGACTGCGCAGACTGATCATCACCCACCAGCGCGATCATGCGCGCGTTCTTCCGCCCGCACAGAAACTCCACCAGCCGGAACTGCACCGACTGGAACCCGCTCGCCGGTCGAAGGTGATCGCGGAACTGCGCGAACTCAACACTGAACATCGTCTCGAGCACCGGGATCTGCTCGATGAGCAGATGCTGAATCGCGTGCACGCGCTGAAGAAGCTGCGCCGCCCGCGAAGGATTGTCGCGATCCAGCCAGCCGCAGACCGCGTGCAGTTCGTGCAGCATCTGCTTGAACCACAGTTCGTACACCTGGTGGCTGATGATGAACAGCAACTCATCGTGATGCACCGGGCTCGATGCCTCGACCTGCAGCGAGAGCAACTCGGGCACCTTCAGGTACGAGCCGTACGTGAGTTTACCCTTGCCCACGCCCTGACTCGGGCTGCCGTCGGCCGCCCGCGGTCCGCCCGCTCCACTGGCCGATCGATCGGCGTGTCCGGCGGAGGGGTCGCTGGGGTGCATCGGGCAGGGCATGGACCGAATGCTACCACACGACCGCCCGCGCGTTGCGTTCCCGGCCCACACACTTCCCCGCACCCGCTCCGGCACGACGCCGCCCGTCCGCGCGCTTACGCTCGGGCATGTCCAAAGCCCCGAGCACCAAAGCCGCGTCCGCGTCCGTCGGCACCGCGCAGACCTCGGCCACATCGTCGGCCAAGGCCGCGCCTCACGCCGCCCGCCCCGGCCGGCCGCCGCGCGTCGCCATGGAAACCACGCTCCTGCTGCACGGGGTTCCCCGCAAAGATGCGCCCGCACTGGCCGATGCGCTCGAGGCCGTCGTCCGCGAGGGCGGCGCGATCCCGTGCCTATCCGGCGTGGTGCACGGTGTGGCCACCAGCGAACTCTCCGCCGCGCAACTCCGCACCCTGCTTGACGCCCCGCCCGCGAGCGTGCCGAAACTCAACTCCTCCACACTGGGCCTGGCCATCCATCGCAAGGGCCACGGCGCGACCACCGTCTCGGCCACCATGGAACTCGCCGCCGCAGCGGGCATCCGCGTCTTCGCCACCGGCGGCCTCGGCGGTGTTCACCGCGGCATGGCCGAGCACCTGGACATCTCCGCCGATCTCGGCGCCCTCGCCCGCTTCCCCGTCGCCGTCGTCGCCAGCGGATGCAAGAGCATCCTCGACGTGCCCGCCACGCGCGAACTGCTCGAAACCCTCGGCGTGCCCGTCATCGGTTGGCAGACCGATCGCTTCCCCGCCTTCTACCAGCGCGACGGCGGCGTCGGCCTCGACGGCCGATTCGACGACATCACCGAACTCGCTTCCTACATCCGCGGCGAGATCTCCCGCACCGGCCGCGGCATCGTCGTCTGCAACGCCATCCCCGCCGACGCCGAACTCAAGGGCTCCGACTGGGAACGCTGGCTCGAAGAGGCTCAAGCCGAAATCGTCCGCTCCGGCGTCAGCGGCCGCGACATCACCCCGATGCTCCTGGCCGCGGTCCACCGCCTGAGCGAAGGCGCCACACTCCGCGCCAACATCGCCCTGATCAAGAGCAACGTCCAACTGGCCACCAAGCTCGCCGTCGCCATGTCCTCGATGCGCGGCACGCCCTCGCCACGCGCCACCGCCACAACAACCACCACCGCGCCCTCCGGAGCCGCACGATGAGCAGCACCCATGACCCTCAGCCCCAGAGCGTGTTCGTGAGGATGCTCCCACTGATTCTGGGAATCATGGCCTATGTGCTCGCTCGCGCGGGACTGGGCGTTGCGCTGCCAGAGATCTTCGGCTTCGAACCCACGCCCGACGCCGCGCCTTGGTGGGCGTACGGCGTGCGCACCATCGGCGCGTTGCTCGTCGCTATCGCCGTCATGCTCCTGTCGGCAAAGATGCTCGGGCTGCGCATCCGCCGCTGACGGAGCCCCCGGCCTCACGCCGCTCCCGCTTACGCCCCCACCGGGTGCCAGACCGTCTTGAACTCCACAAACGGCTCGACCCACGATGGCGCGTGGCACGCGATCGCGTCGGCATGATCGATCTTCGGGCGGATCTTCACCCGCTTGAGGTTCTCCGCCACGCCCGTGCCGATCGCCTTGCCCAACTCTTCGCCCACGGCCCCCGCGTGAATGCCGTCGACATCGCGATGCGCAGCCAGCACGGGCACAAGTTCATCCAGCGCGCCGGTGAGAACGTTCGCCGCCCCCGCGGGCAGATCGCTCGTGGCCATCACCTCGCCCAGCACGCTGGCGACCGCCGGGTTGCCCTGCGTGACGATCACCACGCAGTTGCCGACACACATCGCCGGCGCAAACAGCGACACCATGCCCAGCAGCGACGGCTCGCCGCGACCCGGCACCACGCCGATCACGCCCGTCGGCTCGGGCGTTGAGATGTTCCAGTACGGCCCCGCGACCGGATTCTGGCTCCCGAGCACCTGCGCGATCTTGTCGCTCCAGCCCGCGAACGCGACCAGCCGGTCGACCGCCAGTTCCACCTCGCGCTGCGGCGCAAGCCCGCTCGCGCCGGCCCCTCCGGCCACGCTCTCCAGCAGCCCCGCGACCTCCGCCCGCTTGCCCTCGAGCATCTCGGCCATGCGGTAGAGAATCTGCCCGCGGTTGTACGCCGTCGCCCCGCTCCAGCCGGGCAGGGCCTTGCGCGCCGCCACGACCGCCTCGCGCAGGTCCTTGCGGCTGGCGTTGCACGAATGCCCGAGCACCCGCCCATCGAGGCCGACAATCGGCTCGCTCCGCCCGCTCTCTGTCCGCGGGAACGCACCACCGATGAACAGCTTGTACGTCTTGAGAACATCCAGCCGATCGCTCATGGGCGAAACTCCTTGCGAGGTGCGGACGTTCCATTATACTGACCCGCATGATGCTCACCCGCAGAACACAAACCGCCGCGTTCACCCTCATCGCCCTCGCGGCCCTCGCCACCATGGGCTCGCTCATCGGCTGCACCCCAGCGCCGCAGCGGCCCGCGCCCGCCATCACCGCGCCATCCGCCGCCCCGGCGACCGCGCAAGCAGTCGCGTCCGCCGCCGCGCCCACAACCCCCACCGCCGACCGCGTGCGCGACTATCCCGGCCTGCAGAACGTCGCCGCCTTCGCCCCCGGGGTCTTCAACGGCTCGATGCCCGAAGGAACCCAGGGCCTCGACTCGCTCGCCGCGCTCGGCGTCCGCACCATCATCTCCGTCGACGGCGCTCGCCCCGAAGTCGACGCCGCCTCCGCCCGCGGCATGCGCTACATCCACCTGCCCATGACCTACTCCGGCGTCAGCGAAGAGCGCTCGCTCCAGATCGCCCGCGCCATCCGCGATCTGCCCCGGCCCATCTACATCCACTGCCATCACGGCAAGCACCGCTCCCCCGCCGTAGCCGCCGCCGCCCTCATCTGCCTGGGCACCATGACCCCCGAGCAGGGCCGGGCCATGCTCAAACTCTCCGGCACATCGCCCAGTTACCCCGGCCTGTACCGCAGCGTCGAAACCGAACGCCCGCGCTCCACAACCGAAATCAACAGCGCCGACGCGACCTTCCCCCCCATCGCGCAGGTCTCCTCGTTCGTCGGCGGCATGGTCGACATCGACCACGCCTACGACCACCTCAAGATCATCGCCGCGAACAACTGGACCACCCCCGCCTCGCACCCGGACCTGGTCGCCGCGGCCGAAGCCGGGCGGATGGTCGAAACGCTCCGCGCCATTACCTCCCGCACCGACTCGCACCCGCGTCACGCCGACATGCTCGCGATGCTGCACGACAACATCGACGCGGCCAGCAAACTCGAAGACCTCATCGTCCGCAAGGCCCCGCCCGCCGACCTCACCGCCGCCATGAGCCTCATCAGCGCCTCGTGCAAGGACTGCCACAAGGTCTACCGCGATCGCTCCGCATGGTGAGCCCGCTCAAGCGTCCACATTCACGTACGGCTTGAGCCCGTGCAGGCCGCCCTCGCGGCCGAAGCCGCTCTCCTTGTACCCGCCGAACGGGCTCGCCGCATCGAAGCGGTTGTACGTGTTCAGCCACAGCACGCCCGCCTCGAGTTTGCGTGCGATGTGCAGCACCTTGCTGCCCTTGTCCGTCCACACGCCCGCCGCGAGCCCGTACGGCGTGTTGTTCGCCCGCAGCAGCGCCTCCTCCGGCGTGCGGAAGGTCATCACCGTCAGCACCGGCCCGAAGATCTCATCGCGCGCGATCGTGTGCGCGGGCTGCACGCCCGTGAACACGCACGGCTTGCAGAAGTACCCCCGGCTCGGCAGCGCACCGGCGCCGCCCTCGAACAACTCCGCCCCCTCGTCCTTGCCGACGCCGATGTAGTGGCGGATCTTCTCCAGCTGCGCCCGCGAGTTGATCGCGCCAAGGTCGGTGTTCTTGTCCATCGGGTCGCCCACGCGCAGGCTCTTGAGCCGCAGCCGGAGCTTCCGCACGACCTCGTCCACCACGCCCTCCTGCACCAGCAGCCGCGAGCCCGCGCAGCAGACGTGACCCTGGTTGAAGAAGATCCCCTCGACGATCCCCTCGACCGCCTGATCGATGCTCGCATCATCAAAGATGATGTTGGCGCTCTTGCCGCCGAGTTCCAGCGTCAGCCGCTTGCCCGTGCCGGCCACCGCCATCGCGATGCGCTTGCCGACCTCCGTGCTGCCCGTGAACGCGACCTTGTCCACGCCCGGGTGGTTCACCACCGCCGCGCCCGTCGCCCCCGCGCCGGTGACGATGTTCACCACGCCCGCGGGCAGGCCCACCTCGTGGAAAATCTCCGCCAGCCGCAGCGCCGTCAGCGGCGTTGTCTCCGCCGGCTTGAGCACCACCGTGTTCCCCGCCGCCAGCGCCGGAGCGATCTTCCACGCGGCCATGAGCAGCGGAAAGTTCCACGGAATCACCTGACCGCACACGCCCACCGCCCGGGGCTCTCGCACGCCGGGGAACGCATACGCCAGTTTGTCCGCCCACCCCGCGTAGTAAAAGAAGTGGTGCGCCGCCAGCGGCACATCCACATCCCGCGACTCGCGGATCGGCTTGCCGCCGTCGAGCGTCTCCAGCACCGCCAGTTCGCGCGCACGCTCCTGAATCCTCCGCGCGATGCGATACAGGTACTTGCCACGCTCGGCCCCCGGCAGCGCCTGCCACGCCCCCAGCGCCGCGCGGGCCGCGCCAACCGCCGCATCCACGTCCGCCGAAGTTCCATCGGCCACGCGCGACAGAACGGCCTCCGTCGCCGGGTTGATCGTCTCGAACGTTCCGCCCCCTGCCGACTCGACAAACCGGCCGTTGATGTAGTGGCCGTACCGCTCGGCGATCGCGACCTTGACGGTCTCCGGCGCCGGGGCGTAATCCCACCCGCGTCCGGCGGCGCTCGCGGCAGGAGTCACCGCCGCGACGTGCTGCTTGGCGTGCCCGCTGGCATGACCGTTGGCATGACCGTTGGCATGCGCGGTCTTCGCCGGCCCGCGGGCCGTCTTCTCGGAGCGGGTGTTCGTCGAACGCGCGGCTGGTGCTTTGGCCTTGGCCATATCGCAAGTGTACCAGCCCGGACCTGCACCCGAACCTGCGCCCGCGCCTGCGCCGGCACCCGGCGCGCATCCAGCGTTACCGCTTCGTCGCCGCCGGACGCGTGATGAACGTCACCGAAACCGTCGACGACACCTCGACCGTCCCCGGCACGTACGCGTCATCGCCCTGGCCCGGCCCGTCCTGCGACTCGTTGGCCACCTGCGACATCCGGTTGCCCCAGCCGCCGAACTCGGCCACATCCGTGTTGGCCACTTCAACGCCGACGATCTGCAGCCCAAGCGCCTCGGCCATCACGCTCGCCTTGCGCTTGGCCGCGCCCGCGGCCATCTTGATCGCCTCCTCGCGCGCACCGATCGCCTCCCTGATCCCGAACGCGACGCGGTCGACACGGTTCGCACCCGCCTTCAGCCCCGTATCGATGATCCTCGCCGCGGCCTTCAGGTCCGTCGTCCGCACGCTCAGCGTGATCGCCGAGCGATACCCCACGATCTTCGCCGCCTCATCGCCGCTGTTGCGTTGCTCGTACCGCGGCGACAAGTCCGCCGAGCCGGTCTGAAACTTCGCGCCCTCAAGCCCCATCATCCTCAGCGCCCGAACAACCGCGTCCATCCGCTCCGTCGCCTCGTTCTGCGTCTGCCCGGCCGTCGCCCCGAGCACCTCCACCCCGAGCACCACATCAAGATGGTCCGGCGTTCGCTGCACCCGCGCCAGCCCCGTCGACGTGATCTTGCCCTGCACATCCTCCGCTCCCGGCGGCAACTTCCCTGCCTGCGCAGCCTCACGCCCCGATGCCGTCTGCTGCGCCATCGCGCCGGTCACCGCCGGCCAGGAAACCATCATCAAGCCGCACGCGGCGAGCACCGCCGCCGTCGGGCCGAATCGCCGAACAACTCTCGCCGCGGATGTCATTGCATCGTTCATTGCATATCTCCAGAGATTGAAACGGCGACTCTTCGCCGCGGATCACGCCCCGGCAGACACCGGACACGACCCGCCTCGACTTCGCCCTCCGCCCCCCTCCAGATGCACCGCCCCGCCCGCTCCGTCACAACCCGCTTGATCGCCGCGACCGCCGAGGCCACCGAACCGCTCCCCTCACGCCTCCGCCGTGTCGTACCGCGATGAGTACCGCCCCTTGCTCAGCCACAGCACCTGCCGGCACACATCGTTCACCAGCGCGCTGGCGCCGAATCGGAACCACTCCGGCGTCAGCCACGCATCGCCATCATCGATCACGCCCATCGTTTCCTTGACCATCACCAGGTAGTGTAGCGCCTGCTTGGCCGTGCGGATGCCGCCCGCCGGCTTCATGCCGATCTTCCGCCCCGTCGCCAGCGCGTAATCACGGATCGCCTCGAGCATCACCAGCGTCACCGGCATCGTCGCCGCGGGCTCGACCTTGCCCGTGCTGGTCTTGATGAACCCGTGGTCCGCGCGCGTGTCGTGGAGCACCTCGATCGCCAGATCGCTCACGCGCCGAACATTGTCCAGCGTCTCCAGTTCGCCCGTCTCGAGGATCACCTTCAGGTGCGCTCGCCCGCAGGCCTCGACCGTCGCGGCGATTTCCTCCCGCACCTTCTTCTCATTGCCCGCCAGGAACTCGCCCCGGCTGATGACCATGTCCACCTCATCCGCCCCGGCCTCCACCGCCCGGCGAACATCCTCCAGCCGCACCTTCAGCGGATACTGCCCGCTCGGAAAGCCCGTCGCCACGCTGGCAACATTCACGCCCTTGCCCCGCGCGCCGAACCGGTCCAACTCCTTCCGCGCCGCCCCGACCATGGTCGGATACACGCACACCGCCGCCACCGCCGGAAGCGTCTCCAGCCCCGCCGTGCCGTCTCCCGGATTCACGGCCTTCCTGCACAGCGACCGGACCTTCTCCGGCGTGTCCTTGCCCTCCAGCGTCGTCAGATCGATCATCGACAGCGCCAGCTCCAGCCCCGCTCGCTTGGCCGAAGCCTTGATCGACCGCTTGGTAAAGCTCGCCGCCCGCTGCTCGGCCATCACTTTGTCAACCGTGTGCGCCATGCCGCAGGGTAGGTCGTCACTCCGCGCCGACTCTTCGCTGGCCGCACGACCAACTCCTCGTTCCACCACAACTTCAACGATCCTCGGCCGCCCCAACGCCTTCCCAACGCCGCACCGCGCGCCACATACCGTCGCCGCATGTCCACCTCTGCGCCCGTCCCCCCCGCGCCCGCAACCCCCGCGCCCGCCACCCCCGCGCTCAACCCCATGCCGGCCCCCGCGCCGCTCACGCTCGCGCATCCGTCGCTCCGCGCCAGACTCATCCCGCTCGCGCCGGAGCATCACGCCGAGCTCCTCGCCGCGGCACAGGAAGACCCCGCCATCTTCCGCTTCATGCCCAATGGCCCGTACCACACGCCCGAGGCGATGCACGCCTTCATCGCCCGCGCGCTGCAGGAACAGGCCGACGCCTCGTCCCTGCCCTTCGCCGTTGTCGACACCCGCGGCTGCGAGCACTGGCCCGCCAACACCATCGTCGGCAGCACCCGCTACATGGCCATCGACCGCCCCAACCACGCGCTGGAGATCGGCGCCACCTGGTACCGCGCCCGCGCCCAGCGCACCGCCATCAACACCGCGTGCAAACTCCTCCTGCTCACGCACGCCTTCGAGACGCTCCTGGCCCGCCGCGTATTCCTCAAGACCGACCTCCGCAACGAGCGCTCCCAGACCGCCATCGCCCGCATCGGCGGCGTGCGCGAGGGCGTTTTCCGCCAGGACCGCCGCCTGCCCGATGGCACCTGGCGCGACACCGTGTACTTCAGCATCATCGCCCCCGATTGGCCCGCCGTCCGCGCAAACCTGCTGGCCATGCTCGCTCGCTGACCCGCCCGGGCGCTACCCTGCGATCATGGCCAAGAAGAAGCCCGCCCCGGCACAGAAGAACCCTCCCGCACGCCCCTCCAGCAAGGCCGCTCGTGAGCGCGATCAGCGCACGCTCGCCAAGCTCGTCGGCCTGGCCGAGAATGTCTCAAAGTCCGCCTTCGCCGGCAAAGAGCCCAAGATCGAAATCCCCACGCGCACCAAGAGCAACACCATCTGGAACCGCAAACGCGGCATCCTGGAGATGGGCGACGCCGCCGCGGAGCGCGAACTGTTCAACCTCAACCAGGCCAAGCAGTTCATGCAGACCATGCTGCACGCCAGCACCATCAAGGACCTCATCGAGGCCGACAAGACCAGCAGCCTCCGCGGCGTGTTCTACAAGGCCAAACACACCGTCGCCGGCACCAAGGAAAACACCTTCGATACACAGGATGAAAGCGACCCCATCCTCGAAGACCTCGAGGTCTCCATGGGCGCGCTCCGCGAGGAACTCCACGTCTTCGCCGAGAACCGCGGCTCCATGGTCGGCAACATCACCCTGGTCGACAAGGGCGACAGCATCGACTGCCGCCGCATGGGCAGCGGCGGCTACGCCATCCCCAGCATCGTCGAGCCCGACGTGATCCAGTTCGCCAAGTGCGAGGCCAAGTTCGTCCTGCACGTCGAAAAGGGCACCGTCTGGAACCGCTTCAACGAAGACCGCTTCTGGGAACGCAACAACTGCATCCTCACCCACGGCGCCGGCCAGCCCCCCCGCGGCGTGCGCCGCCTGCTCCAGCGCTTCAACCAGGAACTCAAGCTCCCCATCATCTGCGTGCTCGACTGCGACCCGTGGGGACATTACATCTACAGCGTCATCAAGCAGGGCTCCATCAGCCTCGCCTTCGAGTCCTCGCGCCTGGCCATCCCCGAGGCCCGCTTCCTTGGCATCCGCTCCAAGGACTACACCGAGTGCGACCTGCCCGACGCGGTCAAGATCGACCTGACCGACAACGACATCAAGCGCGCGAACGAAATCCGCGCGTACCCCTGGTTCGCCGACAACAAGCAGTGGCAGAAGGAAATCGACCTCCTGCTCCGCAACGGCTTCAAGATGGAAGTCGAGTCGCTGATCACCAAGGACATCAGTTACGTCACCGAGCAGTACGTGCCCGAACGCCTCGAAGAAGAAGACTGGCTGGACTGATCCCCACGCCCCCCTCACCCCCCCTCAACCCAGACGCCGGACCTGAGGCGTCCTCGCCGAAGGTCCGGATGGCCAGTCTCGCCCGGACGCCATAGCCCCCACCCAACTCCACACATCCCAAGATCCTCCCCCATTTCCCAATTGGGGGAGGTGCCGAGTCTTCGAGGCGGAGGGGGCCTGAGCGCCCGTTCAACGCCCCGACCGGACGACGCCGGACATCTCAATCGCGCTTCACATCGCCGCGTTCACTCGCCCGCTTGCCCGCTCGCCTATTTGCTCTCGACGCCGCCCATCCCCGGCAACCTCTCCAGCGTCCCGTCCCTCGAAACACGCAACTGCCCGGTCCGCAGCAGGTAGTCCAGGATCGCCACCTGCAGGTCCGTCCGCGCCCGGTCGCGCGCGTTCCGCGCCCGGCTCAGCGCCTGGGCCGTTTCGACGATCTGCTGCGCCGTCACCTCATCGCGCTTGAGTTCCTGCTCCTCGGCGCGCCGCTCGGCGATCTGCACGCTCCGTTCCTGAATCTGCAGACTGAACCGCGCCAGTTCGATGTTCCGCACCGCCGAGCGCGCATCGACCACCACATTGTCGCGCGCCTGGCCGAAGCTCCGCTCCGCCGCCTGCGCGCCGATCGTCGCGATCCGGAGGTTGTAAGTTTCGACCGTCCGGTCCAGCGGGATCGTCAGCGTCGCGCCCGCCGTGGTGACGTTCGAGTCCGGGTTGATCAGCGTCGCATCGCCGAGGCTCCGCGAGTCGCTGTTGCCCATCGTCACCGACCCGCTCAGGTTCAGGTCCGGCAGCAGCCCGTTCCGCGCGTTGCGGACCGCACGCCTGCTGTCCTCGACCTGATCGCGCTGGGTCTGAAGGTCCAGCCGATACTGCAGCGCCAGCACCCCCGCTTCCTCCGGCGTCACCTGCGGGTCGGGAATGTTGAACTCCTCCGGCACAAGTTTCACCGCTTGATCCAGCCCCAGCCCCAGCCGCACCTTGAACCGGTCCAGCGACAGAATGTACCGCTCTCGCAGGCTCGCCAGCGTCGCCGTTCGAGAGAGCACTTCGTTCGATGCGATGTTCTTCTCGAACTCCGCCAACCGCCCCGCGGCGACCAGCGCCGCCGTCCGCTGCTCCGTCCGACGCACGAGCTCCAGCGCCTCGGTCTCGTTGGCGATCTCCTGCTGCGTCTGCACCAGGTTGAAGTACTCCTGCGAAATGTCCACCAGGAACGACCGCCGGAAGTCCTCGAACGCCCGGGCCGCGTACACCAGATCGCGCTCGGTCTGGATCAGGTTCTCGCGTGCGATGTCCCCCGCACCGCGCAGCAGCGGGATCGTGCCGCTGAGGATCAACTGCGAGGTCTGAACGTAACTGTCCGTCGCCGCGCCGCGCAACTGGTCCGTCAGCCCGAACAGATACGTCGCCGCCAACTGCCCGCCGAACGGCAGCCGCTGCGTCACGCCCACGCTGTTGACCACATTCAGCGCCGTCGGCGTCGGCAATTCGCTCCCGTACGTCTGCGTCACCGTCGCGGCGACCTGCGCCGCCAACTGCGGGTTCCACAGGTGACGCTCGCTGAGCACCCTGATCGCCGCGATGAAGTACGCCTCCTCGCGCGTGAGCAACTCGCGGCTGGTCCGCTGCGCCTGCCGCAACGCCCCCTGCAGGTTCAACTCCATCGCCCCCTGACCCTCCTCAGAGAACGACTTGAGCCGCTCATCAATGTCCCGCTTCTCATCCGCGGCGTCGTACTTCAACTCCCCCGCCTGGGGGTTCAGCGTGCCCGGCGTCCCGCGACGGTACGCCGGATCATCAACATTCCCAGCCCCACCCCAAACGCGGGATGGAGAAGTCGATGCCCCCAACAGGCCCGATCGCTCCCGGATCAGCGCATCCGTCCGCTGGTCCACATCTTCCAAGCCGCGCACACACCCGCCCGCACCCAGCCAAAGCCCCATGGCGGAGACTCCAACCGCCCGGATCGGGTGAAATTGTCCCCGCTTGTTCGGATTTCGCACGGATATTGCTCCTGTCGCGCTTGGTGCGAGTGTAGCGGGATCCGCGCCCGGCGTTGCTTACCGGCCCTCGTTTACCTATCGTTCATCCGTTGAGGCCGCACATCGTGGCCCCGACCGCTCCTGCGGAGTCGCGGCGTTCGGTTTGTGTCAAGTTTTCGCCGCCCTGCATCCCCCAAAACCGGGAGCCCACCAACCATGGCGGCGATCACCTACGACGGTCAAAGCTTCATGATCGACGGCCGGCGCATCTGGCTCGTCTCTGGCACCGTCCACATGGCCCGCACTCCGCGCGAGCAGTGGGCGGACCTGATCAACACCTGCAAACTCTCGGGCCTGAACGCCATCACCATTCCGGTGGTCTGGGCGCGCCACGAGCCGCGGCCGGGGCAGTTCGACTTTACCGGCGACAACGACCTGAAGTACTTTGTCGAGCTCGTCGGCCAGGCCGGCATGTACGCCATCCTCCGCATGGGCCCGTACATCGGCGGCGGCTACGACATGGGCGGCCTGCCCCCGTGGCTGCTCACTCTCAAGGACGCCGCGCTCCGCACGGCCAACACCGCGTTCCTCGAGGCCACCAGCCGCTTCTTCACCGCCCTGAGCAAGCAGCTCCGCGACCTGCAGGCCACCGCCCTGGTCGCCGGGCCGATCGTCCTTGTCCAGAACGAGCAGGGCTGGACCTGCGGCGCGGACGAACTGGCCGAAGATTATCTTGGCGAACTCGATCGTTACATTCGCGAGGCCGGCTTTGAGGTTCCGATCCTCAACGGCAACGACCTCTGGCAGGGCGTCGAGGGAGAGATCGAGTGCTGGAGCGGGAGCACCAACATGCTCTCGAATCTCCGCCAGCTCGCCTCCGTCCGCCCGAGCCAGCCCCGCATCGTCGGCGAGTTCCGCGTCGGCTCCCCGCAGGTCTGGGGCGAGCCCGTCCGCCAGCCGGAGCTCAACGGCGCATCGATGAGCCCGTCGCAGCTCCAGCGCCGACTGGCCGAGGTCCTCGCCGCGGGCGCTCAGTTCAATATCGAGCCCATGTTCGGCGGCACGAGCTTCGGCTTCTCCGCCGGCCGCCTGGGCAACGCCCCGGCCCGCTTCCTCTGCACCAGCCACGACTGCGGCGCGCCGATCGACGCCGCGGGGCGCCCCGGCCCGCTGCGCGAGCCGCTCCGGCGCGTGGCGATGTTCGCCCGCTCGTTCGGGCGCGTGCTGGCGCACCTGGACCCCAAGCGTCAGCTCGTCACCATGCTCCCGTCCGAGGAAGCCGGCGACAACGCCGACTCCGGCCCCGTCGTCGTGCACGCCGGCGGCTCGCAGGGCTCGGTCGTCTTCGTCTTCCGCGGCGAGCGCCCTGAGAAGTCCGGCAAGGCCTCGCGCGACACCAACCGCCCCGTCCGCCTGCTGCTGCCCAACGGCGAGCAGATCCCCGTCTACACCGGCGAAGACCCGGTCTGCTGGGTGCTCGTCGATGTCCGCCTGGCAGGCCGGGCTCAACTGGACTATTGCAACCTCTCCGCCTTCGCGCTCGTCGGCAAGGCCTTCGTCGTCGCCGGCCCGCGCAACACGCCGGTGCGCATGAGCATCAACGGCTCGCCGCTGGAGGCCACCGTTCCCGCCGACGGCACGCCGGAAATCATCGAGCACGAGTCGATGACGATCGTCATCGTCGCCGACGATGACCTGCCCAGCGTGCAGGTGACCGACGATGCGGTGTTCATCAACGCCGACGCCGTCACATCCGCGGGCGAGGCGGTCGTGCACACGGCTGATCAGGAAGTCACGCGCATCGGTGCCGACGGCTTGGTCACGACCATGATCCACGAACTGGCCGGCGGCTCATCCAAGCGCAAGCACACCACGCCCCCCGCCGCGGCCAAGCCGCGAAAGCCCATCGCCGTTCACAACGCCCGCACCGCGGCCGCCGCGGCCAAGGCCCCCGCCGCAGGCTCGGCCGCCAAGCCCGCCAAGGGCAAGTCGCGCCCCGCGCCGGCGCCGATGGTCGAACCCGCGCCGCCGCCGCCCCCGCCGCCGATGCCCAAGCTGCATCTCCAGCCCCCGCCCCGCTCGCATCAGGCCCCGGCGTTCGATGCCTGGACCTGCGCGCCGCTGGATGATTACATCGACGGCAGCAGCGCACGCTTCGCCAGCATCTCCGGCCCGACCGACCTCAACCGCCTCGGCGCGGCCTCGGGATACGGCTGGTACCGCCTGTCCATCCGCCCGCGCTCCGCGGGCCGGACCGATGTCGCATGGCCCGACAGCGCCGACCGTCTGCACCTGTTCCTGGATGCCCACGACGCCGGCGTCCTGGGTGTCGGCCCCGGCGCGAGCCACGACGCGGCACTGAACCTCAAGAAGAAAGACCAGACCCTCGTCGTGCTCGCCGAGAACTTCGGCCGCTTCGCCGAGGGTCAGCACCTGGGCGAGCCCAAGGGCGCCTTCGGCCACCTGCTCGAGGTCAAGCCCGCCAAGTTCCACAAGCCCGTGCTCCGCAAGGCCGACCCCGTCGCCCCGCTCACCGTCCGCTCCCCGCTGATGGAAGTCCACGAGCAGGACCTGACCGACCCGCTCCGCGTCGCGTGGGAATGGAACGGCAAGCGCAAGAACCCGCTGCTGGTCCGCATCAACCTGCCGAAGAACTCCACGATCCGCGGCGTGATCCTGCTGAACTCCACGCCGGTCCGCTTCTTCGATGCCGCCGGCCCCGGCAACATCCTCATGCTCCCCGACGACATGGCCAAGGGGGCCAACGTTCTGGAGCTCGCCATCCTCGGCGACGCGCAGGCCGCGATCACGCAACTGCAGGACGCTCTCGAGTTCCTCGACGTGACAAATGTCCTGACCGACGAGGCCGAGTGGGCATTCGCCAAGTGGGAACGCCCCGGCGATGAGGCCTTCCGTCCGCTCCGCAGCGCCGGCCGCCAGCCCGGCCCGGCGTGGTTCAAGGGAACCTTCAACAGCGGCTCACACCGCGAGCCGCTGCTGCTGCACATGGCCGGCATGACCAAGGGTCAGGTGTACGTCAACGGCCGCCACATCGGCCGCTACTTCACCGCCGACGCCAAGGGTCACGACGTCGGGCCGCAGATCGACCTGCTTATCCCCGAGGCGTTCATCCGCCCCGGCCAGAGCAACGAGGTCGCGATCTTCGACGAGCACGGCCACACCCCGGGCCGCGTCAAGCTGCTGCTCTGCCCCGAGGCCAAGCGCTGAGCCGCGGCACGCGAAGGAGTTCGCCGTGAGTTCCAACGCCGCCATCGCCCGCCGACTCGCGCTCATGGCCCAGATGCTCGACCTGCTCGGCGAGGACAGCTTCCGCTCCTCCGCCCACGCCCGCGCCTCTCGCGCGATCGAGGACTGGCCCGCCGATCTGCACGCGATCGTTCGCGAGAACGCCGCGGGCGACACCGCCAAGGCGCGGCTGATGGAGATCGACGGCATCGGCGCCAAGATGGCCGACAAGATCATCGAGTTCGTCCGCACGGGCCGGATCGCCGAGGGGGATGAACTGGCCGCGCGCGTGCCGCAGGGCCTGCTGGAACTGCTCCGCGTGCCGGGGCTGGGGCCGAAGACCGTCCGGGCGATGTGGACCGAACTGGGCATCGTGGATGTTGCGTCGCTCAAGGCGAAGATCGCCGACGGCTCGCTGCGTTCGCTGCCGCGCATGGGCCAGAAGGCCGTGGACAAGATCGCCGCGTCGCTGGACCTACTCGGCGAGGCCGATCGTCGCCTGCACATCGGCCCGGCGAGCGTGATCGCCGAGTCGCTGGTCGGTCTGATGAAGTCGATCCCCGGCGTTGCCGACGCGGCGTATGCCGGCTCGCTCCGCCGCGGACGCGAGACCGTCGGCGACATCGATGTGCTCGTCGCCACCGGCGACCCCGCCGCCGCCAGGGCCGCGGGCGAGGCGTTCCGCACGATGCCCGGCGTGACCACCGTGCTGGCCGCGGGCGAGAGCAAGAGCAGCGTCCGCGTCGCGGTGGCGCGCGATGCCCGCTGGGACGACGGGCAGTCCGCCGACGCCGCGGGCGGCGGGCAGACGGTCCAGGTCGACCTGCGCATCGTGCACCCCGATGCCTTCGGCGCCGCGCTGATGTACTTCACCGGCAGCAAGGAACACAACGTCGCCATGCGCCAGCGCGCCCTGAGCATGGGCCTGACGCTCAACGAGTACGGCCTGTTTCCCGAGGATTCCGCCAGCACCGAGCCGCCGCAGTCCCGCGGCGTGCGCCCCATCGCGGCCCGGACCGAGCAGGAGGTCTTCGCCAAGCTCGGCCTGCCATGGATCCCGCCCGAACTGCGCGAGGGCCAGGGTGATGTCGCATCGCATGTCGCACCGCGGCAGATCGCCGAACTGGTCGACGTCCCCCACATCCGCGCCGAACTCCACGCCCACACCACCGCCAGCGACGGCGTGCTGAGCATCATCGAACTGGCCACCCGCGCCAAGGCCCGCGGCTTCCACACCATCGCCGTCACCGATCACTCGCGCTCCAGCACCATCGCCCGCGGCCTCGATTCGGGCCGCCTGCGCGAACACATCAAGGCCATCCATGCCGCGCGGCAGCAGATCGACGGCATCACCATCCTCGCCGGCAGCGAGGTCGACATCCTCGCCGACGGCTCGCTGGATTATGACGACGACCTGCTCGCGCAACTGGACATCGTCGTCGCCAGCCCGCACGCGGCACTCTCGCAGGACCCCGCCACCGCGACGGCAAGGCTGCTCAAAGCAATCCAACATCCCGCCACGCGCATCCTGGGCCACCCCACGGGCCGGCTCGTCCTCCGCCGTCAGGGCCTCGAGCCCGCGATGGACGAACTCTTCGCCGCCGCGGCGGAGCACGATGTCGCCATGGAGATCAACGCCCACTGGATGCGCCTGGACCTCCGCGACACCCACGCCCGCCGCGCGCTCGAACTCGGCTGCATGCTCGCGATCAACTGCGACGTCCACTCGCCGGGCGACTACGACAACCTCCGCTTCGGCGTGATGACCGCTCGCCGCGCCGGCGCACCGGCGGGCCGCGTCGTCAACACCCTCGACCACGACACGCTGCACAAGTGGCTGCGGCGGGAGGTGCGCTTGAGCCCGGGGGCGAGCGAGGCAGCACGCGGCGGCACGCCGGCCGTCGCACCAAAAACCGCGCCCGCAACTGCCGCCAAGGCCGCCAAGCCTCGCGTGCGGTCAAAGAAGCCCTGAGCCGTAACGCGACATCATTGCAATTCGGCGAGGTCTTCAAGAATCCAAGGCCAGAACGAAATATCGGAGAAGCCGCTACGGTCCGACTCGGTACGCACCAACGCCTGAGTGCGCTCAATGACCGCCGTCGCCGCTCCTCGGTCACGCGGCCGCTGCTCAAAGAGCTCGATGACTTGTGCGCTGACTTCGAGCACCTCGCGATCGAACGCCTCTCGCGTCACCGGCACCAGGCACCGCAGCGCCGGCACGGCGGCCGACGGCTTGGGCGGCCGAACCAGGGAAGTCTTGGCCAGAGGGCGAAACTGCTCGGGAACGAGTTCCTCGTCCTCCGCGTCGCGCGGCCTCGGCGGCTTGCCGCCGAGACCGAAGTGGTCCCGCAGCGTGACCAGCATCAGGCCGCAGAAGTGGATATCTTCATATCCACCAACAGCCGGGCCAAGTGTGAATTGCTCGAGAAGCACGCTCGCCGCGACGAGATGATGGGGCCGGACATACTCCCGCTTGTTCATCGCCGAGCACATGTTCAATTGAAGCTGATCCCGAAACTCGAACGTCGCTTCGGTGATCGGTGTCGCAACTCCTGCACGGGCGAGGCCTTCGTTGATAAGATCGATCTCAACCGCGATCGGATACATAAACATGTCCGCGACGTGCTCGGGCGTCATCGCCATCACCGCGTTGACGCGAAACGATGTCCAGTCGTGAATCCCGGGGATGTGCTGCGGTGCGGTCATGTGTCGGTTTTCTCGATCCTTGAGCGATAGACTCTCGACCACCAAACGGCTCGGCACACTGCCAGAGCCCGAACAGGCAGTGATCACGGAGCGACCACACTGTGGAGGACCCGATGCTCCGCTCGGACTGAAGATAATCGTATCGCCTTGTCCGCTCCCTCTCTCGGCGTGCGACCAATGGTGGCCGAGCAGCGCGTTCGCGGCTGGTCCCGAGGTGGGGCCGGCGATCGCCGGGAACCTCGGCCGCTCGGAGTTGACCCATGAAGTTCGCCGTCATCGTGTATGAGAAGCCGTCGGAGATGAGCGCCCGCAGCGACCCGCAGCGTCAGCAGGCCTATTGGGGCTCGTACGGCGCGTACAACCAGGCGCTGAAGGACTCGGGCGTTGCCGCGGGCGGCACCGCGCTGCAGCCGCCGGACACGGCGACGACGATCCGCCTGCAGGCCGGCAAACTGCACGTGCAGGACGGGCCGTACGCCGACACCAAGGAGCAGCTCGGCGGGATGTTCCTCATCGATGTGAAGAATCTGGACGAGGCGATCGCCTGGGCCCAGCGCTGCCCCGCCGCGGCCCACAGCGCGGTGGAGGTCCGCCCGGTGCTGGAGATGGCGTGAGCGATGCCGAGCAACCGCGGCAAGGCCGCGACGGGTTCGACCCGGGCCAGGCGCATGATCGCGCCCGCCGCGCGCTCGAACTCGGCTGCATGCTCGCGATCAACTGCGATGTGCACTCGCCCGGCGACTACGACAACCTCCGCTTCGGCGTGATGACCGCCCGCCGCGCCGGCGCACCGGCGGGCCGCGTCGTCAACACCCTCGACCACGACACGCTGCACAAGTGGCTGCGGCGGGAAGTGCGGCTGAGCCCGGGGACGGCACCGGCTGCACGCGGCGTCAAGCCGGCCGCCGCGCCGAAACCCGCGCCCGCAACGGCCGCCAAGGCCACCAAGCCGCGCACGCGGTCGAAGAAGCCCTGAGTCGCAACGCGGCATCATTGCATTTCGGCGAGATCTTCAAGAATCCAAGGCCAGAACTTAACATCGGAGAAGCGGCTCCGCTCCGACTGCGTGCGCACCAAGGCTCGCGTGCGATCAAGGACCGCAGAAGCCGCTCCACGGTCGCGCGGCCGCTGATCGAAGAGTTCGATGATCTGCGCGCTGACTTCGAGCACCTCGCGATCGAACGCCTCTCGAGTCACCGGCACCAGGCACCGCAGCGCCGGCGCGGCGGCCGACGGCTTGGGCGGCCGAACCAGCGAAGTCTTGGCCAGAGGGCGAAACTGCTCGGGAACAAGTTCCTCGTCCTCCGCGTCGCGCGGCCTCGGCGGCTTGCCGCCGAGGCCGAAGTGGTCCCGCAGCGTGACCAGCATCAGGCCGCAGAAGTGGATGTGTTCATAGATACTCGCGGGCGGCCCCAACGTGAATGATTCCATGAGTACGCACGCGCTGACCAGATGATGGGGCAGGACATACTCCCGCTTGTTCATCGCCGAGCACATCGTGAGTTCAAGGTGATCCCGAAACTCGAAAGTGGTTTTGGTGATCGGATTCGCAATCCTTGCTCCGGAGAGTCCTTCATTGACAAGATCAAACTCAACCGTCATCGGATACATGAATATGTCCACGACATGCTCGGGCGTCATCGCCAGAACCGCATTGACGCGGAACGATGTCCAGTCGTGAACCCCGGGGACGTGCTGTGATGCGGGCATGCGTCGGCTTTCTCGATCCTTGAGCGATAGACTCTCGACCACCAAACGGCTCGGCTCACCGTCAGAGCCCGAGCTCGCGGCGAGCACGGGGGCAATTTCACTGGGGAGAGCCCCATGCTCCGTTCGGACTGAAGAAAATAGTATCGCCTTGTCCGAACTCCCTCTCGGCGTACGACTCATGGTAGCCAGCCGCGACCGCGCTGCTCGGCCGCGCGATCACACTCTGCCCGAACGCCGCGGCGCGCAGATCTCTTCAACGTCGGGCGCAAGCGGATGACGCTCGGGCGGAGTAGCCGACCGTTGATCGACGAAGCGATCCTGTCGCGCGGGCGCGGTGTCGCCCGGTGCGTGAACCCGCGGCGATCGATGTGATCGCTGAGCGGCTCCCGCTGTGGGCGCTTCGCGCTCGGCGGACGATGCAATGTTCTCTGCCGCCGCCGGTGCCGGTGCGGGCGCCGGCGCGGGCGCGGGCCGAGCGGGCGAGGCCTGCCGCGGCGGGGGCTCGGCGGCGTCCGGCGCGGTCGCCTCGATCACCCGCGGCTTGAGCCGCAGCACCAGGCTCGCCGCGGACTTGCGGACGCGCGCCGCGGCGGAGGTCACCTCCTCTTCGCTGGCGGTCAGCAGGAACTCCATGTACGCCAGCGCGCGGGCCTGCAGGTCGGCCAGCCGCGCGTTGTACTGAGCGTCTCGCGCGGCGTGCTGCTCGGCGGCGGTCATCACGTTCGCGGTCGTGTCGGCGGTGGTCATCATGGCTCGCTCCTGTGCGTGCGCCCGGCGATGCACCAACGCCGCGCGGGAACACGCCGAGAGTGTGGCTCGCCCGGCGAACCCTGACAAGCCCCGAGTGATGAGGAATGGCTCGCGTGCTGACAGGCTGCTGTCAGTTCATTCAGCGGTACAGAAAAATGTCACGTTTGCGCGCATCGCGGGCGGGGGCGCGGCCAGACACCCACGCGCATGCGACAGCCCGCCGGGCGAACGCAGTCGCCGGAGACTCGTGTGTATTGATGTGATCCCGACCCCTGAAGCGCGGCGGTCGTCTGGCTAACGCCGCGGACCAGCGCCGCTTGGCCAACGCCGCGGGCCTTTGGCCCATTCCCGCAAGTGGTCGCAACAGGACTTGAACCTGTGACCCCAGTCGTGTGAGGACTGTGCTCTAGCCAACTGAGCTATGCGACCAGACGGGCAGACTTTATGCTTCGCGGCGGGCCGGGGCAACCGGATCGCAGGGTCGCGATCATCGGCGAGGCATCGGCGGTTGATGGCCAGCGATGACGCTAAACTCACGGCTATGCCCGATGCCGACCGCGATGCGATCGTGATGACCCTGTGCCTGGACGTGACGGACCTTGATGTGTCGTCGGCGTTTTACGCTCGGCTGCTCGGGGCCAGCGTGGTGCGGAGCGACCGCGTCGGGCTGATCTTTGAGCAGCGGCTGATGACCTCGCCGCGGATGCCCGGCACGCAGATCTTCCTGCGTCAGGCTTTCGGCAAGCGTGTCGGCGGGACGCAGCCGGGCTCTCTGCTGCGGATCGCGCTTCGGGTGCGGGCGATGCCGCCGCTCGAGTCGCTGCCGAGCGCCAAGTGGATCGGGACGGCGCCGAGCGCGGGCTCGGCGGAAGCCGCGGCGGGGCCGTGGAAGTTTCTCGACCCGGACGGCTACGAGATTGAGCTGCACACGGGCGATGTTTCCCCGCTGTGACCGGCACGCGGCGATGAGCTGGCGGGTGTAGAGCGCGCCGAATTACTCGGGGGAGCCCGCAGAGTCGGCGGCGAATCTGCCGCCCGATGTTGGGGAAAGTGGGCGTGATCGCGTCCGCGGCGTGCACATGCGTCGATCTGAGGATTACGCTGGATCTTCCGGCCGTTCATCGCCGGCGCGGCTTCAGCGTGATGTGAGTCCATTGATCATGTCGACACACCCAAACACCTCCGGCGGATTCGTTCCCCTGACCCAGCACAGCCACCACGGCGGCGCCGGCAACGGTTCACACGGCGGCGGTGCCGAAAACGGCGCGGCACTCGGCGGCGGGTTGTCGGTGATCGAGCGGGTTTCGCGTGTTCTGAGCGTGATTCGGCCCGCGGTTCAGGCCGATGGCGGCGACATCGAACTGGCCGAGATCACCCAGGATGGCATCGTGCGGATCCGGTTTCACGGCGCGTGCGTGGGGTGCCCGTCATCGTCGGCGACGCTTCGGCTGGGGATCGAGCGCAACCTTCGCGAGCATGTGCCGGAGGTCCGGAAGGTCGAAGAGGCGACGCGCTGAGCACGGCGGCGAGTGGTGCGTGCACAAGTCGTGGATTATCGGAGCATGCCGGGCAGTTCGGGCCTGATGGCGGCGGAATCGCGGCCGATGGGCGCAGGATGGGAGCATGCAGACGGATGCCGCGGGTGACGGACGGAGGGGCTGGCGCGGAAAGTCGAGCGATTTTGATCGAGGCGGTTTTGGATCCGGCGGTGCGTGGTATAGTGGTTGGAGCGCCGCATCGAACAGCGATGTGCACGCTCGGGTCGTCGTGGGCGACGACTGGTGGTTCGTCTCGGCAGGTCAGGCCAGTCGCGGGTGCTCGGCGGATTTGCCGGGCGGATGCGGATGGCGATTGCGGGGACAGGAGGTCCGACCGACATGCTGGTATTCACACGTCGAGAAGGTGAAGAGGTCGTCATCGGAGATCCGCGCAACCCCATCGGCGTGGTGCGGATCGCGACCATCCGGGGTGACCGGGTGCGGATCGCCTTTGACTTTCCCAAGGACGTGCAGGTGAACCGGCGCGAGATCGCCAACCAGATCGCCGATGAGACGACGGCGGCCGCGGCGGCGGGCAGTGCCGCGGCGACCGGCACGGCGGGCGGTTCGATGGGCGTTGCGGGCGGCGGTGCGGGTGCATCGGGGCCTGCGGGCGGGCCGAGCGTGCGGATGGCCGCGGCGCAGGGGGACGGCGCGACGCCGGAGATCGTGGCGAAGATCCAGCCCCGGGCGACGAGCGGGCACTGAGCGCGGGTGTGACGGGCGATGCCGCGGCGGCGTGGTCGCTATGCTCTGACAGCGAGCAGGCTGCGAGCGAACCATGGCTGTGACCCCGGACACGAACAACCCGAACGACGGCCAGGCCGGGGCGGCCGCGGAGGCGGCGGACCAGGGTCGCGGCGTGGTTCATCGGCTGCTGGGGCCGCTGTTCGAGCCGATGCTGCGGACGAGCGAGTTCTTCGTGAACTCGGTGACGCACGTCGGGCATGTGTCGATTCTGCTGTACGAGACGCTGACGTGGATCTGGCGGGCGATGACCAAGCCGAAGGTGCGGCTGGGGTGGCCGGCATTGTATTCGCAGATTGTGCGTGTCGGTGCGCGGGCGATGTTCATTGTGGGGCTGGTGTCGGGGTGCGTGGGGCTGATTCTTGTTTTGCAGATGGCCCCGCCGCTGGATGAATTCGGGCAGAAGCCGGTGGTGGCGAACATCGTGGGCGTTGCGGTGCTGCGCGAGCTCGGGCCGCTGATCGCGGCGATTGTGATGACCGGCTTCGCCGGCGCGGCGATCGCGGCGGAACTGGGAACGATGGTGGTCGGCGAGGAGATCGAGGCTCTCGAGGCGCAGGCGCTCAACCCGATCCGGTTCCTGGTCGTGCCGCGGGTGCTGGCATCGGTGATCTCGATGGCGGTGCTGGCGGTGTACAGCAACATCATGGCGATCGGCGCGGGGATGTTCATCGCGGCGGTGGCGCTGGGCATTCCGTCGATCGTGTTCTGGGACAACCTGCTGTCGCAGGCGAAGCTGATCGACTTCATGACGGGGTTTGCCAAGTCGTTCGTGTTCGGCGGGCTGATCGGGCTGATCGCGTGCACGAACGGCCTGCGCGTGACCGGCGGTGCCGCGGGCGTGGGCAAGGCGACGACGAGCACGGTGGTGCAGTCGGTGGTGGCGATCGTGATCGCGGACCTGATCTTTACGGCGATCTTCTTCGCGTTTGATTTGAATTAGTGCGACGCTGCGCGAGAATTCAAATTGGGAAAGTTGAAGTCGGGATGGGGGTTCCGGCGCGTGCGGTGCGTTTCGTGCAGGGCGGGCGGCACAGGCTGCCGGACCTTCGGCGGACACGTCTCAGGCTCGGCGACTGGGGTGGGTGTGTGTGGTTGGGTGAGCGATCAGTGCTTGCTGTTCGATACAACTGTGGTGGCGGCCGGGATGTGTGATGCGTAGGGTTTGTCATGTCGGGCGCGGCGTGTGTGCCGGGCTGGTGTGGCTGGGCGGATGTCAACGCAATGAGGTGTGCCGATGGGGCGATTGAACCGGATGGGTGCGATGGTTGTGTGCGCGGCGGGGCTGTTCGGCGGCATGTCGGGAGCGACGCTTGCGGGCGGGGCGGCGGTGGTGCTGGGGGTGGCGGGACAAGCCTTTGCGCAGCAGGGCGGCGGGGCAGCGGGAAAGCGGCAGCGTGAGAAGGGAACTATCGAGCTGGTCTCGGCCGGTGCGGAGCCGCGACGCGAGGCGAGGCTGACGGCGACCAAAGGTCAGAAGATGCGGCTGGTCGCTGAGGTTGGCGGCTCGATGACGCAGAAGGTCAACGGGCAGGAGACGCCCACGACAAAACGTCCAGGAGTGCGGACGACAATCGATGTTGAGGTCGTGTCGGTCGATGACAAGGGTGACATTTCGCTGCGGGCGACGGTTGCCGATTGTGTCGCGATGCCGTCGGCGGGTGTGGCCAAGGCGGCATTCGATGAGTATGCGAAGCAGGCCGAGGGGATGAAGGGATTGGAGCTGAAGTTGACGATCTCTGCCCTCGGTGTGGCGGGAGATGTCGAAACCTCTCGACCGGGCGTGGCGGGGCGGGATGTTGAGCGGATTGTCTCGGGGATCGAGTCGGTGTTCGAGACGCCGGTGCCGCGGCTGCCCGAGGAGAAGATCGGCGTTGGCGCAACCTGGCGGCACAGGTGGACGGAGAAGGTTGAGCAGATGAAGATCGAGGCGGTGGCCGAATACAAGGTTGAGCGGATCGACGAGTCGGGCATGGCGGTGTCGGCGAAGTTGACGCAAACGGGCGGGAATCAGGACTTGGAGCTTCCCGGGCGGGGCGGAACACCGATGCGAGCCCGGCTCGAGAGTCTGCGGGGTGATGGCGTGGGCACGATGACGATGGTTTGGGGCATGCCGATGGTGACGATGATGAAGGCAGACGTGAACGGCAAGACCTCGCTGCTCATCAAGGCGCCGCAGGGCGACGTGCCGCTAGATCAGAGGGTGATTTCGACACTGAAGCTTGAAGTCGCAAAGGAAGGCAAGGTCGAGCAATCGAAGGATGAGAGGGCCAAGTAGTCGCGCTGCGCAGACGTTCACTGTTCAAGTTTGGACAGGTTCAAGGGCGGGCGACATCTCGCCTGAAGCCGTCTGATTTGCGCGCGATGCGCGGCACCGGCCATCTGGGCTGAGGAGCGGGGGTGCTTGCAGGCCGAGGACCCGGCCGTCAGTGGCGGGGCGTGCGGCGAGTCCTGGAGCGGCGCCGTTGAGGTGGCGGGTAACGGACGTTGCGGGGCCGGACATTGCTGCGCGGTCTGAAGGAGTGCTCGTGAGGGGGCTCGGGCACGGCACGCGCGGCGACACCGGGAGGGTCGAGAAACCTTGGCGTGTTTCCCGGGGGTCGCGCTCGAGGACTTGCCAGCTCCTCGATTGGGAAATGGTGGAGAATCTCTGGAAGCGTGGGATCGGGTGTGGTTAGCGTGCTGCGGGCGGGGGTGTGCGGGGTGACCTATCCTGACCTATGGCAGGCACGAAGAAGTCCAAGAAGGCTGGAAAGTCGGGCGTTTTGGCGGGCGCGCGGGCAGCCGCGGCGCGGGGGGCGGCGTCGCATCGGGATGACTCGATCGAGTCTGTCGCGTTTGTGTCGCTGGGGTGTCCGAAGAACCTGGTGGACTCGGAGAAGATGCTGGGCCTGCTCGCGGAGGATGGCATCTCGCCGGTGCCGTTTGATGTGGCCGAGCAGGGCGAAGAGGTCGACGCGATCGTGGTGAACACGTGCGGGTTCCTTGAGGCGAGCAAGGATGAGAGCCTGCAGGTGATTCACGATGCGATCAAGCGGAAGCAGGCGGGGCAGATCAAGCGGGTGGTGGTGGCGGGGTGTCTGGTGCAGCGGCATCGGGCCAAGATGCTCGAGTGGGCGCCGGGGATCGATGCGATGGTCGGGGTGTTTGACCGCGACAAGATCGTCGAGGCCGTGCGCGGGATCACGCAGGCCAAGCGCGAGGCGCGGGCCAAGTCCGCGGCGGAGGCGAGCGATCGCCCGGCGTACTGGATCGCGGCCAACGCGCTGGTCGCGGCGGGCGAGCGGGGGATGAAGACCACGGGGCTGACGGTCAACGGCAAGGACGGCAAGGGGATCGGGTACTTCGAGGACGATTCGGCGCGGATGCGGCTCACGCCGCGGCACTACGCGTACCTGCGGATCAGCGAGGGGTGCAACCAGAACTGCGCGTTCTGCACGATTCCGTCGATCCGCGGGAAGATGCGGAGCAAGCCGCTGGAGAAGATCGCGGCCGAGGCGCGGGAACTTATCGCCGACGGCGCGTTCGAGCTGCACCTGATCGGCCAGGACACGACCAGTTACGGCGACGACATCGGCCAGGGGCTCGGGGCCGGCGGCACCAGCGGGCGCGGGCTGCCGGAGATGCTGCGGGTGGTGAGCAAGGCGTTCGATGAGGTGGGCGTGAAGGACGGGTGGGTGCGGCTGATGTACGCGTACCCGACGAACTTTTCGGACGCGTGCATCGAGGCGATCGCGAGCACGCCGCGGGTGCTGCCGTACATCGACATGCCGCTGCAGCACGCCAGCGACCGGATGCTCAGCGCGATGCGCCGGAACACGACGCGGAAGCAGACCGAGGCGCTGCTGGAGAAGTTGCGGCGGCGCGTGCCGGGGATGACGATCCGGACGACGTTCATCAGCGGCTTTCCCGGCGAGACGGAGCAGGACCACAAGGAACTGCTGGACTTTGTACGCGAGCAGAACTTCGAGGCGCTCGGCGTGTTTGAGTACAGCCACGAGCCGGGGACGGTGGCGGGGACGATGGAGCAGGATCCGAAGCTGGCGGTGAGTGCCGCGGACAAGGCGCGGCGGCGCGGCGAGGTGATGGCGCTGCAGCAGGAGTTGGCCTTTGCGCGTCAGCGGAAGATCGCCGAGGAGTTCGATGAGAAGCGGCCGGGCACGACGGGACGGCGCGTGGATGTGCTGATCGACTCGACGCTGCGGAGCCACGGCAAGGCGACCAGCGGCGTGGGCGCGGGCGGCGGGCTGTACCAGGGCCGGACCAGCGGACAGGCGCCGCAGATCGACAGCGTGACGTTCGTGCAGAGCAAGGCGAAGTTGTCGGCGGGCGAACTGGTGCGGTGCACGATCGTCGGGGCCGATGGGTACGACCTGATCGCGGTGCCGGTGGATGAGCTTGAGAAGAAGGTGAGCCTGAAGGTGATGCGCTAAGCGTTGCGGTGCGCGGCGCGGGCGTGCGGCTGGGGCGGGTGCGGAATCCCTGACTGCGGGGTCGGCGATGGCCCCCGATGAGGCCATCGCGGCGGGAATGAGCGGCTGTATCCGGGGGAATTCACACGCTTTGCGTGGCCCCGTGCATGGACGATGCGCGGGGGTATTCCTATCGTTCGATCCGCACACAATTGCCGCGATGGGACGAGCATGTTGCGCGTCGTGTCGCGAGATGACAGAGACGAGAAAGACGAGGCGCACATGGCCATTCGCGTTGGCATCAACGGTTTCGGGCGTATCGGTCGGTTGTTCTTCCGGCTGGCCAGCGAGCATCCGGAGATCGAGATCGTGGCGGTGAACGATCTTGTTCCGGCGGACAACCTGGCGTATCTGCTGAAGTATGACACGATGCACCGGCAGTTCGCGATCGGCGGCAAGCACGCCGCGGTGAGCGCGACGGAGACGAGCTTCACGGTCAACGGTCGCGTGACCAAGACGATGGCGGAGAAGGACCCGGCGAAGCTGCCGTGGAAGGACCTTGGCGTTCAGTACGTGCTGGAGAGCACGGGTCTGTTCACGGATCACGAGAAGGCGTCGGCGCACATCGCGGCGGGCTGCAAGCGTGTGCTGATCAGCGCGCCGACCAAGAGCGAGCCGGACAAGGTTCCGACGTTCGTGCTGGGCGTCAACAGCGAGCAGTACGACGCGGGCAAGCACACGATCATCTCCAACGCCTCGTGCACGACGAACTGTCTGGCGCCGGTGGCCAAGGTGATCAACGACGCGTTCGGGCTGGAAGAGGGCCTGATGACGACGGTGCACGCGGTGACGGCGACGCAGCCGACACAGGACGGCCCGAGCAAGAAGGACTGGCGCGGCGGGCGCAACGCCTACCAGAACATCATCCCGGCCAGCACGGGCGCGGCCAAGGCGGTGACGCTGGCGATTCCGGCGCTCAAGGGCAAGCTCACGGGCATGTCCTTCCGCGTGCCGACGGCGGATGTGTCGTGCGTGGACCTGACATTCAAGACGGGCAAGGACACGAGCCTGAAGGAGATCAACGCGGCGATGAAGGCCGCGTCGGAGGGTGCGATGAAGGGCATCCTCGGGTACACGGAGGAGGAGGTCGTCTCGAGCGACTTCATCGGCGATCGTCGGTCGTCGATTTTTGATGCCGGCGCGGGCATCGAGCTGAACAAGCGGTTCTTCAAGGTCGTGTCGTGGTACGACAACGAGGCCGGGTACGCGACGCGGTGCGTGGACTTCGTGCGGCTGATGGCGAGCAAGGACGGCGTGAAGTAAACGGTCCGGCCGAGCAACGGGCAGAATCCAGGGCCCCGGAGCGAGCGCTCCGGGGCCTTTTTGCTTGGCCGCGCGGGCGTACGCGGATGGGCCGCGGAGCGGGGGCGAGTTGGCATTTGCCGGTGGTGCGGGTAGGCTCTGGGCCTGAGCACCGACGCGGATCGGGGCGAGCACAGCGACGGGAGCGGATCATGCCCAGTGCGGATGACATCAAGCGGTCGATCGATGACATGCGGTACCGCGTGCTGAGCACGCAGATGTTCAGCGATCCGAGCAAGCGGCCGCTGCTGTACGGAATCGGCCTTGTGGCGCTGCTGCTGGTGGTGTTCTTCGGGGTGCGGCTGATGCGGGGCGGCGCGGAGGAAGCGAAGTTGCCGCCGGGGTCGGACTATGTGTCGCGGGCGTTCGAGGCGCTGCGCGAGGATCCGCGGTTTGCCAACAACGTGACGGTGCTGGCCTCGGGACCGGAGGGAAAGGTGACGATCAAGGTGGTCGCGGTGCTGCCCGGGCCGAAGGAAGAGGCGGAACTGCGGCAGAAGCTCGAGGCGCTCAGCCCGCCCGGGCCGATCGAGATCACGCGCGAGAGCCCCGCGGCGGGAAAGAAACAGTAACGGACTTCTTGCGTTGATCGCAGAGGGAGCGCGGCGTGGGCACAACTGCGGGGACCGGTCCGGGCGGCGGGCGTGCGCGGCAGTTGGTGCTGCTGGTGGTGACGCTGGCGCTGTTCGTCGCGGCGGGGGTGATCGCGTGGCCCAAGATTCGCCAGCGCATGCTGCCGTACGAGCAGCGGCTGGCCGAGGACGCCGCGGCGTGGATCGAGCGGGCGACGCCGACGATGCGGAGCGATCCGCGGTTCGCCGGGATCGTGCTGGAGTTCCGACCCGCAAAGGCGGAAGAGGGCGCGGCGATTGTGGCGACGGGAACGATCGAGCGACCGGCGGACATGATCGCGCTGGACACGCTGCTGAACTCGCTGAACCCCAACGCACCGGTGGAACTCAAGCCGACGTTGAAGAAGAAGAGCGCGGAGGAGTGAGCCCTGAGCGCTGAGCCCCGGGCGACGTGCACGGCCGCGGGGCGAGCGGAGAGGCCGGGATGTACGCGGGTGCCGGGACGCGGGGCTGCCTCAAGATCTGCACCCTGCGAGGTCTTTCGGTGGCGTTCCTGCCGCGGAGCGGGAACGCATGGGCGATCAGACGGTACGATGCGGGGCGTGCGGGCGGGTTGCGAGCAACTTTACAAGGAGCGAACATGGATCTTGCGATGTGGAGTCTGCGCGCGACGCGTGCGCTGTGCGGTGCTGGTCGTCTGGCGGCGGTGTTGGTGCTGGCCGGGGGAACCGCGGCGGGCGGGCTGGCGGGAGGGGTGGCGTGGGCGGGGAGCGGTGATGAGCCAACGAAGGATGGAGCGGGCGTCGCGCCGGCGAGCCCCGCCGCGACGGATGCGGGCAATGGTCCGGCGGCCGACGAGGCGAAGACCGGCGTGCTGGAGGTCCTGTCGACGGGGCAGGAGCCCAGGCGGCAACTTCGGCTCACGGCCGAGCCCGGGCGGGTGTTCGACATGACGATGGGCATGAAGATGTCGATGACGCAGAAGATCGGGGATCAGGAGAACACCATCCCGCTGCCGGAGAGTGTGAGCACGATGATGGTGTCGGTCACGGATGTTACGCCGGACGGCGAGATGACGATCACCATGGGCATTACGGACATGACGTTCAAGGCGGATGCGTCGGGGTCGCCGGCGATGGCCGCGGCGGCCAAAGCGGCGGCGAGCGGGCTCAAGGGGACGAAGGTCTCGATGAAGTTGCTGCCGACGGGCACCACCCGGGCGACGAACCTCGTCCCGGGCGAGGGGATGGACAAGCAGGCTTCCGCGCTCATGGAGTCCTTGACGCAGAGCGCGAACCAGATGGCTCCGGCGCTGCCGACGGAGGCGATGGGCGTGGGCGGGAAGTGGCGGCAGTCGCTCCGGACGACCATGATCGGAATCACGATGGAACAGACCACGGAGTTCACGGTCGTGGGGATGGACGATCGCGGCGTAGATCTCGAACTTCAGGTCACGCAGACCGCGAGTGAACAGGACTTGAAACTCCCCGGCATGCCGATGGGTGACATCAAGGTTCGGCTCCTGTCGTCGGCGGGAACGGGAACCGGGACGATGCGGATCGAGCCGGGCGTGCCGGTCGCGGCGCGGGCCCAGTCATCGGTGAAGGTTGAGCAGACCATGCGCACGACCATGGGGGAAATGGTCAGCGACGTGAAGCAGATCTCCAGCAATGAGATGACGCTGCGCACCGAGGCCAAGGACGGCGGCGGGAAGTAGGCGGACCCTCGGCGTTCGAGTCTGGTCGTGCGCGGAGTCCCGCGCACGGCCGACGTCTGAACGGCGGCGGTCGCGGCGCGGCCGGGTTCAGGAGCCGGTCAGCGAGATCATCGGGAAGGTCTCGGCGAGCGTGATGAAGATGTTGTTCGCCGCGTGGGCGATGATGAGCGGCCAGAGCCTGCGGGTCATACGGATCACCTCTCCAAGTCGTGCGTGATGTAGTCGCAGGCACAGACGGAGCGGAGCAGTTCGGGGGTGAGCTGCTGCCAAGCCTCGGCGCCGGCGTCCAGCAGGTGTTGGTAGTCGTCGAAGAC
>Ga0209990_10000126_pt1 | contig 75858 bp, 64 predicted proteins | sample NOAtaG_6_FD_187304 | JGI IMG/M metagenome (GOLD analysis project Ga0209990, IMG submission 187304) | Freshwater lake microbial communities from Lake Erie, under a cyanobacterial bloom - NOAA_Erie_Diel5S_2200h metaG (SPAdes) (version 2) | ecosystem: Environmental > Aquatic > Freshwater > Lake ... | reverse complement strand
GGAAATGGAATCAGACGAGTACATCACAAAGTACCCAACACCTGATAAGCAATACGAAGGTGCTATGAAGTACTGCACCTACGAATCAATCCAGACAGGTGCAATGGGCAAGGCTGCCAAGTAATGAACAAGGCAGCTAAGAAAGCCAAGATTGCTAAAGTTATGAAAGAGTTTAAGGCTGGAACTCTAAACTCTGGTTCTAGTAGAGGACCAGTAGTTAAGGGCAAAAAGCAAGCAGTTGCTATCGCTCTATCACAAGCAAAGATGTCTAACAAGAAGATGGGCAAGAAGAAGTAATGGCTAAGTCTCCAGCGTGGCAAAGAGCAGAAGGCAAGAACCCAAAGGGTGGCCTTAACGCAAAGGGTCGTGCCTCTGCCAAAGCGCAGGGGATGAACCTCAAGCCTCCGGTCAAGAAGGCTGAGGCTGCCAAGTCACCTAAGTCTGCAGGACGGCGCAAGTCTTTCTGTGGTCGTATGTGTGGAATGAAGGCAAAGAATACTTCTAGTAAGACTGCTAAAGATCCGAACTCAAGAATAAACAAGTCACTTCGTGCTTGGGATTGTAGTTGCAAATGAAAAAGAAAGTAGCATTTTGGGATACAAAGAATCCTAAGAAGACATCAAAGGCGCTAACGCCTGCACAAAAGGCAGCAGCAAAAGCACGGGCTAAGGCAGCAGGACGACCATATCCAAACTTGGTTGATAACGCAGCAGCAGCCCGCAAGAAGAAGTAGAGGAGATATAGGTGGCACTAGGAGTATACGGTACAACGCTATTGGACGAACTTAATCGTCTTGCCAATGGTGGCACCTATAGAGCACCAGGTGAGATGGTAGATGAAGCACTTGCTGCTCGCCAGTGGGCTGTCCAGCGTTCAGTAAGCACAAACTTAACAGACACAGTAGGAGTATTAAATGCGATTGCGGGTACCACTAGCGAGAACCGCCTTGATTACAATGGCGTATGTAACCTTATCGCTGGTACTTTTCAACTACCTGCAGCGCAGGCTCTCAGAGCGGTGTCAGAATGAGTGCTAAATTTAATCTAATCTGCGAACAAGCAACAACATTTAACTTTCAGTTCTCGATCAACAACGATGCTGTTCCGATCAACCTTACTGGTTACACCGGAACTATGACAGTACGCCCATTCGTTGGGTCAACTACTACCACCATCACTGCCACTACAACCAATGGTCGTATGGTCATTACTGGTGCTACTGGCACCGTGACTGTGACCCTGTCTGCAGCTCTTACAGAGCCAATCGTTCCTGGTCGCTATTCATATGACTTAGTACTAAATAGTGGATCTACTATCACTAGATATCTTGAAGGTTTATTTATCGTAACGGGGGCTGTAACGCTATGACCACTTATGTAGTTATTGAATCTATTACCCCGAACCAATCCTTAGTATTCTCAGCACAGCAAGGTCCTCAAGGTATCGGTGGAGCCACAGGTCCAACTGGTCCTAGTGGTCCTGTCGGTGCAACTGGCCCCACAGGAGCAACTGGTGCAACTGGTGTAACAGGTGCCACAGGCCCAACAGGTGCTACTGGTGTCACTGGACCTACAGGTGTAGGTGCTACTGGTGCAACCGGTCCTACGGGCGTTACAGGCGCTACTGGCCCAACTGGTGCTGATAGCACAGTCGCTGGTCCTACGGGCGCTACAGGGCCTGCAGGGGCTACAGGAGCCACAGGACCTACAGGTCCTACGGGTGCTGACAGCGTTGTTCCAGGTCCTACAGGAGCCACAGGACCAGCAGGAGCCACAGGTGCTACTGGTCCAGATGGAGCTACTGGTACAACAGGTGTGACAGGTGCTACTGGTCCAGCAGGTGCTACAGGGCCTACAGGAGCCACAGGGCCACAAGGTGTTACAGGAGATATGGGACCTATTGGTCTTACTGGTGTTACAGGCCCTATCGGTGCTACGGGTGACATCGGCCCTACTGGACCTACGGGATTAACAGGTGCTACTGGACCTGCTGGTGCTACAGGTCCTACAGGACCAACAGGTTTAACTGGTCCTACCGGACCAACTGGCGCTACTGGTGTTGGTAACATCGCAGGGTTTAATACCCAGACTGGTACTTCTTACACACTTGTTATTGGCGATCTCAGCGATATCGTTACTCTTAATAACGCTGCTGCTATTACCCTTACAGTGCCACCATCAGTCTTTAGTGCTAATGACCAGATCCACATAGTCCAATACGGAGCAGGTCAAGTGACCTTTGCTCAAGGTGCTGGAGTTACTATCCTTTCAACTGGTGCCACAACAACTGCTCCCAAGTTGAGAACTAATAAGTCTGCCGCCACGGTGATCTGTACGGCGAGCAACACCTTCTTGATCGTCGGAGACATAGTATAATCTCGCACTATGAGATTCCACGTCATAAGCCTGCCACATACACAAACAACTAAAGATTACGTCAACTGCGCTTATACTGAAAAGGTAAGGCGCTTTTGTATAATGATGAAGAACCTAGGCCATACGGTCTATCTCTATGCTGGTGAAGATAATGAAGCGCCAGTTGATGAGTTAATCACCTGCATCACTAAAGAACAGCAAGATGAAGCACTCGATGGTAAGCACTACACAGAAGCTGCCTTTGATAATGCGCTACCGCATTGGCAGATCTTTAACAGTAACGCCATCATTCAGCTAGGCAAGCGCCTGCAGAAGAAAGACTTTATCTGTCTTATCGGTGGCTATTCACAGAAGCCTATTGCAGATGCTTACCCAGACTATATGAGCGTAGAGTTTGGTGTTGGTTACGGTGGAGTATTTAGCCAGTACAAGGTCTTTGAGTCTTACGCTTGGATGCACAGCATCTATGCTGCTTTCAAGAACCCTACTATGGTAGATGGCAACTTCTATGATGCGGTAATACCTGGTTACTTAGAACCAGAGATGTTCCCGCTACAGGAGAAGAAGGAAGATTACTACCTCTACGTAGGACGTATGGTAGATCGTAAAGGTTTAGTTGTAGCACAACACGTCTGTAAAGAACTAGGCGTTAAGTTGATTATGGCAGGCCCAGGTAATAACCCAAAGATTGAATATGGTGAATGGGTAGGACCTGTTGGTCCGGAAGAACGAGCAAAGTTAATGGGCGGTGCTATTGCCCTATTTGCTCCAACGCTTTACATAGAACCTTTCGGTAATGTGGTGATCGAGGCGCAAGCCTGCGGAACTCCAACCATTACTACAGACTGGGGTGCTTTTACAGAGACTAACCCCAATGGAATAACTGGATACCGTTGCAGAAATGCAATGGAGTTTGCAGTAGCAACAGAATGGGTCAAGGACTTAGACCCAGTAGCAATACATAAGAGAGCAGTAGCGTTGTATTCATTAGATGCTATTGCACCACAATACGAGCAATACTTTGCAAGACTGCTGACTCTATGGGGAGATGGCTGGTATGAGAGGAAATAATGCCAACACTTAGCGATATGATAGATGAGGTTCGCTCATCTTTAGCAGGTTATACCCTGCGCCAAGATAGAATAACCTATCTCAATAGTGCTATATCATCTACTGCTACTGCTATAACTATCGGCTCAAGTTCTAACCTAGCCAAAGGCATCATTGAAATTGATGATGAATTGATCTGGATTGATAACTTTAGCCAAGCAAGCAGCACACTTAATGCAGCTCCAGGATTTGGCCGAGGCTACCAGAACACACCAGCCTCACCTCACGCACAATATGCTCAAGTAACTCTTAGCCCAACCTTTCCACGATCAATGATTAAGAAGGCTATCAACGATGTAATCAATAGCCTCTATCCTAAACTCTGGTCAGTTGCCTCAACTACCTTTACCTTTAATGCAAGCCAGACAACATATACCCTGCCAGATGATGTTGAATCAATCCTTTATATGTCTTGGCAGACAACAGGTTCTAGCCTTGAATGGCTACCTATCAACCGTTGGCGTGCAGACCCAATGGCAAACATTGCAACATTTAATACAACAAACACAGTAAATATCTACGAGAACATCCAACCTGGACGAACAGTACAGGTGTACTACACAACCACTCCTAATACTTTAGATAACAACACAGACGATTATGCAGATGTAACAGGGCTACCTAGTTCATCAGTTGAGGTAGTAATCCTCGGAGCCTGCTACAAGTTGCTCTCATATGTAGATGCTGGTCGTATCAACCTGAGTTCAGCAGAGGCTGATCTTAACGATACAAAGATTCCAAGCACAGCAGGCGTTGCTTCATCTCGTTATATCTACGCTCTGTTCCAACAAAGACTCAATGACGAAGCACTTAAACTTCAAGATAAGTTCCCTATCCGTATCCACTATACAAAGTAAGGCAGATAAATGACTAGACAGTATTCTTCTATTAGCGTTGAGACAACGCTGGCTGGTAGCATCAACACAACTGCTACTACTATGACAGTGGCAACGGGTACCGCTACAGCCCTAATGGGTGGTATTACCTTAGCCGGTGGTAACGTAGACATCTTCACCGTTGCACTAGATGCAGATACGGTCAACGAAGAGATTGTCTTCGTCACGCAGGTATCTGGTGACACACTAACAATCAGTCGAGGACAGGCTGGCACAGGAACTGCTGGAGTATCTGGTCTATCACATACTGCTGGAGCATCTGTCAAGCACGTACTTACCTCATCTGACTTGATCTTCTTTCGTAACAATGCCTCACCTGTAGCATCCTTTGGATTTAGCGGATCAACTTCTGGAACTACCACAGTACAGGCAACTGCAGTAGCTGGTACTACAACCCTTACGCTACCTGCTGCAACCGATACCTTGGTAGGTAAGGCAACCACAGATACTCTTACTAACAAAACTTTAACTAGCCCGACAATTAACGGTGCCACTATCGGCACATCAATTATCAACCTTGCCCTTAATGCACAGACTGGAACTACTTACACTCCAGTCCTTGCAGACAATGGCAAGTTGGTAACTCTGTCTAATGCTTCACCTATCACACTGACAGTACCAACTAACGCTTCGGTTGCCTATGCAGTTGGAGCACAGATCAATATTCAAGCAATAGATGCAGGACAGGTAACAGTTGCCGGTGACACTGGCGTTACTGTAAACGGTACTGGCACCAAACTGCGTGTACAGTGGTCTGCAGCTACGCTGGTGAAGGTGGCAACCGATACTTGGACCTTGATTGGAGATATCGTTTAATGCCAATTCTAGGAATTATGGCTTCAGCAATGTCTGCCAATCTATGGCAGCCACAAGGTGCCTATGATGCTTTGAGTACCGTTACAGTCCCATCAGGTGGAGTGGCGAGCATTACCTTTGCTGCTATTCCAACTGGGTATAAGCACCTTCAGGTGCGAGGAATAGCTCAATCTAATCGTGGAACATTTGTTAAGGATGATTTAGGTATTCAAGTTAATGGGGATACTGGGTCAAACTATGCTTGGCACGTACTAACTGGTAACGGATCTACCGCTGCTGCTAGTGCAACAGCATCAACTACCAATATGACTTTCTGGGATTATATAGGAACCCAGGTAACATTTTCAAAATTTGGTGGATTTGTGATTGACATTTTAGATTACAGTTCTATAAATAAAAATAAGACTTTTAGAGGTCTTGGTGGAACAGATGCAAACGGTAGTGGTTCTATTGGATTTAACTCTGGATTGTGGATGAACGCGTCTACGGCAATCAATACAATATCCTTGTACTCTAATACAAGTTCTACTCTGCAACAACACACTCAATTTACATTATACGGGGTACGCTAATGCCAAACACATACGTCGCACTCAGAACTGAAACTGTTACGGGAAGTGCTGCTTCATCAGTTACCCTTAGTCTTTCCGGCATTTCAGGGTATACAGATTTAGTTGTTGTAAGTTCTGTCAAAAATAATTCAGGTGGAAACCGTGCTTTGTTCTTTAGATTTAACGGTGATACAACAACTAACTATTCTTACACTGAACTTGATGGCGATGGGTCAACTGCCGTATCAGGCAGGTCATCCAGCTCAACATTTGGTTTAACTGGTAATGCAAGCAATACCAATTTTAGTACTGGCATTACTCAGATAATGAATTATGCTAATGCTACAACCTTCAAGACAATTCTTACCCGTTCTGCTGAAGCCTCAGTTGGAGCAAAAGCAGTTGTCAATCTATGGCGCAAAACGCCTGAAGCCATTACTTCAATTCAGTTCTTTCTTAACTCTGACAACATTGACATCGGCTCTACATTCTCACTCTACGGCATAGCAAATGCCGATCAGGGAGCTGCCAAAGCAACTGGCGGCATCATCACAGAGGATTCAACATATTGGTACCACACCTTCGGTGCATCAGGTGCCTTTATCCCTAAGCAGTCTTTGTCTTGTGACGTGCTAGTTGTTGCAGGTGGCGGCGGTTCTGGATGGGGCGGCGGTGGCGGTGGAGGTGCAGGCGGTCTTACCTACTACGCATCACAATCCTTAACTGCTATTTCACACAACGTAACTGTCGGTGGTGGTGGTCCTGGTGGAGTTAACTCAGGTTCTCCTCACGGTTCAAAAGGTACCAACTCACAGTTTGCTTCATTGACTGCATCAGTCGGTGGTGGTGCTGGTGCTGGTACTTCAGATGCAAATACAACAACACTTGTTAACGGTGGCTCTGGTGGTGGTGGCAATGGTCGCCAAGGTCAGTTCACTGGCGGCACTGCAACATCTGGACAGGGACAAATTGGTGGTAATGGTGTCCGTGTATCACCTAATGCCAACGAACCAGCAGGTGGTGGTGGAGGCTTTAGCGTTGCAGGAACTAACGGAGATTCTGTCGTAAGCGGTTCAGGTGGTAATGGTTCTTCTACTTATTCTTCTTGGGGTATTGCCACTGGTACAGGTCAAAATGTAAGCGGAACCGTATGGTATGCAGGCGGTGGCGCTGGTGGTAAATGGACTGGTCCATCTACAGGTGGTGCTGCTGGTAATGGTGGCGGTGGTGCTTTTACTACTAACACTAGCGGTGGTCCTGGACAAGCAGGACTTGCTAATACAGGTGGTGGCGCTTCTGGTGGATTTGGTACAAGCGCAGAAGCAGCAGCCGGCGGCTCAGGTATTGTCATAGTTCGATATGCGAAATAATAGGGAGATTAAATAATGTGGATAATCAACTGCGTTAATCATCTAACAATCCAATCACGAAAGGAAGTGTGATTGTCTTGCCAAACAATTATGTTCTTTTAGAAACAATCGCCCTTACCCAAAGCGCAGCCTCGGTAACTTTCGACAACCTACCTACTAGCGGTTACACCGATCTGAAGATTGTTTCATCTGCACGGTCTGACCGTGCATCAGTAGTAGATGATATTGCTATTTCTTTTAACGGTAGCACAACATCATTTTCTGGTCGTGAACTTTACGGCGATGGTACATCTGCCGTGTCTATTACCACAGCACGTGCTGCAAGTGTAGCCGCTGGTGCTAATGCAACAGCAAACACTTTTGGTAACTCAGAAATTTACATTCCTAACTACAGAAGTTCTGATAATAAATCTTTTAGCGTAGATGGTGTTCAAGAAACAAACGCAACTACTGCTTACGCTGTAATGATTGCTGGCTTGTGGTCAAATACAGCAGCAATTACAAGCGTTGGTCTTTCCCCATTAACAGGGCCTAACTTCGTTGCAGGTTCAACCTTCTCCTTGTACGGCGTTGCAGCCTTTGGTACTACCCCTGTACTTGCACCTAAAGCTACAGGTGGCAACAGTATTGAAAACGATGGCACCTATTGGATTCACACATTTACTTCATCAGGAAACTTTATTCCACAAACTGGACTTACTTGTGACTACCTCGTAGTTGCAGGTGGTGGTTCTGGTGGTGGTGGTTCTGGTGGAGTTGGATCTGGTGGTGGTGGTGCAGGCGGTTACAGAACCGCTACAGGATCATCTTTAATTGCCGCTACAAATTACAGTGTAATAATCGGTGCTGGAGCAGCTTCTGTAAATACAAATGTCCAAGGTAATAACGGAAGTAACTCAGTTTTTGATACAATAACCTCAACAGGCGGTGGCGGTGGCGGTACTTATGGCAGCCCTGATGGAACTGCTGGTAATGCTGGTGGTTCTGGTGGTGGTGGTGGAACAAGCGGTGGTGGCGGTAGCCCTGCTGGTGGTTCAGCCTCGCCATCCGGTCAAGGTAATGCTGGCGGCGCTGGTGGTACTGGCGCTGTATCACCATTTCGCGGTGGCGGTGGAGGTGGAGCTAGTGCGGTTGGAGCAACTGCATCTGCATCAGGTAATGGCGGCGCTGGAACAGCATCATCAATTACTGGCACTTCAGTAACACGCGCAGGTGGTGGTGGTGCTGGTGGCAATCCAACAGCAGGCGCAGGTGGTGCAGGTGGTGGTGGTGCTGGAGCAAACACAGGCGGCGTTAATGCAACAAATGGAACAGCAAACACAGGCGGTGGTGGAGGCGGTGCTGCTGGAATTAGCGCAAACTCTGGCGCAGGCGGTTCAGGCGTAGTAATTATTAGATATCCAATAGCGTAAAGGAAAATAAAAATGTCACATTGGGCAGAGATTGACGAGAACAACATTGTTCTCCGTGTACTCGTTGGCAATAACAGCGAGCCAGATGAAGGCGAAGCCTTTATGAATTCACTCGGTGGTACCTGGGTTAAGACCAGTTACAACGGGAATGTAAGGAAGAACTTTGCAGGAATTGGGTTTCACTATGACCCAACAAATGATTGGTTCCACGCACCTCAGCCATTCCCATCTTGGGTATTGGATGAGAACGCACAGTGGCAGGCACCTGTGGCCTACCCAACAGATGGCTTGATGTATGTATGGGATGAAGAGACAACCGACTGGAAGGCAATCACAAATGACTGATAAGAAACTTGTAGTAGATGTAGCAAAGGGAACGTCAGCCTATATTGACCTAACCCCAGAAGAGATCGAGCAGCGTGCAGTAGATGCACAGGCTGCTGCTATTGAAAAGGCAGAGCGTGATGCTCAAGAAGCAGCTAAGGCAGATGCCAAACTATCTGCTCAGGCAAAGCTCCAGGCTCTTGGCCTATCAGGTGAAGAGATCGCAGCACTTACAAACAACTAAGGAGTCACAGTGCCATACGGCGACGACATCACCGAGGGAATACCCTACGTACTCTCCAACCCTGCAGGATCTACTTCGTATACTCCAACTGGACCAGCCTACGATGTAGCCTTTGCTGCTCTTCCATTCTTTCTTGCTGCATCCGATGAGCAACCTTATCGTCGAGTAACAGCGCAGTATCGCAAGCAACAGATTGACCAGACGCGTGAGCCTGGTGAGCAGACGCTCACCGGTTGGTGGGTTAGATCTCAATCCTCGTTCCACTTCGGAGCGGGGATTAAGTATTTCGAGCCTATCCAAGAGGAGTCGCTACGCTTTCAGTACACAGAATCTAAAGGTTTAGATGTCTGGACTAGAGGACAAGCAACTCTACTGAACACCACAGTCAGAGCTGAGCCTGCAACAGCAACTAACCTATCTTTATTTGGCGCTAGAGATACTACCAATAACGTAGATGCAGTTGTCTTTACTGAAGGACCCGATCTAAAGAAACTTACTATGAGTGGTGATACACCTACTGTTACCACCTACACTCTAGTAACAGTTCCGCACACACTTGATTTCAAGTCATTAACCTCTGATGGCACTAGGTACTTTGCAGCAGATAATGCTCGCATCCATAGAGGTAATATATTTGGTACCACATCTGATGGTCATATTTACGATCTTGGTGGTCCAGTAACTACAGTAGTACTGCGCTATGCAAAGCAACGTTTACTTGCTGGAGTTGATAGAGATCTATATGAACTAGATTCTAACAAGACACCTACTTCAGGTGGTCACGCTCTACCTACTGAACTCTATACACACCCAAATCCATCTTGGGTATGGACAACTATATCTGAAGGACCGGCTGCTTTCTATGTTGGTGGCTATGCTGGATCTCAATCATCTCTATACAAGATTACACTAGATACTGCTACTCCTAACTCTCTAGGTTTCCCAACACTAGAGACACCTACTGTTGTAGTTGATCTACCAGAGGGTGAGATACTCAATGCCTTCGATGTATACCTTGGTACCTTTGGAGTTCTTTGCACCAATAAAGGTGTAAGAATTGCAGTGGTATCTGCCGATGGTAACGTCAGTTATGGACCGTTACTGTTAGATACAGAGTGCAAGAGCGTAACCTTCAAGGATAGTTTTGCTTATGTAACAACCTTGCAAGGTGCTGAGTCAGGTCTAATCCGTATTGATTTATCACAGCCAGTAGTTCCTAACAGCCTTGTCTTTGCTTATGCTTGGGATGTTTATGCAAGCGGTGAGACTGCCAATCCAGTATCTACAGACTTCCTTGGTTCTACCGATAGAGTTGTCTTTGGTGTCCCAGGTGATGGAATATGGATTGAATCTGCAAGCACTCTTGTACCAACAGGTTACCTACGTACCGGTTATATCCGCTACAACACACTTGAGACTAAGATCTACAAACTGCTACAAGCTCGTATTGATACAACCAATGGCAGTATCACTATCCAATCTATTGACTCAACCGATACTGAATATGCTATTGGTGTTTTCTCACAAGGTGAGACTGTTCCTGAGATCAACGTAAACTACCCAACTACTGCACAAGAGTATCTAGGCTTTAAGTTTACTATGACTCGATCAAGCAGTGATGCTACTAAGGGACCGCTATTTACTGGCTATCAGTTGAAGTCACTACCTGCCGTTCCACGTCAGCGCCTGATCCAATACCCAGTCTTCTGTTATGACCACGAGAGCGATAAGTTCAGCAACGAAGTAGGCTATGAAGGATCTGCCTATGCTCGTATGTCTCAACTTGAGCAGGTTGAAAATGTTGGTGACACTATCCGCGTTCAAGACTTTAGAACCGGTGAGTCATACCTTGGCATCATCGAAGAGATGGACTTCATCAACAAGACTCCAGAGGATAAGAGATTCTCTGGCTTTGGCGGAACACTTCTAGTTACGATTCGGACGGTCTAATGCAAGCACAAGACTATGCAACGGTAGCAGTAGCAGTAGTAACCATCATTGGTGGCTTTGCTGCAGCAGTAAGGTGGCTAGTAAAACACTACCTCAATGAACTCAAGCCTAACTCTGGCAGTTCACTCAAGGATTCAGTAATCCGTTTAGAAGAGAAAGTAGAGATCCTCTACCAGATCCTGATACAGAAGAAGGAGCTATGATCCCATTAGCAAAGAAGGCCACACCTGCTGCTATCGCAGCACTGCGTCAAGCAACAGCTCACTTTCCTAAGCGCAAGAAGGCATCAGATGGATTGCTACCTAGTGCAGCACACGTTCATCAGAACCCTAACTCAGACCACAACTCAGGCTTTGCAGTAGATATCACACACGATCCTGATAAGGGTATTGATTGCACCATTGCCTACATAGATCTGCGTAATGATCCACGAGTAAAGTACCTGATCTTCCAGGGCAGAATCTGGTCAAGAGAAAAGGGTGACCGTGATTACACCGGTTCCAACAAGCACAACAAGCACCTACATATTTCGATCAAGGAAGGGTGCGGCAACGACACCTCACCTTGGTTCCCTTGGCTGCCCCAGCCAAAGGCTATCAACAAAGTAAAGGCAGCAGTTAAGCCTTTACCTAAGAAGAAAGAGAATAAATGAAAATCAATGCAAAGATGAAATCAATGCTCGCAACATATCTCCGTGCAGGAGTAGCGTCAGTAATTGCGCTATACCTAGCAGGAGTTACAGATCCAAAGGCTTTAGCAACAGCAGGTATCGCTGCTATCGCAGGTCCATTGCTCAAGGCACTAGACCCAAAAGCATCAGAGTTTGGACGTGGAGCTAAGTAATTAGCCCATAAGCGCGAGGCAATGGCCCCCTGCTCAGGAGAAATCCTGGGTGGGGGGCTTCTTTTTTTATGCCAGAAAAGAACGAAACCCCTACAGGCCGCGAAGTCTGTAGAGGTTTAGTCCAGCACTCGTGGGTACTTGGTTTCCCCACTGCTTAAAAAATACCAGAGTTGCTATCGTTATTCAAGTGTGTCTTTAGGCGGTGACAGTTAGCACAGAGCGTCTGTAGGTTAGACGGGTCGTGGTCCCTGCCATCCCCGTTGATGTGGTCAACGTCAAGCTGACTGCTGTGGACTGGGATGAAACCACATTGCTCGCAGGTGTCTTTCTTGTGGAGTGCGTATGGGTACTGGTTCTTAATAATGTTACGTTTGTAGACTGCCTTGCACCGATACCTGCTAGAGAGGGGATTGTTCTTGTCTCTGAGTTTAATCTTGGTCTGACCACAGACTGAGCATAGCGCAGTCCGAGCAGACTCATCAATATCCGTTAGCTTGTGGTCCATCAGGGTTATCCACAGGGCAGGGTATTGTTACCAGATTTCCACAGTTGGCACAGGTTCCGTCGAGGTGCCACCAAGCAATGTCATAATCTTCAAAGGCTGCCATAATGTTGAACATAGTGCAGCCACAGGTACAGGCGTGGATCGGGCCTAAAGCCCTCAGATCGGCTCCAAAGGGGGCAGGAAGGCCATCGTAGAGTTTGCGCCTGCCTATGAATTTCTGCAGGGAGAGTAGACGGAGCAGCATACTGTCGGGCCTCCACATTCCTCGGCCCGATAAGGGCCGCTGTACTGTTATTCGCCTACGGCTCATATTGTACACAGAGCCTGCCAAATGTGTGTCTTGCGACACGCCGTGATATGATCTGCCAATGACAACTCTGGTAGGTATCCAAGGACCTGACTTCGTAGTACTAGCTGCTGATTCGCAGATCACCGATAACGATCAGCGCATTATTTCTACTCAGACACCTAAGATCGTAAGCGTAGGTGACTACCTGATAGGTATCACGGGCGACTCAAGACCTGGAGATATCCTCGCGTTTAATTGGAAACCACCAACGTATAAGAACTATGATCCGGTGGAGTGGATGGGTAAGAAGATACTGCCAAGTATCTACGCTGCCTTTAAGGATAATGGATACGACCCATCCGATAAGGAAGCTAACTTCGCCTACCTCATTGCCTTCAATGGGATGTTATTTTCCATCGGATCAGATCTATCATTCAACGCCAGTGAACGTGGACTCTTTACAGCAGGTAGTGGTGGAGCATTTGCTCTGGGCTACCTCTACTCACTCAAACCTGGTTCTTACAAGTCCCTGCTTATGTCTAAGGTAGTAGCAGAACGCGCAATAAAGATCGCGTCGGTACTTGACGTGAACACCTGTCCTCCGATTCAATTAGTTACTCAACAGAAAGGATAAGATAATGCTCGAATTTTTATTTGGATTACTGTTTGGCTTTGTACTAGCGTATGCCTTAGATGCTTTTCTACAGTATAGAGATAACCGATAATGGAAAAGACACTTAGCTATGCGATAGAGGAAGCAATACAATCTGGTCGTAGATCAGCAACTCCGGTCTTTATGGAGATAGAACTGCGTGAGCAGATCGCACAACAGTTAGAAGCAGCCAACTATCCAGGTGCTGCATTTATCGTAAGGAACCCGCAATGATTACAGATCCCAAGGAACTGCTACTAACAGTGCTCCACGCTAAGGATGCCTCTCGTGATCGCAGTACTCAGACACAGGTAGGTCCATCAGAGATTGGTGGTTGCCGTCGTAAGGTCTGGTACCGATTGAACGGACAGCCACATACCAACGATAACCAGTCAAAGCTGGCAGCAATTATGGGTACTGCTATCCACGCTGCAATCGAAGAAGCAATCGGTCACCTAGATCCAGATGGCAAGGACTACCTAGTAGAAACTGCAGTAGCACACGGTGATATGAAAGCACACGTGGACTTGTTTATACCTAGCACCGGAGCAGTCATTGACTGGAAGACAAGCAAGGTCAAGAACCTTTCTTACTTCCCATCAAAGCAACAGCGTTGGCAGGTGCAGATCTATGGCTATCTGCTATCGCAGAATGGTCACACAGTCAACACTGTGAACCTAGTTGCTATAGCTCGTGATGGTGCTGAGAAGGATGTCAAGGTTCACTCAGAACCTTACGATGAAGATGTTGCACTAGAGGCTATGGAGTGGTTAACTGAGATCAAGAAGATGGAGACTGTTCCAGAACCTGAGAAGGATGAATCTTTCTGCAAGCATTACTGTCAGTACTATGACGCATCAGGAACGATGGGTTGTGTTGGCTTAAAAAAAGAACATATCGTCCTTAGTGAAATAGTGATTGAGGACGAGCAGATTGACAAGAACGCCTTGCACTTTCTACAATTAGATGCAAAGATCAAAGAGTTAGAAACGCAAAGAGATTCAATTAAGAGTTCTTTCGAGGGAACCGTTGGTGTTACAGCCAGTGGTATTGAAATCAGTTGGACAAAAGTTAAAGGTCGTGAGACAGTTGACAAAGATAAAGTTAAAGAACTTATTGGTTATGTCCCAGTAAGTGTAGGGCTAGAAACTGCCAGATTAAACATCAAACCAAGTGGAGGAAAGTAAATGGCTACAGAAGGAACAAAGTTCCAGGTTAACTACAAGTTATCTGATGGAACACTTATCAATCTTTATGCTGCAACAGTTGGAGAACTAGAAGCGGGACTAGCAGATCTTGCTATGAACGCACTTAACATCAAGGCAACAGGTGTCGAACTAGGTGCAAGCACAGCAGCAGCACCAGCACCAACAGTTGCATCAGTAGCTGCAGCCTTTAATGCAACACCAGTTGCTATTGACATTTCTGGCATTTCTGGTCAAACCTGCCGTCACGGAGCAATGACATATCGTGAAGGCACTAATGCTCAGGGTAAATCTTGGAAGGGTCATATGTGTGCTGCACCAAAGGGTGCGACAGACAAGTGCGAAACTATCTGGGTCCGATGATCGGTGCGCGAGCCAAGGTTCTATGAGAATCCTGCTTGCGCTACAGTCGGTGGCGACTTCTGGTTCCCTGAAAAGGAGGCCGGAAGTTCTAACACAACCGAGATGGTTATGGCTAAATCAATTTGTAGAAGGTGTCCACATCAAGCAGAGTGTGCTGAGTGGGGAATACAAAATGAGCAGCACGGTATCTGGGGTGGCGTTGCTGAAGGTGAACGCAGGTTAATCAGACGTAAACGACGCATAACATTAAAGGGGGAAGGCATTGCTTGACTTATCACGTGCTTGGAGTGGGGTGCTTACCAAAGCAACACCTCTTCCGGACGTGTGGCAGGGCTTAGCACTCAAGCAGATTAAGTTCCGAAGAGGACAAGTCTGTATGGTAGCTGCAGCACCTAACGCTGGTAAGTCTATGTTTGCTCTCATCTATGCGATGAAGGCAGATGTGCCAACTCTTTTCTTCTCGGCAGATACTGATACAACAACTGTAATGATGAGAGCAGCATCTGCTGCATCTGGTCACTCACAGGTATCAGTAGAGTCGAACCTATCTAAGGATAAGCACTACTACGACAAACACTTTGGCAAGTTGGAACATATCAAGTGGGTCTTTGATTCATCACCATCACTAGATGATATCGAGTTAGAGATCAGAGCATATGTAGAACTCTACGGCCACGCTCCAGAGTTGATTGTCATAGACAACTTAATGAATGTGGCAGCAGAGACTGACAATGAGTGGGCTGGCTTACGTGCGATTATGATGGAGCTGCACGATATGGCACGTAAGACTGAAGCCTGCGTACTTGTGCTACATCACGTATCTGAGCAGAGTGAGTATGGATCACCATCTCAGCCACCTGCTAGACGTGCTATTCACGGCAAGGTAAGTCAGTTGCCGGCGTTGATCCTGACGCTGGGTTATGACCCAACCAACGGTGAGTTGAAGGTAGCTGCAGTGAAGAACCGCTTTGGTCCACACGCTGCAGATGGTAAGGATTACGTAACACTGTTCGTTAACTATGCTGCTTGTCAGATCTCTGATAAAAATGCCTGGGGTGTTATGCTAAGAAACGATGTAATAAATAAATATGGTGGCGACTATATCCTCCAAGAATAGATAGGGAATTAAATGGCTGAAGTACAGTTAACAAACAAGTACCGAGATAGCATTAAGATAGAAGCACTACGCACAGACGTTGATGCAATCAAGGTAGACTTAACCAACTTCGTTGGTGCGCTGCTGCAATCTGGTATTGTCGAGTTAGTTAAAGATGAAGAAGGCAATGTGGTCTATAAGATCAACAAGGTTGTACTGGTAGATGAGCAACCCGAAGTACAATAAGGCTAAGGGTGCTGCCTTTGAGATAGATGTTATGAAGTGGCTACGATCTATGGGTCAAGTAGCTGACCGCTTACGTCTAGCGGGTAAAGATGACGAAGGTGATTTAGTATGTGTTGTCGCGGGACAGACCTACATACTAGAACTCAAGAACACGGCGAGACTAGACTTGCCAGAGTTCTGGAGGCAAGCAGAAGTTGAGGCGCTTAACTACGCTAAGGCTCGTGGTATCGGGGAAGTGCCACTGCATTATGTTGTAGTTAAGCGTCGCAACTCTGGCATAGATAAGGCTTGGGTAATCCAAGATCTAACACAATGGTTGAAGGAGAAGCAGTAATGGCTATTGCCATCAAGCCTCTTCGTCGTAGAAGGCGTACTGCACAACGCGGTAAACCGATGAGTCAATCCCAGAGATGGGGGAAGGTAGAGACAATAATGCCAGTACCAGAAGGTCAAATCACCACATCAGAGATACTAATTCCTGATGCAGTAGAAGAAGCAATCGTAGAAGCTGATGCTGAAGAAGCAGTAGAAGAGTACGTTGCTGAGAAGCCAGCACCTAAGAAGCGAGCAAAGAAAGTATGACAACCAAGATTGGCCTACCTGAAAATCGTAGGCGACTCAAAGGATTAGGTTATGAATCTGCAAAGAGTGAGTCCTTCGATCAAGGATACAACGCTGGCTTTGATGCAGGTGTTCTTTGGCAAAAGGCTCAGCAAGAACTAGAAAGTAAGAAGGTAGAAGAATGATCTGTGACAACTGTATCAAGGCAGGTGAGGAGAACTCACTCAACCATCTAAAGCGTGCTGCACACTGGCACGAGAAGTGTGAAGGATGCGTATGCCAGCACAAGACTGGTCAAGGTTGGGTAAAGGTAGAGGGAGTTCGAACTCCACTTCTGCAAACGCAATCCCCATAGGTCCTATCGTCTCCTACTTCGGTGGTGAGGTACGAGAAGGACAGGATGTATCGGTTAAGTGTTGCTTGCATAGCGACACTCGTAGGTCTGCTGTAATCAATACGTATAAGAATTTATACTTCTGCCACACCTGCGGTAAGGGTGGCAATGCAGTCAACATAGTCTGCATCATAGAGAACTTGGAGTTTAGGGATGGCCTCAAACGCGCAGTCGAAATTGCTACTGGAAGCGGCGCAGCGATACGCCCAAGAGGTAAGTCCGGAAACTCTGGTCGCACTAGACGAACGTGGGATCTCTGAACTTGTAGCAGCTAAGTTCCAACTAGGCACAGTCACTGGTGCAATGAATGGTCACGAGATGTATGAAGGATGGATCTCTATCCCTTACATCACTGCCGGTGGCAGTTGCGTAGGCTTTAAGTTCCGTAGGTTAGATGATGGCAAGCCTAAGTATGGCTCACCTTCTGGACAGAAGGCACACCTTTACAATGTTGCAGATGTGCTACCGCTATCGCCTTACATAGTTATCTGTGAGGGTGAGTTAGATGCAGTCATTACTAGCGGGATGTTGGGTATCCCAGCAGTGGGAGTCCCAGGAGTACAGTCTTGGAAGCCACACTTTCCTAAGTTATTTACTGGCTATGAGACTGTCTTTGTTGTGGGCGATAATGATATTAAAGAAGATGGGTCCAACCCTGGCGCTGACTTTGCTAAGCGTGTCGCCAACGAGATATTGAACTCAACTATTGTTACACTACCACCAGGTATGGACATCAATGACTACTACCTAGCACACGGAGCAGATGCTACGCGGGCTTTGCTAGTGGGTGAATCGAAGGGTGAGTAAAGAAGAATGGCAGATGATTCTACAGACTATACAGCATATGGGCTTCCAGATCCTCGAAGTGGATACGGCAACCGAGACTATCTTGATACGACCTATCGAGACAAGATAAGTCCGGAGTTCATTACAGATGTATGGCGCATTATGGATACCGCAGGTAACCTACTCATTCGTAAGCATCACGACTACGGCCCAAAGAATATTGCTCAGTCACCAGGTGGACCACTTAATGGTCTGCGTGTACGTATGTGGGATAAGATAGCTCGCATCAATAACCTTCTTGACTCAGGCGTGCAGCCTAGCAACGAGTCCTTGCGTGATTCATTCCTGGATCTACTTAACTATTCTGCTATTGCAATGATGGTCCTTGACGAGACGTGGCCTGATGAGTGATCTCCACCCTATTGTCTATGAGTTAGCGCCGTCAGTTGCTTATGCAATTCACCGGCGCTACAAGCATTGGGTAGAGAGAGATGATGTTACTCAGGAGTGTATAGCGTGGGCTATCACACGTAATGCCTACATCACAGAGCAGATGAATGTGGAAGATCCTAAGCAATTAGAGTATAACCAGAGACGTGTTGCTTGGCAGATGAAGCGTGCAGTCGAACGCTATGCACGCAAGGAGAAGGCCAACAAGTCTGGCTATCAGATCAACGATGAGGTTTACTACCAGACCTTTACCCTTGGTCAGCTACTGCCTTTCGTTATTGCATCAGTCATAGATGGCACAGTATTGGAGCAAGTGCAGGAGATGATTAAAGATGGTCAGCCACGCGGATCATCTAGTCCAGCAGAAGGTGGCAACCTACTCATCAGCCTGATAGATATTAAGAAGTGTTATCTCAAGTTAGATCAGAAGGATCAGACTGTATTACGTATGCGCCACTATGATAACGCTACCTTGCAGCAGATAGCGCAGTACTTAGAGTGTGCAGTATCTACTGCTGATCGTAGATGCACCAACTCACTGCGTAGATTGCAAGAAGAATTAGGTGGGGAGACACCCTTCCGATGAAAGAAGAAGAGTTATTTAACTATCTCAAAGGCAGCCTATATCCTGACTTAGTTAAGAGTCCAGGGATCTATGATACTTATGATTGCACCAGTGAGAAGGCTGCTCACTATATCGAACTCAAGTGCAGGCAGACTCACTATCCCACACTGCTTATCGAAGAGATCAAGTACCGCAAGCTCATCACTCAGGCAGCAGAACGAGATCTGATCCCGTACTACATCAACTCCACTCCACTTGGTATCTATTCTTTTGATCTTATGGATCTGCCAGAACCTAAATGGTATACACAAGTGATGCCAGTCTCTACTGAGTTTGAGAATAAGAATAAGACTTACAAGTTAGTAGGTTATCTAGATATAGAAGAAGCGGTGAAGCTATGATCTATGCTTTTAAGTGTGAGTGTGGTAATACCAGGGAGATTGAGCAGTCTATCCACGCTGAGATCATTGAGCCTATGTGTACTGACTGCCATAGTTCTATGAGTCGTCTCTGGTCCTCGCCCGCTATCACCTTTAAGGGTCCAGGGTTCTACAGTAACGGCGGTTAAAGCACTAACCCCCACCGGAAAGAGGTAACGGTGAGGGCTAGTCCTTCGAAAGGAGGGCAAGATTATTGTAGCACGGAGATAGCTACGTGGCAAGGATCGCCACCCTCATTCCATTCATATAGTTCTTCTTCATTCATATAGTCAAAGTTGCCATCGTGTGTGGCACAGTAGGGTTTACTTATCCACCCTCTCTTGATCCCGAACATAAGCCATAGATTAAACATCAGTACCACCCTCTTCTGTCTGAGTGTCGGAGAGCGCTACACGCATCGCCTCTATAGCGATGACCAATGTATCGTATACCGTGAAGGATTTGAAGTTCAGGCTCTCGACTTTTCTCTCTAAGGAGTTGAGCAATTCCGTAAGCTGAGGATCCTTGTCTGTTCTTAGCGAGGTGGTCAAACCTGCTCTCACGGGTCCATAAGGTGATAAGGCACGTTGTTTGCTTGTCCGTATATCCGAGAGCGCGACTATATTGCTTGGCGATTCGTTTGTTCTCACGCTTTTCCTCCATCGTTGCCTTGGTCTGGACCGGAGCTGGCTTGGTCGCCCTCTCCTCCACCCGTAAGTGATGCACTGGCGTTAAGATCCATATGCTGGTCAGTACTGCCGTCAATATCAAGCCACTTCTTACCCATCTGTTCATCTACAATTTTCTCCTGTTCGAGCAGTTCTTTGTATGTCTCAGGGTAAGCATTGGATAGGCGTGTCATTGCCCTATCCCTCGCCCTCCGATAGTTGCGATAGCTTACTGCGCTGCGCTTGGCAGACTCTATCCTTCTAGCGATCTCCATTATTAAACTTATCCTCCGTTACTATCAGTGCATATGTTACCAGTAGAATTGCTATTAAACCCAAGGCGTAGCTCACTTGCCCTCACCCACCTTAGATCCTACGATTGCGGTCACTTCGATAGGTCTGCCCACCATATGAGCGTCCTCATCATTACTATTCCACGCGGAGATGAATACCCTCGCCCCCTCTGGTGAGCGCCAGTACCAGTCAAACATATCCTCAATGTTCTCCCCTCCCCATATGGCTACGCCTTGCGGGTCGGTGACTTCATATAGGTAGATCAGATTCTCATTGGTCGAATAGAAGTTAGTCATCGTCACCCTCCTGAATATAATCAAGGTCAATGGACATAACTATAACTATCTCGCTATATCCACCTTGCCCTCTTGCTAGTTGCAGCACTATCTCATTGCTATCTGCATCACCCAAAGCACCTAGATAGGTAGCTTCTGCCACAGTACTAGCGTCTAAGTAGGCCCCGTCCTGATATAAGCAAGGGATACTCATACCCTGCTCAGCTAAATCTTTACGCATAGTTACTTTCATTATCGTCCCTTCCTCTCTTCTAGGTAGTTGATAAGGTTGATCTCCTCTAGCGCCCGTATCATACGCTTGAGGTTCTCCACGCCCTCTCTCTCATCACCATTGGTGAGTTGCTCGATGGCTAGATCCTTGCATAGATCCGCCTTAGCAATTAGATATTCTTTATTCATTACTCTCCCCCTCACAATCGTGGTTATAGATACCGCAGACTACGCAGATATTACCGCTATCTAGTAGGCAGTACTTAGCCCCCTCTATATCTTCGATCATATTTTCAGCGTCGAAGTCGCCCGCGCATACCATACAAGTTGCTAGTTCCATTACTTGCCCTCTTTCGCTAGTTTAAGTGCAGATATTGCACCCTCGATATACTCTTGTGTGTGCATAGAAAATAGGCCAGCCTTGATATTAGCCAGCTCGATCTCGCACCATTCCAACTCTTGTGTAATTGTTGGTGTCTCCATTACTTGCCCTCTCTCTCTTTGATAGTTAGCTCATTCTCACACTCTACGCAGGTGTCAGAATTATATTCTTTGCGGTCATACTCTCTCTCACACGTATCACACGTGATCCATTCTGAGTTATCGTCGAAGGCAGGGTCGGCAGCGTAGTAGTAATCGCTCACTCTTTACCCTCCTCGGCTATAAGTTCTTGCAAGTATTCGATAGCTACCTGCCTGGCGTCAATATAACCGGTGCCTACGATAAACTTAGGTGGGAATAGCCTGGCCTTTAACCCTTCTAATTGTTCTTGAGGGGTCATATTTGCCACCTCTCCTAGCGTGTAGATGTATGCCATTACTTGCCCTCCCCTGCCTTATGGGTGCAGCAATCGCCACAATTCCCACAATTACCGCACCGGTTATCTCTACTTGATAGCTCATAAGAGTCACCGCACCTATCGCACTCTCCCTCTATCGGGTGCAGATATCCTCCCATAGTGGAGATGAGATTGGTACGAATAACTATCCCGCCCTCACCCTCTTCCACCGCTGCACCTTGCATATTCTCTTCCACCCATAGTCTTAGATCTTGCAAGGTATCTATCTCTTGTAGTTGCATTACTTGCCCTCTTCCACTTTAATCTAGGGCAACTTGCCCTCCCTTACCCTCTCCCTCTACCGATAGGAGAGAGGATAAGAGATAACCTATTGCCTTACCTTACTATACCGTACTCTTACTTTATTATCTCATAACCTAAGCGGGCGCAGCTCTCGCGGTAACTACGCTTAGCGTCCCTTACGCTATAGCCGTAATAGGTACTACTCTCTAGCCACTTTACGCCTTGCCAGTAGACTAGTGCGCTTACTACTATCGCCCCGCTAGGGCGTACTCTTTCGATTATCACTAGGCCACCGCCTCAACGAATAGGCCGGCCTTAAGGTACGCCTTAACGATTGCCCTCGCCCTCGCCTCGCTTAGGTCTGCCACCGCTAAGATCTCGCCGGTGTGGGTGTCCTTGATTATCGTGTAACGCTTAGCCTTAGCACTCATTACGCCACCGCACCCTCTCGCGCTTGACGATTAGCGCAGGGATAGCAATAGGTCTCAGTAGGTACGCCTAGAATAAAGGCATCCACCCCGCTATAGACTAGATCCGTACTCTTGCAGCTCTTACACTCTTTCATCTCTTGCCCCTTTTCTCATAATCTGCCCTATAGTTAGGTGCAGACTACCCCGCACCGGTAAGCCGGTGCGAGATAGTACGCAACTAGATACCTACGCACTCACTCATAGATCCGATACACCATCCCTCGCCCGTAAACCATAGGTTACCGGCTACCCATAGGGCTAGGGCTAAGCCCGCCCCAATTAGGATCGCCCGCACGATACGCCCGCGCTTATTAAGTCTCACGATAATTCCCCCAATTCTTTATGAAAATTCCACTCTCTAGTACGCTCTAAGATTAAGCGGTTAAGCTCTACACGGGCGCACGATACCGTGCAATAACCCCGCGATAAGTGAGATAGTCTGCCCGTAAAGTGGACGGGGGTAAATCCTGCGGGCATAAGGCAGCTAGCCCCGCACCCGTAACACTTAAACGCCACCGCGCTCATATTCTGCCCTCACGATCTAGGGCGCAGCCGTGACAGTCGCATATCTGCGGGGCGATAGTACAATTCCACCGCGCAGACTTACGGGCATCTTTAAGAGTCGGATAGTATGCAATAGGTGAGCCGTCGCTATCCTTTAACCATTCACGGCCTAGCTCACCATAAGGGCATAGGGTTACGATCTCATATTCACGGGGCAGATCGTCGCGCTTGCTTGATACGATCACCATTAAACTATCGGCGCGGGGCGTAATGCTTACCGCCTTAAAGTCTGCGATCCTACTATTAAAAAACCGCATAGTGTCGCGGGTAAAGTAATAGCCCTGCGCCTTGCTTGCTATCTGCGATTCGTGCCAGATTTCGGCGGGGCGTGTAGGGTAATTTCGGCAGCCGTTGCAGCTGCAAGGGTAAACGGTGAGAGCCTTATCGTTTGACATATTCTAAGCCTTTCGGTAGTTGTTGATCTTGCTATGCCTTACTATACGGTATAGGGCAGCTATTGCAAGCACATTTCACAATTATTTTGCGGATTACTGGTCACACTTTCGACAGTAACACGGTAGACAGATAGGCCGGTGGTGTCTGCCCTGTTAGGGCTTGCCGGTAGGGATAAGAGCCGGATCTATCGGCACCGGTGCAAGGGTTAGCGGTATCGGATACTTAATTAGGGGAATAGGTGAGCGATAGACCGCCAGAAGATGAGCAAGCCCCCAACAATTCACTAGACCACCGCGCTAGACCGACAGACTAAACCGACAGTAGGGCAGGGGTAGACGGCAACAGGACAAACAGGCACCCGCCCATAGTGAAAACACCAGACACCATACCTATACACCCTCACAAAAAATATTTGCTAAAGTGAAAGCTAAAAGTGGCCTCTGAACAGGACTTATACCGGTGTGATAGACATCACAGAAATAAAACGGGAAATGCGTTAAATTTCCTGCCTTAGTATATAGTAGGGGAGCGAAGCGGGGAAGACCTTCGCGACCCGTACGGTTGCCTCTCACGAGGCCCCTAGGCCGAGTACTGACTTACCCCTCAGTTCGCTGTAGCTCCTTCGGGCGTCAAGCCCGAACCGCAGCGGTGCCTTTTAGTCGGGTGAGGTCTATCTAATACTAGATCCGCTAAATTACTCAGCCCGCTAAATAAAATCACTTCCGGCCCAGCCGGTCCTAGGAGAATAACAATGGCAACTAGAAAACCAAGACCAGTTTTACCTAAAGTAAAACCAACCCTTTCTGCTGTAAGACCTGTTTCTCCTGGTCGTACTCCTAAAACACCAAAAGATTTTTCGGGCGTTAAAATAGCTCCAAGAGCCGGAAGAGTCCGTCCAACTAAGTAAACTGGGAGTCTAATGGCTGAGAACTCAGCAGACATCGCCAAGAGAATTATCCTCGGCGCTGTCGCAGAAGGTATGACAGTTGAGGCAGCTACTGCCTCTGCTGGCAAGTCCATTAAGACTTATGAGTATTACCGCCGCACAGATAAGATATTTGCAGATAAGGTGGATCGAACCCGCCTAGGGTTGAAGGATAAGCAGTTCGCTTCCGGCGATGCTCACGACCTGACCTTCGCAGAGTTTCGCCAGAACTTCCTCCACAGTAAGACCTTCCCACATCAGCAAAACATTGTAGATGTGATCGAAGGCAGAGAACCTGGGTGGCTACACCCCAGTATGAAGTTTGAGCCAGGACTTGCAGCAAACCGCGTCCTGATAAATATCCCGCCAAACCACGCCAAGTCCATTACGATCACTGTGGACTACGTCACCTGGCAGGTATGTAGGAATCCTAACTTTAGAGTTCTTATTGTATCCCAGACGCAGCAACTAGCTGCCGACTTTCTCTACGCCATCAAGCAACGTCTGACTCACCCAATGTATGCAGATCTTCAGAGCGCTTATGCTGCTGGCGTAGGGTTTAATTCCAAGTCTGCTTCGTGGCAGGCAACCCGTGTCACCTTTGGTGATGAACTTCGTGAGTCATCTGAAAAGGACCCGAACATCGAAGCCGTCGGTATCGGTGGTCAGATCTACGGTAAGCGTGCCGATATGATTATCGTAGACGATGCGGTCACCTTAAAGAACGCTAATGAGTTTGAGAAGCAGATCCGCTGGTTGACCCAGGACGTGCGATCCCGTTTGAACCCTACGGGTAAACTGATTGTTATTGGAACTCGTGTAGCCTCGGTGGATCTATACCGCGAGCTACGCTCTGAGGACCGCTACCCTGGTGGTCAGGTTCCTTGGAAGTATCTAGCAATGCCGGCCCTTCTTACAGCCGATGAAGATCCTGACAAGTGGGAAACCTTATGGCCTTTCTCGGACGCTCCATTTGATGGACAGTTAGAATCTGATAAGAACGAAGACGGCCTATACCCTCGCTGGTCTGGACGCAACCTTTACAATGAACGCCAAGCGATGGATGCAAGCACCTGGGCTTTGGTATATCAGCAGCAGGACGTTTCTGAAAATGCTGCCTTTGATCCCGTGTGTGTTAAAGGATCTATTGACGGTATGCGTAAGGCAGGCAACCTAGTTGCCGGTCACCCAGGACATCCACGAGACTTAAACGGCTTTACTTATATTTGCGGTCTTGATCCTGCAATGATTGGCGATACCGCAGCTATCTGCTATGCCATTGACCGATCAACGAGCAAGAGGTACATAGTAGATGCTATTAAAATTAGCCGCCCGTCTCCAGCCGATATCCGTAATCTTATTTTTGATTGGACATCCCTCTACTCCCCCTCAGAGTGGATCGTCGAAAAGAACGCCTTCCAATCCTTCTTAACCCAGGACGAAGGTATCCGTATGCACTTAGCCTCACGCGGAGTGCAGTTCAAGGAACACCACACTGGTTCTAACAAGTGGGATGCCGGCTTCGGTGTAGCTTCTATGTCTACCCTCTTTGGTACTAAGCAGTTTGATGGTAAGCACCATCGAGATAACTTAATACATCTGCCATCAGATCAGACTGAGAATGTCAAGGCTTTGATTGAGCAGTTAATTACCTGGACTCCAACGACTAAGGGTAAGACCGATATGGTGATGGCTCTCTGGTTCTGCGAGATCCGAGCACGTGAGATGCTCAACTATGGCAAGTATGCCACCCATCATATGAAAAATCCATTCCTATCTCGCCAAGAGATAGGCAAGCGAACAGTCATCAACTTGGAAGAAGCGTTCGCAGAACAAAACAAAATGAGAGTAATCTAAGGAGAATAGAAATGCCAGAATCAAAAAAGACAGGAAAGACCCTCCCTAAAGGGATGGGAAAAACACCAGCAAAAGCTGTAGCAAAAAAAGCAGAAGCAAAGAAGCCTTCAACTTCATACTCACCAAGAGCTTATGTAACAGGTTTGCGTAAAGAAATGTACGCGGTTCAAGGAGCAGAATCTAAAAAGAAGAGCGATGCTCGAATTGCTGCTAAGAAGGCAGCATCACGTGGCCCAAAGGCTGGTTCATCAGTAGTCTCTAAGGTAGGCAAGGTAGCAGGTAAAGTTGCAGGCCGTGCAAAGACAGTAGCACGTGAAGTACGCGACATTAAGACAGCAGTTGGAACTTCGCTTCGTGACCAAGAGCAGAACGTTCGTAGAGCCGCTATGGGTGTAAAGCCAACAGGTAAGAACGTTGGTAAGAACATCAGAACACAGATCAAAGAAGTTGGAACTGCTATCAAGTCTGGTAAGAAGGGTACATCTTCTGATATGTACAACAAACCAGGCGCTTACACAAAAGGCACAAAGCGTAAGTAATAGTTTTAATCCCCGTTATTAGGAGTTACATTGTTATCAGTCAAAGAAGTTGACGCGAAGTTATCGCGCCTACGCACACGCTCATCAGCGCGTGACCAGCGTATGCGTGATGTACTTTCGGTACGTCAAGGAGATATCTCCAAGGTATTTCCTTCGATGTTCTCAGAGGACTATCCAAAGCCTCTCGTTGCAAACTTCATTGACGTAGCAGCACGCGACTTAGCAGAGGCAATGGCCCCATTGCCATCCTTTAACTGTTCAGCAACCAATATGGTTTCTGATGCAGCACGTAAGGCTGCAGATACTCGCACACGCATTGCTAACTTCTATATATCAAACTCTGATCTACAGCTCCAGATGTACACAGCAGCCGATTGGTATAATACCTACGGTATGTGTGTAGGTATGGTTGAGATGGATTACGATGATAACAATCCTCGTATCCGTATGCTCAATCCATTTGGAATCTACCCAGAGTTAGATCGTTACGGCAGAACCTTATCTGTAACTCAGGTTATTGTTACCGATGCTGAATCACTAGCATCACAATATCCAGAGTTCTACGAGCAGATTCTAGGTCGTAACCAGTATCAGTTATCATCTCCTTATGTATCAATGGTCAAGTACCACGATAAAGATCAGGACCTGCTATACCTACCTGAGCGTAAGAACTTAGTTCTATCCTCAACGCCGAATGTTCTTGGCAAGTGTATGGCACGTACTGTTATGCGTTCCTCCTTAGATGGCGAAGCACGTGGTCAGTTTGATGATGTACTCTCAGTCCAACTGGCCCGTGCTCGCTTTGCCATCTTGCAGATTCAAGCTGCTGAAAAATCTATCCAAGCACCTATTGCTATCCCACAAGATGTGCAAGAACTTGCACTTGGTCCGGATGCAATTATGCGTTCTGCTAATCCACAAGGTATTCGCCGTGTACCACTAGAGCTACCACCTGGAGTCTTTACAGAATCCGGTGTGCTAGAGCGTGAACTACGTATGGGTGCTCGTTACCCAGAGTCTCGTTCAGGTAACATTGACGCATCTGTTGTTACAGGTCGTGGTGTACAAGCTCTACAGGCTGGATTTGATACACAGATCAAGGCAGCACAAGCACAGTTTGCTCGACTATTTACAGAACTTACCTCACTCTGCTTTGAAGCAGATGAGAAAATCTTTGGTGGAATTCCAAAGACTATCAAGGGTTCTGATGACGGAACACCTTATGTACTTAAATACATCCCAACCCGCGACATCAAGGGTGAATATGGCGTAGATGTCCGTTACGGAATTATGTCCGGTATGGACCCTAACCGTGCCATCATTGCTTTGCTACAAATGCGTTCAGACAAACTCGTCTCACGCGACTATGTACGTCGTGAGATCCCTATGGATCTTAACGTTACACAGGAGGAACAACGTGTTGATATTGAAGAAATGCGTGATTCTCTGCGCGTTGCTGTTGCTCAGTACGCTCAGGCGATACCGGCACTCGCGGCGCAAGGCCAAGACCCTTCACAGATTATCAGCCGTATCGCAACTGTTATCCAAGGTCGCCAAAAGGGACAAGCCCTAGAAAACATTATTGAAAAGGCGTTTATGCCAGAACCAGTACCAGCACCAACCCCAGAGATGCCACCTATGGCACCAGGTATGGAGCAACAGATTCCAGCAGCAGGTGCGGCCCCCGCCCCTGCCTCGCAGCAACCTACACAAACACAAGCTGGTTCGGCCCCTGCTGCTGGTCAACGTCCAGATATAGCACAACTACTCGCTGGTATTACCGGCGCAGCATAAGTGAGGGAGGTGTAAATATGAACAAGGGATCACGCGCTAAGGCGCCAATGTCAACGCCAGTAGAAGGCAAGAAGGATACCTCTAAGCCAAAAGGCGGCAAGGTTTTTTTCGGAATGATGGCAAAAGCTCGCAAAGGCACATCAGTAAAAAAAGGTTAATAGATTTAGTGGAAGGTGTGTAGGACGATGGATAATAATAGAATACGTCGTCCTATACGCCCTTCTGATTTTATAGTAATACTTGCAGAAGCTGCATATAACTTCTCGCAGGTTGCATCAGGATTTTTTGAATCATTATATGAATTAAGTATTTACCATTCTAACCATAAGACTGAAACTAATCAGGCGTGGCAACAAATGGCGCAAGACCTAGAGACTTTAGAGGAGGACCGATGACAACAGCACCAATGAATCCATTGGCTGGCCCAGCAGGTCCTGGCAAGTATTCCACACGTACAGATAATTTAGAGATGGGTTCCATTGCATACGGCGAAGGCGTCGAGACACAGGCTATTAAGTCTGGTGCTCCACTAAGCAAAACAGCAGATGCAGTATCAGCACCACGAGATAGAGTACGTCCAGACCAAACACCAGTTACTGGTTTATATGAACCAACACAACGTCCAGAAGAACCTGTAACAGCAGGTATTGATATGGGTGCAGGCCCTGGATCTAGCGCACTTATGATGCAATCAAAGTTTGCAGAACGCAAACTATCAGATATTCTCGCTGAGATGATTCCTTTTGACAATACAGGTGAAGTTGCTATCCTTTATCAGAACGCTCTAGCGCGAGGTAACTAATGGCTGATAATATTTCATCAGCAGCCTATGCAGCTAAGTTGGCGGCAGAAGATAGAAAAAGGGTTGAGGCTTACAGTAAGTCCCTTAAGGCCCACAAACAACTCACTTCTCTTCCTAATGATCTAGCCCAACAGCAGTATGCTAAATATACACCTACACAACAGGCTTCATTAAAGCAACAATATGGCACTGAAACTCCAGTTGAAAAACCGGATGAAGGTTGGCTATCTACTGCTTGGAACTATACTGGTGGAGCTGTAGTTGATCTGTTAGGTAAAGGTCTTGCAGGACTTCAGAATGTTTCAGATTTTTCTACACGCCTTGCTCGTACTGTTTTAGTTGCAGGAGATCAAAAGGTAAATCTTAACGAGGCTTGGGATATAGCCAACGATAAAGGTGACAAAGTATTTAGCCCAGGTCGTATTGAACGTGCTAAGGAACTATTTGATCCTACTGCTGTTGATATCGCTATACGTATTGCATCGGGTGAAGATCAAGGTAGAATTATTGCTGAGGCTACACCTCAGCAACTTAAGTATCTTAAACTTTACGATAAGACCCAAGGTACAAAGGAAGAACAAGATCTCTTTCAAGATACAATGGATGCTGTTCAAGCAGCTAAGTACTCACCTGGTCGTTTCATAGCAAACCTATTTATTCCTGAGAAATACGAAGGATCTGGATTTTTCTACAAGGCAGTATCAGGAGCAGTAGATGCTGCATATCGAATCTTTGCTGATCCACTTATTGTTGGTGGTAAAGTAAAGAAACTATATGATATTTCTAAGTATTCAGTAGAAGTTATTGCAGGTAGCGCAGCACGTGATGGTGTTGCATTTGCAAAATACTTCGATCAGCCTAAGACTGCTACATTCTGGAATGAATACGGCGCTAAACTTAAAGCCTATCGCAAAGCCGATGAAGTACAAGATACTGTAACCAAAGCTCGTCTTATTGAAGAGATGAAGACTCTTGCCCCTGAGTTTGGCCCAGCAGTTATTCAAACATTTAATAAGGCGGCAGAGCCTATTGAAGACGTTCTTACCGCCAAAGCATTTTTTTCCAATGCAAAACAAATGGATGAGATGATTACGGGCGCAGGTGGTCGTCGCCGCATTATTGCGCCACGTATGACAGAGGCTCGCAAACTTAGAGTTGCCACTTTGACTACGGCTAATAGAATATTTAACATTGATAAAGTAGGACCGGCTCTTGTTAACGCATCATTCTTTGGTGAAGATGCAACAGATGCTGGTATCTATAAGGCCATCACAGAAGGCCGTGAACAAATCGTAGAGACAGTAGACGCTCTTAATAAGACCAAGAAAGTTGGCGTAGCGCGTTTTTCTACAGCAGATATTGGTGTCCGTATTGACCGATTTAAGCAACGCTTTGCTATTGCACCTATGTTTAGGGACAATCAGTTTGATCTTCTTGACACTAAAGCACCAGAGTATATCTATCGCCTATCACGCCTAGTGTTTCCACAACGTGAAGCTAAGTTAGCAGCAGAAGTATTTCGTGGCATTGATGATGTAGGCCAGCGAAAAGAATTTTTTGATGGCATTATGGCTAACATATCTGATATTCGTGGCATCAACACAACTGAACCTACCCAAAGCGTAGGTCGTGCTATGGCAGGTAAAGGTAAGGCTAAATTTGATAACAATGATAATGCACTAGATGAAGTCGGTGCATTTGCTACAGACTTTAGTAGCATAGTTACAGTTCCAACTCTAAGAGACATTGATCGCCTTACTGCAAGAAGTACACTAGGACAAAAGATTATTGGTCCGATTGCAAATAGTACATTTCTTGAAAAGACAGTTGGATATTGGTCATTCCTTACTCTTGCTGGCCCACGTTATGCTATTCGTAACTCTGTTGAAGATCTTATGATTAGTCTTGCTATTGGTGTATCTCCTTGGGGAGTTGCAAGTAGCCGTCGTCTGACTACACGTGTACTTACCTCATTGCAAGAAGCACGTGGTGCTGGAGCATTTGAGAACTTGGCAAATAGTCCACTAGGTGTTGTTATGCGTATTGTTAATAAAGACGAGGCTGCTCGCTACGCAGATGAGATCAAGGCGCTTGATCTTAAACTCACTACAAGCAAAGCTGAAATTAAAGAACTTCGTAAAACAATCGAAGAGTCTACAGACGAAGCAACTATCAACGCTGCAAAGAATCGAATTGCTCAACTGCGTAAAGAAACAGATGTTGATATCGTCCGTCAAACACGTGAGATTATGGCAAGTGCTCTTACTAGAGGACGTGTTAATAACTTCCTGAAATCACAAGGTCGCAAGCCAATGAACGAGGAAGCGGTAGAACTCCTTACAGAACAGATCATCTATGGCGACATCGAGAACTTCTTATCTGTTATTTCAGAAGGTGGCTTTAACTTTGCTACAGGATCAGACTTTCTCACTAGCGCAGTAGGGTTTACCCAGGCGCACGGAGTACGTTCAGCAGAACTACGCATTACCGGTCCTAAACAACAATACAGTCGTGATGCAAATACTCTTGGATTTAAGACTATTGGTATAACTAATCAGGATGAAGCATCACTTGTTTCCTGGCTACTTCGCATTTCATACGTTTCTAATGATGAACTAGGTGCTTTGGCTGTCGCAAACCTTGACAACCCAGAGGCTGCTATTGCAGCAATCCGTGCCTATCTTGGAAAAAACCCAGACATTGTAAACCAGTCACTTCTTAAGGCTAAGGGTATCAGTATTGATGAGCACGCTCGTCTTGTTTATGATCGCACCCGCAAAATATTTGAAACACGCAGAGTAGATGCCAATGGCGTTACAATACTTAATGATGATCTTCTCAACAAGGTTCGCACCCTTGATGACAATGGTGAGTATGTAGTATCTGGCAAGATATCATTAGATGATCTTCGCACAGCAGATGATATGGATCTACCAAGAAGTGTAATTGGACCACAACTTGTACCTGTAACTAATACAGGCAATATGGGTGCAACATTTATGGAAAATGGATGGCGCTGGCTGGGTATGGCTAACGCCCGTATGTCACGTCAGCCTATTGTTGTATCTGAAATGCTAGATATTCGTAGGCAAATGCGTAAGTCAGGCTTTGAAGATGCGTGGATTGCCTCATACACTAAGGGTATTAACCCAGCAGAACGAGAACTTGTTTTTCAAGCTACTGAAAAGGCTAAGCGTGATTTAGCCACAGTAGTAGAAGAGCGTGCTATTGGACAAACTCTTGCATATATTGACAATCCGCTAGTTCGTTCACAGATGTCTTTCTCGATTCGTAACTTTGCACGCTTCTATCGTGCCACTGAGGACTTTTATCGTCGTGTTGGTCGTGCTGTTAAGTACAACCCAGAGTCAATCGCTATAGCAGCCTTGACATATGAGGGAATTACTCACTCTGGTTTCGTACAAGAAGACGATCAAGGTGAAAAGTACTTTATCTACCCAGGAATTGAACCTGTATATAACGCAATGCAGAAGATGCTTGACGGTTTAGGTATTGGATCACAGTTTAGAGCACCAATGCCTATTCAGTTTGGTGCTCAGGTTAAGATGTTAACCCCATCTTTAAATCCAGATTCACTTGTTCCTACCTTTGCTGGACCCGTTGCTGGTATTTCTATCAAGACTCTTGAAAGTATTGTTAATATCTTTAGCCCAGGCGCAGCCGATACGATTACTCGTTATACTTTAGGTAAGTATGCAGTAGATCAACCTGTAACTTCAGCATTTTTACCGGCACACGTCAACCGTTTAATCGGTGCAATGGGCCGTGACGAGCGTGACTCACAGTACGCATCAGCACACCGCAAGGCAGTTACCTACCTTGAGGCAGCAGGACACGGTATTCCTAAGAGTTATGATGCAGAAGGAAATCTTATTCCACCATCTGCTCAGCAACTTGAAGAGTACCGCCTAATGGTAAAGAATACTACCCTAGGTATTTTGGGTATGCGCTTTGTATTTGGATTCTTTGCTCCCGCATCACCTCAAGTTCAGCTCAAATCAGATATGAACGAGTGGGTTCGTGACAATGGACGTGCTAACTTTAAGCAGTTGTGGAATGATCTTAAAGATGAATATGTTGATTACGACGACGCAATGAAGCGTTGGGTAGAACTATACCCTAATCAAATACCTTTTACTGTTCCAGAATCTGAAAGATCTACAGTTGCTTCCTTTGGTTATGCTGAAGAAGCCGGTATGTTTGTAGAACAAAACGAAAGTATCTTTAAAGAATATCCAGAGGCAGCAGTATTCCTTATTCCTAACAAGGGTGGTTTCTCTTGGGATGCCTATAAGACTATGACTGATATGGGTCTACGCAAGAACCAGCGAGTAGAAGATCATCTACGTAAGATTCAAACATCAGCAGATCTACAGTCATACTATGATCGTAAAGATGAATACGAAAGCGGTTTAGAGTCAGCTGCAACTGATTATACTCGCAGCAAATTACGTAAAGAGTTTAGTGACTGGAAAGAACTATTCTTTGCTGGACGTCCATTGGTAGCAGAAGAACTTAATGCTGGCGGTCAGAAGGAAATTGAAAGAATCAATGCTCTTAACGATCTTGAGTTAATGCTTGCAAATAACAGTGTTCGAGCAAGAAGTCCTAAGACGTTTGATGCTCTTAAGAAAATGCTTGACACATATCTTGCTTACAAGAAAGAGAAAGAAAACTTTGATCGTTTTGGTGGATCTGATTTCCTTGCAAGATCTAAAAAAGATAGCACAATAATTAAACTCAAGGAACTATCACAGTTTAATGAAAACACACTTGCAGCATATGACTCTTTATTCGGAAGGTTGTTGGACTAAATGGCAGATAATGTAATTGATGTTAAACAAGACATCGAAAAAATTGAGCGCAGTCTTAAGACGCTAGAATATAATCTTTATGGCTATGGCACCCCTGGCTATAATATGAATAAATATAAAATTGGATCTTCACGTTATGAAGAAGCCAAAGTAAAGTTTGATAAGGCTTTTCCTGAATATCAGAAAAAGAAGTCAGAATTAGAAAAGCAGTTATCTTCTTTTGAGACTAAGTTGGCTGAAGCCGAAAGACAAGAAAAAGCTGACAAAAAAGAAAAAGAAGATAAGAAAAGATTAGACGAAGAAAAGAAAAAAGTAGCTGCGGCTAAAGAAGAGATTCAACGAGCAAAAGATCTTCAAGATAAAGCTGCTCAAGAAGCGGCTGAAAAGAAACTAGAAGAAGCTCGCATCAAGCGTAATCAAACAGAAAAGGTAATTACAGATACTCAAAAGCCTTTTGTGGTAACAAGTCAACCATCTGGTTATCAAAGTCCTACACAATCTCCTGCTCAATCAATGACCATTGATGACTTTCTAAAAAGTGCAATCGGTAGCGTTGAAAAAACAAAGAGATTGCAACAAGCCCTCAAAGATGCAGGAACCTACAAAGGTCCAGTCAATGGTGTCTTTAACGCTGAAGCTCTACTTCCTGCCGCTATTGCCGCAGAAGAAGATCTTGATAAGTACGCAAGCCTTGGATTGGTCTACACAGATCGTTTTGAGTTTTACAAAACTTTAGCAAACAATAGAAAAGCAGCAGGTGTAGGAGGTCTAGGCGATGGCCCAACTACTACACAGTACCCTTCAATCTCTAGTCCAACAGCGGCTGTTGCTAAAATCAATGAAGTCTTTAATGCTGAACTAGGCCGTGACGCAACTCCTAGCGAAATAAAAATATTTAGTTCAAAGTTGCTTGATGCCCAACGTAAGCAACCTTCTACTCAGACTATAAAAATAGTCAATGGCAAGAAGATTGTTGAAACCCTTACTGGTGTTGATGCTAATCAATTCCTTTTGGATGAGATCAACAAGAATTCTAACCTCAAGAAAGAGGTCACACAACGCTTAGAAGGTGCTAAGTCTCTTACTCGCCAAGAGTTAGAAAAAACAGCAGTAGCAAATGGACTTGATCTTGATGACAATTTTGGTTCTATTGTTAATGACTGGGTTAAGCGTGTTGATAATGGTGAAAATGTAGATATCTTTAAGAACCTTATTCGCAGCACAGCCAAGATTGGTATGCCAGATAAGGTTGCTCAGATGATAGACAACGGACTTGATCTTGATGTTGTCTATGCTCCTTACAAGAAGTTAATGGCTGCAACGCTAGAGATAGATCCAACAAGTATTTCTCTAAATGATCCAACACTGCGTATGGCTATTGGTCCAGATAAAGAAATGCCTATCTATGAGTACCAGCGTTCACTCCGCAAAGATCCACGCTGGCAGTTCACAGATAAGGCACGTGAGAACGTTTCAGAAGTAGCATCGAGAGTCCTCAAGGACTTCGGATTCCAGGGGTAATGATGGCAACCAAAGCGCAAATAAAAGAACTTCAAAAAAGACTTGCTCAAGAAGATGTTAATCTTAGTGCCGTTGCCGAATCTGCAAGAATCTCAAAAGAAACTGTTGATCTTGGTCGCCAAGAAGCAGCAGCTAATAGAGAAGTTATTAAAGGATTACGTGAAGCCTCAGAAGCTAGAAAAGCAGAAGCCGCAAAAAAGAAAGCGGCTGTAAAACCAATTACTTATACGGCTACAGATGGCACAGTCTTTAATGACAAGGCTACCTATGACAAGTATGAAGCGCTACTTGCTGATAAGACAGCACTTTCTGATACTACGCGACGTGCTGGCGAATCAGCCTACAACATTCTTTACAAGAAGTTTTCTGAGTATGGTCTGGGATCATTGGTTGAACCTCTACAGAAATACATTCAAGACGGACTTTCAGATGATGAATTTACTCTACGTCTACGTGAGACACCTGCCTACCAGCAACGTTTTGGTGCTAATAAGCAGCGCATCGGTAAGGGACTAGCTGCACTCAGCGAAGCCGAGTATATTAAGATGGAAGATCAGTACCAAGAAGTAATGCGTCAGTATGGACTACCAGAGTCATACTGGAGCAAAGACTCTATGGGTACACAAAAAGGTTTTGAACAACTCCTTGCTAATGATGTTAGCAACACAGAACTAGAAGATCGTTTGATGGTAGCCCAAGATCGAGTGCTTAAGTCTAACCCAGAAGTTCTCAAGACTCTTAAAGACTTTTATCCAGATATTAAAGATGGCGATATCTTGGCTTACACGCTTGATCCTAAGAACGCTATCAAAGAGATCCAACGTAAGGTGACTGCTGCCGAAATTGGTGGAGCAGCAATGCAGCAAAAGGGTCTGACAACTAGCCTTTCAAGAGCAGAAGAACTACAGAAGTATGGTGTGGATAAAGCAGCAGCTACTGAAGGTTACTCTACAATCGGTGCTGGACTACAGCGTGGATCAGAACTTGCTTCTATCTATGGTGAATCACCTTACACTCAAGCAACTGCTGAGTCAGAAGTATTCAAACTTACAGGAGCACAAGAGGCACGCAAGCAACGCCAGAAGGTTACTGGACTTGAGAAGGCTACCTTTGGTGGTCAGACCGGAGTAACTACTGGAGCCTTAGCGCGAGATCGCGCAGGCGGAATATAATAAACCTGCCACTAGAACGACTGGCCTAGTGGAGCGACATCAATACCAGGAGTCAGAGCCATACCCAATCCCCATTGGAATATGAGGCTGGCGCAATCAACTAACTGATAGGGAGATGGACTATGTCCAATTACGAGTACGAGGATGACGACGACGATATCACTACAAACGATTCGTCTAATGACCTTGTAAAGCAACTACGCAAGGCTTCAAAGCAAAAGGATAAAGAACTACAAGAGCTTCGTGCTCAGTTTGAAAACCTAAGCAAGGGCCAACGCGAACGAGCAATTAAGGATGTCCTCGCATCTCGCGGGGTGAATGGCAAAATTGCTTCATTTATTCCGCAGGACATTGACCCAACTGAAGAGTCATTGTCTAAATGGCTAGATGATTATGCCGATGTATTCGGCTTTGAATCCAGCCAACCCCAGGCAACACCTAATGTAGATCCGGCTCAAGCGGCTGCGTATAAGAGAATGACTAACACTGCAGATGCTGGCTCATCGCCAGAACATAATGCAGACATAATGCAAAAACTTCTCAATACAAACAGTCGTGAAGAACTAGATGAAGTCATTAGATTGTCTGGACTCTAACATCCGATCCTAAAGAAAGGCTAGACCCAAATGGCTATCCCAACAGGTACCCCCACCTCTAGCTCGACGATCAGCGCCCTAGTACAGGCCGCATACGACCAATATGTCAGAATGGCGCTTCGCTCCATTCCAGTTATGCGTTCTCTCGCTGACGTCAAGCCAGTGCAACAGGCAATGCCAGGATCATCAGTTGTATTCTCAATCTATTCAGATCTTGCACAAGCAACATCTACATTGACAGAAACATCAGATGTATCTTCCATTGCTCTCGGTAACCCTTCACAGGTTACAGTAACTCTGAACGAATACGGTTCAGCAGTAACAACAACAAAGAAGCTAAACCTAACTTCTTTCAACGACGTTGATTCAGCTCTTGCTGACATCATCGCGTACAACGCAGCAGATTCGATTGACAACGTAGTAGGTCAGGTCCTCTCAGCAGGAACCAACGCGATCTACGCTAACGGTCCATCAGGAACTGCTCCAACATCATCTGCAACAGTTCTACCAGTAGATACAATGTCAGTAGCGGATATCCGCAACGCTGTCGTTTCACTACGCACAAACAAGGCATTGCCTCGTATGGGTGAACTCTACGCAGCATACCTCCACCCACGCCAGTCAGCCGATCTTCGTGCTGAAACCGGTACAGGTGGATTCCAGGAGCTAACAAAGTACGTAGAGCGTACACCGTTCGTTGCTGGTGCAGTAGGAGTTATCGAAGGCGCTTTCATCGTTGAGACACCACGTGTCCTTAACGGTCTAAAGCTCGCTTCAGGTATCACACCTACAGTTGCAATCACAAACGTTGCATTGACATCAAACGTCGCAACAATCACAACAGCAGTTGCTCACGGTCTTGGCGTAGGCCAGGTCGTAACAGTTGCTGCTACAACTGCAACAACACTTAACGGTACATTTACAATCGCATCTGTACCATCAACAACAACATTTACCTATGCTCTGACAGCAACTAACGTTACTTCAGCAGCAGATACAGGTACTGTTACATTTACCAACAACTACCGTGCGATCATCGCAGGTCGTGAAGCATTGGCTGAAGCACAGGCTGCAGACATCTCAACCGTTATCGGTCCAGAGATTGATGCACTCCGTCGTTTCCGCACAATCGGTTGGTACTACTTCGGAGGCTTTGCACGCCTTCGTGAAGCAGCGCTCTATCGCATTGAGTCTGCAGCAACAAACGGATAATTCCGCTAGTGCAACGGCAGGGGTGGGGTCAAACCCACCTCTGTCACTTAGGAAAGGTTAGATATGGCATACACGCTAGTAACACCCTACCAATGGCAAACTTGGGGCGCAGGTGCAACTGAGTTCACTCCATACTCACGTCTTGCTGGTCGCCGGTTTAACGGTGGAACTATTGACGGTGCTATCCCAATCAGCCTGACAGATGTGGCACGTGGTCAGACAATGATTGTCAACGGCACCACAGTAACTCTGACACTAACTCCTAGCCAAGATGATCTAGCAGCAGCTAGTTATTACTTCCTTGGTGGACACGAGTACGAGATCAGTGACGGACAAGCACAGGTTCTTATCAACGCCGGCTACGGCGATTATGTGACACCGATAGTATGAAGCATTGGGAAGATCATCCTGAACCAGTAGCAACCTGCTTTGGGTGCAAGGTTCTAGGCTTACAAGTTAATGAAGTCTCTTTGCGTGGCAACGGTATTCCTACCGCTAAGCAGCACGATAAAGAACTACAGTCTTATTATGATGCAACACGTCAAGGAATAGAACCACGTTCTACTAAGTCTAAAGATATAGATGCAGCAGTTAAACTTTCCAACGAGGCTGGTAAGGCTTTCGATGGAATCGCAATGACCTTCAAAAACTAAGGAGTAACAATGGAAAACTACGCAAAGATGGAAATGGAATCAGACGAGTACATCACAAAGTACCCAACACCTGACAAGCAATACGAAAGTGCTATGAAGTACTGCACCTACGAATCAATCCAGACAGGTGCAATGGGCAAGGCTGCCAAGTAATGAATAAGGCAGCTAAGAAAGCCAAGATTGCCAAGGTTATGAAAGAGTTCAAAGCTGGAACTCTAAACTCTGGGTCTAGTAGAGGGCCAGTAGTTAAGGGCAAGAAGCAAGCAGTTGCTATTGCACTATCACAAGCAAAGATGTCTAAGAAGAGAATGGGTAAGACAAAGTAAATGGCTAAGTCTCCAGCGTGGCAAAGAGCAGAAGGCAAGAACCCAAAGGGTGGCCTTAACGCAAAGGGTCGTGCCTCTGCCAAAGCGCAGGGGATGAACCTTAAGCCTCCAGTCAAAAAGGCTGAGGCTGCCAAGTCACCTAAGTCTGCAGGACGGCGCAAGTCTTTCTGTGGTCGTATGTGTGGAATGAAGGCAAAGAATACTTCTAGCAAGACAGCTAGAGATCCGAACTCAAGAATTAACAAGTCACTTCGTGCTTGGGATTGTAGTTGCAAATGAAAAAGAAAGTAGCATTTTGGGATACAAAGAATCCTAAGAAGACATCAAAAGCGCTAACGCCTGCACAAAAGGCAGCAGCGAAAGCACGAGCTAAGGCAGCAGGACGACCATATCCAAACCTGGTTGATAACGCAGCAGCAGCCCGCAAGAAGAAGTAGAGGAGATATAGGTGGCACTAGGAGAATACGGTACAACGCTATTAGACGAACTCAATCGTCTTGCTAATGGTGGCACCTATCGAACACCAGGTGAGATGGTAGATGAGGCACTTGCTGCTCGCCAGTGGGCTGTCCAACGTTCAGTATCAACAAACTTAACAGACACAGTAGGAGTATTAAATGCGATTGCGGGGACGACTAGCGCTAACCGCCTTGACTATAGCGGCGTATGTAACCTTATCGCTGGTACTTTTCAACTACCTGCAGCGCAAGCTCTCAGAGGAGTCTCTACGTGAGTGCTAAATTTAATCTAATCTGCGAACAAGCAACAACATTTAATTTTCAGTTCTCGATCAACAACGATGCTGTTCCGATCAACCTTACTGGTTACACCGGAACTATGACAGTGCGCCCATTCGTTGGGTCAACTACTACCACCATCACTGCCACTACAACCAATGGTCGTATGGTAATTACTGGTGCTACTGGCACTGTGACTGTGACCCTGTCTGCAGCTCTTACAGAGCCAATCGTTCCTGGTCGCTATTCATATGACTTAGTACTAGATAGCGGATCTACTATCACTAGATATCTTGAAGGTTTATTTATCGTAACGGGGGCTGTAACGCTATGACCACTTATGTAGTTATTGAATCTATTACCCCGAACCAATCCTTAGTATTCTCAGCACAGCAAGGTCCTCAAGGTATCGGTGGAGCCACAGGTCCAACTGGTCCTAGTGGTCCTGTCGGTGCAACTGGCCCCACAGGAGCAACTGGTGCAACTGGTGTAACAGGTGCCACAGGCCCAACAGGTGCTACTGGTGTCACTGGACCTACAGGTGTAGGTGCTACTGGTGCAACCGGTCCTACGGGCGTTACAGGCGCTACTGGCCCAACTGGTGCTGATAGCACAGTCGCTGGTCCTACGGGCGCTACAGGGCCTGCAGGGGCTACAGGAGCCACAGGACCTACAGGTCCTACGGGTGCTGACAGCGTTGTTCCAGGTCCTACAGGAGCCACAGGACCAGCAGGAGCCACAGGTGCTACTGGTCCAGATGGAGCTACTGGTACAACAGGTGTGACAGGTGCTACTGGTCCAGCAGGTGCTACAGGGCCTACAGGAGCCACAGGGCCACAAGGTGTTACAGGAGATATGGGACCTATTGGTCTTACTGGTGTTACAGGCCCTATCGGTGCTACGGGTGACATCGGCCCTACTGGACCTACGGGATTAACAGGTGCTACTGGACCTGCTGGTGCTACAGGTCCTACAGGACCAACAGGTTTAACTGGTCCTACCGGACCAACTGGCGCTACTGGTGTTGGTAACATCGCAGGGTTTAATACCCAGACTGGTACTTCTTACACACTTGTTATTGGCGATCTCAGCGATATCGTTACTCTTAATAACGCTGCTGCTATTACCCTTACAGTGCCACCATCAGTCTTTAGTGCTAATGACCAGATCCACATAGTCCAATACGGAGCAGGTCAAGTGACCTTTGCTCAAGGTGCTGGAGTTACTATCCTTTCAACTGGTGCCACAACAACTGCTCCCAAGTTGAGAACTAATAAGTCTGCCGCCACGGTGATCTGTACGGCGAGCAACACCTTCTTGATCGTCGGAGACATAGTATAATCTCGCACTATGAGATTCCACGTCATAAGCCTGCCACATACACAAACAACTAAAGATTACGTCAACTGCGCTTATACTGAAAAGGTAAGGCGCTTTTGTATAATGATGAAGAACCTAGGCCATACGGTCTATCTCTATGCTGGTGAAGATAATGAAGCGCCAGTTGATGAGTTAATCACCTGCATCACTAAAGAACAGCAAGATGAAGCACTCGATGGTAAGCACTACACAGAAGCTGCCTTTGATAATGCGCTACCGCATTGGCAGATCTTTAACAGTAACGCCATCATTCAGCTAGGCAAGCGCCTGCAGAAGAAAGACTTTATCTGTCTTATCGGTGGCTATTCACAGAAGCCTATTGCAGATGCTTACCCAGACTATATGAGCGTAGAGTTTGGTGTTGGTTACGGTGGAGTATTTAGCCAGTACAAGGTCTTTGAGTCTTACGCTTGGATGCACAGCATCTATGCTGCTTTCAAGAACCCTACTATGGTAGATGGCAACTTCTATGATGCGGTAATACCTGGTTACTTAGAACCAGAGATGTTCCCGCTACAGGAGAAGAAGGAAGATTACTACCTCTACGTAGGACGTATGGTAGATCGTAAAGGTTTAGTTGTAGCACAACACGTCTGTAAAGAACTAGGCGTTAAGTTGATTATGGCAGGCCCAGGTAATAACCCAAAGATTGAATATGGTGAATGGGTAGGACCTGTTGGTCCGGAAGAACGAGCAAAGTTAATGGGCGGTGCTATTGCCCTATTTGCTCCAACGCTTTACATAGAACCTTTCGGTAATGTGGTGATCGAGGCGCAAGCCTGCGGAACTCCAACCATTACTACAGACTGGGGTGCTTTTACAGAGACTAACCCCAATGGAATAACTGGATACCGTTGCAGAAATGCAATGGAGTTTGCAGTAGCAACAGAATGGGTCAAGGACTTAGACCCAGTAGCAATACATAAGAGAGCAGTAGCGTTGTATTCATTAGATGCTATTGCACCACAATACGAGCAATACTTTGCAAGACTGCTGACTCTATGGGGAGATGGCTGGTATGAGAGGAAATAATGCCAACACTTAGCGATATGATAGATGAGGTTCGCTCATCTTTAGCAGGTTATACCCTGCGCCAAGATAGAATAACCTATCTCAATAGTGCTATATCATCTACTGCTACTGCTATAACTATCGGCTCAAGTTCTAACCTAGCCAAAGGCATCATTGAAATTGATGATGAATTGATCTGGATTGATAACTTTAGCCAAGCAAGCAGCACACTTAATGCAGCTCCAGGATTTGGCCGAGGCTACCAGAACACACCAGCCTCACCTCACGCACAATATGCTCAAGTAACTCTTAGCCCAACCTTTCCACGATCAATGATTAAGAAGGCTATCAACGATGTAATCAATAGCCTCTATCCTAAACTCTGGTCAGTTGCCTCAACTACCTTTACCTTTAATGCAAGCCAGACAACATATACCCTGCCAGATGATGTTGAATCAATCCTTTATATGTCTTGGCAGACAACAGGTTCTAGCCTTGAATGGCTACCTATCAACCGTTGGCGTGCAGACCCAATGGCAAACATTGCAACATTTAATACAACAAACACAGTAAATATCTACGAGAACATCCAACCTGGACGAACAGTACAGGTGTACTACACAACCACTCCTAATACTTTAGATAACAACACAGACGATTATGCAGATGTAACAGGGCTACCTAGTTCATCAGTTGAGGTAGTAATCCTCGGAGCCTGCTACAAGTTGCTCTCATATGTAGATGCTGGTCGTATCAACCTGAGTTCAGCAGAGGCTGATCTTAACGATACAAAGATTCCAAGCACAGCAGGCGTTGCTTCATCTCGTTATATCTACGCTCTGTTCCAACAAAGACTCAATGACGAAGCACTTAAACTTCAAGATAAGTTCCCTATCCGTATCCACTATACAAAGTAAGGCAGATAAATGACTAGACAGTATTCTTCTATTAGCGTTGAGACAACGCTGGCTGGTAGCATCAACACAACTGCTACTACTATGACAGTGGCAACGGGTACCGCTACAGCCCTAATGGGTGGTATTACCTTAGCCGGTGGTAACGTAGACATCTTCACCGTTGCACTAGATGCAGATACGGTCAACGAAGAGATTGTCTTCGTCACGCAGGTATCTGGTGACACACTAACAATCAGTCGAGGACAGGCTGGCACAGGAACTGCTGGAGTATCTGGTCTATCACATACTGCTGGAGCATCTGTCAAGCACGTACTTACCTCATCTGACTTGATCTTCTTTCGTAACAATGCCTCACCTGTAGCATCCTTTGGATTTAGCGGATCAACTTCTGGAACTACCACAGTACAGGCAACTGCAGTAGCTGGTACTACAACCCTTACGCTACCTGCTGCAACCGATACCTTGGTAGGTAAGGCAACCACAGATACTCTTACTAACAAAACTTTAACTAGCCCGACAATTAACGGTGCCACTATCGGCACATCAATTATCAACCTTGCCCTTAATGCACAGACTGGAACTACTTACACTCCAGTCCTTGCAGACAATGGCAAGTTGGTAACTCTGTCTAATGCTTCACCTATCACACTGACAGTACCAACTAACGCTTCGGTTGCCTATGCAGTTGGAGCACAGATCAATATTCAAGCAATAGATGCAGGACAGGTAACAGTTGCCGGTGACACTGGCGTTACTGTAAACGGTACTGGCACCAAACTGCGTGTACAGTGGTCTGCAGCTACGCTGGTGAAGGTGGCAACCGATACTTGGACCTTGATTGGAGATATCGTTTAATGCCAATTCTAGGAATTATGGCTTCAGCAATGTCTGCCAATCTATGGCAGCCACAAGGTGCCTATGATGCTTTGAGTACCGTTACAGTCCCATCAGGTGGAGTGGCGAGCATTACCTTTGCTGCTATTCCAACTGGGTATAAGCACCTTCAGGTGCGAGGAATAGCTCAATCTAATCGTGGAACATTTGTTAAGGATGATTTAGGTATTCAAGTTAATGGGGATACTGGGTCAAACTATGCTTGGCACGTACTAACTGGTAACGGATCTACCGCTGCTGCTAGTGCAACAGCATCAACTACCAATATGACTTTCTGGGATTATATAGGAACCCAGGTAACATTTTCAAAATTTGGTGGATTTGTGATTGACATTTTAGATTACAGTTCTATAAATAAAAATAAGACTTTTAGAGGTCTTGGTGGAACAGATGCAAACGGTAGTGGTTCTATTGGATTTAACTCTGGATTGTGGATGAACGCGTCTACGGCAATCAATACAATATCCTTGTACTCTAATACAAGTTCTACTCTGCAACAACACACTCAATTTACATTATACGGGGTACGCTAATGCCAAACACATACGTCGCACTCAGAACTGAAACTGTTACGGGAAGTGCTGCTTCATCAGTTACCCTTAGTCTTTCCGGCATTTCAGGGTATACAGATTTAGTTGTTGTAAGTTCTGTCAAAAATAATTCAGGTGGAAACCGTGCTTTGTTCTTTAGATTTAACGGTGATACAACAACTAACTATTCTTACACTGAACTTGATGGCGATGGGTCAACTGCCGTATCAGGCAGGTCATCCAGCTCAACATTTGGTTTAACTGGTAATGCAAGCAATACCAATTTTAGTACTGGCATTACTCAGATAATGAATTATGCTAATGCTACAACCTTCAAGACAATTCTTACCCGTTCTGCTGAAGCCTCAGTTGGAGCAAAAGCAGTTGTCAATCTATGGCGCAAAACGCCTGAAGCCATTACTTCAATTCAGTTCTTTCTTAACTCTGACAACATTGACATCGGCTCTACATTCTCACTCTACGGCATAGCAAATGCCGATCAGGGAGCTGCCAAAGCAACTGGCGGCATCATCACAGAGGATTCAACATATTGGTACCACACCTTCGGTGCATCAGGTGCCTTTATCCCTAAGCAGTCTTTGTCTTGTGACGTGCTAGTTGTTGCAGGTGGCGGCGGTTCTGGATGGGGCGGCGGTGGCGGTGGAGGTGCAGGCGGTCTTACCTACTACGCATCACAATCCTTAACTGCTATTTCACACAACGTAACTGTCGGTGGTGGTGGTCCTGGTGGAGTTAACTCAGGTTCTCCTCACGGTTCAAAAGGTACCAACTCACAGTTTGCTTCATTGACTGCATCAGTCGGTGGTGGTGCTGGTGCTGGTACTTCAGATGCAAATACAACAACACTTGTTAACGGTGGCTCTGGTGGTGGTGGCAATGGTCGCCAAGGTCAGTTCACTGGCGGCACTGCAACATCTGGACAGGGACAAATTGGTGGTAATGGTGTCCGTGTATCACCTAATGCCAACGAACCAGCAGGTGGTGGTGGAGGCTTTAGCGTTGCAGGAACTAACGGAGATTCTGTCGTAAGCGGTTCAGGTGGTAATGGTTCTTCTACTTATTCTTCTTGGGGTATTGCCACTGGTACAGGTCAAAATGTAAGCGGAACCGTATGGTATGCAGGCGGTGGCGCTGGTGGTAAATGGACTGGTCCATCTACAGGTGGTGCTGCTGGTAATGGTGGCGGTGGTGCTTTTACTACTAACACTAGCGGTGGTCCTGGACAAGCAGGACTTGCTAATACAGGTGGTGGCGCTTCTGGTGGATTTGGTACAAGCGCAGAAGCAGCAGCCGGCGGCTCAGGTATTGTCATAGTTCGATATGCGAAATAATAGGGAGATTAAATAATGTGGATAATCAACTGCGTTAATCATCTAACAATCCAATCACGAAAGGAAGTGTGATTGTCTTGCCAAACAATTATGTTCTTTTAGAAACAATCGCCCTTACCCAAAGCGCAGCCTCGGTAACTTTCGACAACCTACCTACTAGCGGTTACACCGATCTGAAGATTGTTTCATCTGCACGGTCTGACCGTGCATCAGTAGTAGATGATATTGCTATTTCTTTTAACGGTAGCACAACATCATTTTCTGGTCGTGAACTTTACGGCGATGGTACATCTGCCGTGTCTATTACCACAGCACGTGCTGCAAGTGTAGCCGCTGGTGCTAATGCAACAGCAAACACTTTTGGTAACTCAGAAATTTACATTCCTAACTACAGAAGTTCTGATAATAAATCTTTTAGCGTAGATGGTGTTCAAGAAACAAACGCAACTACTGCTTACGCTGTAATGATTGCTGGCTTGTGGTCAAATACAGCAGCAATTACAAGCGTTGGTCTTTCCCCATTAACAGGGCCTAACTTCGTTGCAGGTTCAACCTTCTCCTTGTACGGCGTTGCAGCCTTTGGTACTACCCCTGTACTTGCACCTAAAGCTACAGGTGGCAACAGTATTGAAAACGATGGCACCTATTGGATTCACACATTTACTTCATCAGGAAACTTTATTCCACAAACTGGACTTACTTGTGACTACCTCGTAGTTGCAGGTGGTGGTTCTGGTGGTGGTGGTTCTGGTGGAGTTGGATCTGGTGGTGGTGGTGCAGGCGGTTACAGAACCGCTACAGGATCATCTTTAATTGCCGCTACAAATTACAGTGTAATAATCGGTGCTGGAGCAGCTTCTGTAAATACAAATGTCCAAGGTAATAACGGAAGTAACTCAGTTTTTGATACAATAACCTCAACAGGCGGTGGCGGTGGCGGTACTTATGGCAGCCCTGATGGAACTGCTGGTAATGCTGGTGGTTCTGGTGGTGGTGGTGGAACAAGCGGTGGTGGCGGTAGCCCTGCTGGTGGTTCAGCCTCGCCATCCGGTCAAGGTAATGCTGGCGGCGCTGGTGGTACTGGCGCTGTATCACCATTTCGCGGTGGCGGTGGAGGTGGAGCTAGTGCGGTTGGAGCAACTGCATCTGCATCAGGTAATGGCGGCGCTGGAACAGCATCATCAATTACTGGCACTTCAGTAACACGCGCAGGTGGTGGTGGTGCTGGTGGCAATCCAACAGCAGGCGCAGGTGGTGCAGGTGGTGGTGGTGCTGGAGCAAACACAGGCGGCGTTAATGCAACAAATGGAACAGCAAACACAGGCGGTGGTGGAGGCGGTGCTGCTGGAATTAGCGCAAACTCTGGCGCAGGCGGTTCAGGCGTAGTAATTATTAGATATCCAATAGCGTAAAGGAAAATAAAAATGTCACATTGGGCAGAGATTGACGAGAACAACATTGTTCTCCGTGTACTCGTTGGCAATAACAGCGAGCCAGATGAAGGCGAAGCCTTTATGAATTCACTCGGTGGTACCTGGGTTAAGACCAGTTACAACGGGAATGTAAGGAAGAACTTTGCAGGAATTGGGTTTCACTATGACCCAACAAATGATTGGTTCCACGCACCTCAGCCATTCCCATCTTGGGTATTGGATGAGAACGCACAGTGGCAGGCACCTGTGGCCTACCCAACAGATGGCTTGATGTATGTATGGGATGAAGAGACAACCGACTGGAAGGCAATCACAAATGACTGATAAGAAACTTGTAGTAGATGTAGCAAAGGGAACGTCAGCCTATATTGACCTAACCCCAGAAGAGATCGAGCAGCGTGCAGTAGATGCACAGGCTGCTGCTATTGAAAAGGCAGAGCGTGATGCTCAAGAAGCAGCTAAGGCAGATGCCAAACTATCTGCTCAGGCAAAGCTCCAGGCTCTTGGCCTATCAGGTGAAGAGATCGCAGCACTTACAAACAACTAAGGAGTCACAGTGCCATACGGCGACGACATCACCGAGGGAATACCCTACGTACTCTCCAACCCTGCAGGATCTACTTCGTATACTCCAACTGGACCAGCCTACGATGTAGCCTTTGCTGCTCTTCCATTCTTTCTTGCTGCATCCGATGAGCAACCTTATCGTCGAGTAACAGCGCAGTATCGCAAGCAACAGATTGACCAGACGCGTGAGCCTGGTGAGCAGACGCTCACCGGTTGGTGGGTTAGATCTCAATCCTCGTTCCACTTCGGAGCGGGGATTAAGTATTTCGAGCCTATCCAAGAGGAGTCGCTACGCTTTCAGTACACAGAATCTAAAGGTTTAGATGTCTGGACTAGAGGACAAGCAACTCTACTGAACACCACAGTCAGAGCTGAGCCTGCAACAGCAACTAACCTATCTTTATTTGGCGCTAGAGATACTACCAATAACGTAGATGCAGTTGTCTTTACTGAAGGACCCGATCTAAAGAAACTTACTATGAGTGGTGATACACCTACTGTTACCACCTACACTCTAGTAACAGTTCCGCACACACTTGATTTCAAGTCATTAACCTCTGATGGCACTAGGTACTTTGCAGCAGATAATGCTCGCATCCATAGAGGTAATATATTTGGTACCACATCTGATGGTCATATTTACGATCTTGGTGGTCCAGTAACTACAGTAGTACTGCGCTATGCAAAGCAACGTTTACTTGCTGGAGTTGATAGAGATCTATATGAACTAGATTCTAACAAGACACCTACTTCAGGTGGTCACGCTCTACCTACTGAACTCTATACACACCCAAATCCATCTTGGGTATGGACAACTATATCTGAAGGACCGGCTGCTTTCTATGTTGGTGGCTATGCTGGATCTCAATCATCTCTATACAAGATTACACTAGATACTGCTACTCCTAACTCTCTAGGTTTCCCAACACTAGAGACACCTACTGTTGTAGTTGATCTACCAGAGGGTGAGATACTCAATGCCTTCGATGTATACCTTGGTACCTTTGGAGTTCTTTGCACCAATAAAGGTGTAAGAATTGCAGTGGTATCTGCCGATGGTAACGTCAGTTATGGACCGTTACTGTTAGATACAGAGTGCAAGAGCGTAACCTTCAAGGATAGTTTTGCTTATGTAACAACCTTGCAAGGTGCTGAGTCAGGTCTAATCCGTATTGATTTATCACAGCCAGTAGTTCCTAACAGCCTTGTCTTTGCTTATGCTTGGGATGTTTATGCAAGCGGTGAGACTGCCAATCCAGTATCTACAGACTTCCTTGGTTCTACCGATAGAGTTGTCTTTGGTGTCCCAGGTGATGGAATATGGATTGAATCTGCAAGCACTCTTGTACCAACAGGTTACCTACGTACCGGTTATATCCGCTACAACACACTTGAGACTAAGATCTACAAACTGCTACAAGCTCGTATTGATACAACCAATGGCAGTATCACTATCCAATCTATTGACTCAACCGATACTGAATATGCTATTGGTGTTTTCTCACAAGGTGAGACTGTTCCTGAGATCAACGTAAACTACCCAACTACTGCACAAGAGTATCTAGGCTTTAAGTTTACTATGACTCGATCAAGCAGTGATGCTACTAAGGGACCGCTATTTACTGGCTATCAGTTGAAGTCACTACCTGCCGTTCCACGTCAGCGCCTGATCCAATACCCAGTCTTCTGTTATGACCACGAGAGCGATAAGTTCAGCAACGAAGTAGGCTATGAAGGATCTGCCTATGCTCGTATGTCTCAACTTGAGCAGGTTGAAAATGTTGGTGACACTATCCGCGTTCAAGACTTTAGAACCGGTGAGTCATACCTTGGCATCATCGAAGAGATGGACTTCATCAACAAGACTCCAGAGGATAAGAGATTCTCTGGCTTTGGCGGAACACTTCTAGTTACGATTCGGACGGTCTAATGCAAGCACAAGACTATGCAACGGTAGCAGTAGCAGTAGTAACCATCATTGGTGGCTTTGCTGCAGCAGTAAGGTGGCTAGTAAAACACTACCTCAATGAACTCAAGCCTAACTCTGGCAGTTCACTCAAGGATTCAGTAATCCGTTTAGAAGAGAAAGTAGAGATCCTCTACCAGATCCTGATACAGAAGAAGGAGCTATGATCCCATTAGCAAAGAAGGCCACACCTGCTGCTATCGCAGCACTGCGTCAAGCAACAGCTCACTTTCCTAAGCGCAAGAAGGCATCAGATGGATTGCTACCTAGTGCAGCACACGTTCATCAGAACCCTAACTCAGACCACAACTCAGGCTTTGCAGTAGATATCACACACGATCCTGATAAGGGTATTGATTGCACCATTGCCTACATAGATCTGCGTAATGATCCACGAGTAAAGTACCTGATCTTCCAGGGCAGAATCTGGTCAAGAGAAAAGGGTGACCGTGATTACACCGGTTCCAACAAGCACAACAAGCACCTACATATTTCGATCAAGGAAGGGTGCGGCAACGACACCTCACCTTGGTTCCCTTGGCTGCCCCAGCCAAAGGCTATCAACAAAGTAAAGGCAGCAGTTAAGCCTTTACCTAAGAAGAAAGAGAATAAATGAAAATCAATGCAAAGATGAAATCAATGCTCGCAACATATCTCCGTGCAGGAGTAGCGTCAGTAATTGCGCTATACCTAGCAGGAGTTACAGATCCAAAGGCTTTAGCAACAGCAGGTATCGCTGCTATCGCAGGTCCATTGCTCAAGGCACTAGACCCAAAAGCATCAGAGTTTGGACGTGGAGCTAAGTAATTAGCCCATAAGCGCGAGGCAATGGCCCCCTGCTCAGGAGAAATCCTGGGTGGGGGGCTTCTTTTTTTATGCCAGAAAAGAACGAAACCCCTACAGGCCGCGAAGTCTGTAGAGGTTTAGTCCAGCACTCGTGGGTACTTGGTTTCCCCACTGCTTAAAAAATACCAGAGTTGCTATCGTTATTCAAGTGTGTCTTTAGGCGGTGACAGTTAGCACAGAGCGTCTGTAGGTTAGACGGGTCGTGGTCCCTGCCATCCCCGTTGATGTGGTCAACGTCAAGCTGACTGCTGTGGACTGGGATGAAACCACATTGCTCGCAGGTGTCTTTCTTGTGGAGTGCGTATGGGTACTGGTTCTTAATAATGTTACGTTTGTAGACTGCCTTGCACCGATACCTGCTAGAGAGGGGATTGTTCTTGTCTCTGAGTTTAATCTTGGTCTGACCACAGACTGAGCATAGCGCAGTCCGAGCAGACTCATCAATATCCGTTAGCTTGTGGTCCATCAGGGTTATCCACAGGGCAGGGTATTGTTACCAGATTTCCACAGTTGGCACAGGTTCCGTCGAGGTGCCACCAAGCAATGTCATAATCTTCAAAGGCTGCCATAATGTTGAACATAGTGCAGCCACAGGTACAGGCGTGGATCGGGCCTAAAGCCCTCAGATCGGCTCCAAAGGGGGCAGGAAGGCCATCGTAGAGTTTGCGCCTGCCTATGAATTTCTGCAGGGAGAGTAGACGGAGCAGCATACTGTCGGGCCTCCACATTCCTCGGCCCGATAAGGGCCGCTGTACTGTTATTCGCCTACGGCTCATATTGTACACAGAGCCTGCCAAATGTGTGTCTTGCGACACGCCGTGATATGATCTGCCAATGACAACTCTGGTAGGTATCCAAGGACCTGACTTCGTAGTACTAGCTGCTGATTCGCAGATCACCGATAACGATCAGCGCATTATTTCTACTCAGACACCTAAGATCGTAAGCGTAGGTGACTACCTGATAGGTATCACGGGCGACTCAAGACCTGGAGATATCCTCGCGTTTAATTGGAAACCACCAACGTATAAGAACTATGATCCGGTGGAGTGGATGGGTAAGAAGATACTGCCAAGTATCTACGCTGCCTTTAAGGATAATGGATACGACCCATCCGATAAGGAAGCTAACTTCGCCTACCTCATTGCCTTCAATGGGATGTTATTTTCCATCGGATCAGATCTATCATTCAACGCCAGTGAACGTGGACTCTTTACAGCAGGTAGTGGTGGAGCATTTGCTCTGGGCTACCTCTACTCACTCAAACCTGGTTCTTACAAGTCCCTGCTTATGTCTAAGGTAGTAGCAGAACGCGCAATAAAGATCGCGTCGGTACTTGACGTGAACACCTGTCCTCCGATTCAATTAGTTACTCAACAGAAAGGATAAGATAATGCTCGAATTTTTATTTGGATTACTGTTTGGCTTTGTACTAGCGTATGCCTTAGATGCTTTTCTACAGTATAGAGATAACCGATAATGGAAAAGACACTTAGCTATGCGATAGAGGAAGCAATACAATCTGGTCGTAGATCAGCAACTCCGGTCTTTATGGAGATAGAACTGCGTGAGCAGATCGCACAACAGTTAGAAGCAGCCAACTATCCAGGTGCTGCATTTATCGTAAGGAACCCGCAATGATTACAGATCCCAAGGAACTGCTACTAACAGTGCTCCACGCTAAGGATGCCTCTCGTGATCGCAGTACTCAGACACAGGTAGGTCCATCAGAGATTGGTGGTTGCCGTCGTAAGGTCTGGTACCGATTGAACGGACAGCCACATACCAACGATAACCAGTCAAAGCTGGCAGCAATTATGGGTACTGCTATCCACGCTGCAATCGAAGAAGCAATCGGTCACCTAGATCCAGATGGCAAGGACTACCTAGTAGAAACTGCAGTAGCACACGGTGATATGAAAGCACACGTGGACTTGTTTATACCTAGCACCGGAGCAGTCATTGACTGGAAGACAAGCAAGGTCAAGAACCTTTCTTACTTCCCATCAAAGCAACAGCGTTGGCAGGTGCAGATCTATGGCTATCTGCTATCGCAGAATGGTCACACAGTCAACACTGTGAACCTAGTTGCTATAGCTCGTGATGGTGCTGAGAAGGATGTCAAGGTTCACTCAGAACCTTACGATGAAGATGTTGCACTAGAGGCTATGGAGTGGTTAACTGAGATCAAGAAGATGGAGACTGTTCCAGAACCTGAGAAGGATGAATCTTTCTGCAAGCATTACTGTCAGTACTATGACGCATCAGGAACGATGGGTTGTGTTGGCTTAAAAAAAGAACATATCGTCCTTAGTGAAATAGTGATTGAGGACGAGCAGATTGACAAGAACGCCTTGCACTTTCTACAATTAGATGCAAAGATCAAAGAGTTAGAAACGCAAAGAGATTCAATTAAGAGTTCTTTCGAGGGAACCGTTGGTGTTACAGCCAGTGGTATTGAAATCAGTTGGACAAAAGTTAAAGGTCGTGAGACAGTTGACAAAGATAAAGTTAAAGAACTTATTGGTTATGTCCCAGTAAGTGTAGGGCTAGAAACTGCCAGATTAAACATCAAACCAAGTGGAGGAAAGTAAATGGCTACAGAAGGAACAAAGTTCCAGGTTAACTACAAGTTATCTGATGGAACACTTATCAATCTTTATGCTGCAACAGTTGGAGAACTAGAAGCGGGACTAGCAGATCTTGCTATGAACGCACTTAACATCAAGGCAACAGGTGTCGAACTAGGTGCAAGCACAGCAGCAGCACCAGCACCAACAGTTGCATCAGTAGCTGCAGCCTTTAATGCAACACCAGTTGCTATTGACATTTCTGGCATTTCTGGTCAAACCTGCCGTCACGGAGCAATGACATATCGTGAAGGCACTAATGCTCAGGGTAAATCTTGGAAGGGTCATATGTGTGCTGCACCAAAGGGTGCGACAGACAAGTGCGAAACTATCTGGGTCCGATGATCGGTGCGCGAGCCAAGGTTCTATGAGAATCCTGCTTGCGCTACAGTCGGTGGCGACTTCTGGTTCCCTGAAAAGGAGGCCGGAAGTTCTAACACAACCGAGATGGTTATGGCTAAATCAATTTGTAGAAGGTGTCCACATCAAGCAGAGTGTGCTGAGTGGGGAATACAAAATGAGCAGCACGGTATCTGGGGTGGCGTTGCTGAAGGTGAACGCAGGTTAATCAGACGTAAACGACGCATAACATTAAAGGGGGAAGGCATTGCTTGACTTATCACGTGCTTGGAGTGGGGTGCTTACCAAAGCAACACCTCTTCCGGACGTGTGGCAGGGCTTAGCACTCAAGCAGATTAAGTTCCGAAGAGGACAAGTCTGTATGGTAGCTGCAGCACCTAACGCTGGTAAGTCTATGTTTGCTCTCATCTATGCGATGAAGGCAGATGTGCCAACTCTTTTCTTCTCGGCAGATACTGATACAACAACTGTAATGATGAGAGCAGCATCTGCTGCATCTGGTCACTCACAGGTATCAGTAGAGTCGAACCTATCTAAGGATAAGCACTACTACGACAAACACTTTGGCAAGTTGGAACATATCAAGTGGGTCTTTGATTCATCACCATCACTAGATGATATCGAGTTAGAGATCAGAGCATATGTAGAACTCTACGGCCACGCTCCAGAGTTGATTGTCATAGACAACTTAATGAATGTGGCAGCAGAGACTGACAATGAGTGGGCTGGCTTACGTGCGATTATGATGGAGCTGCACGATATGGCACGTAAGACTGAAGCCTGCGTACTTGTGCTACATCACGTATCTGAGCAGAGTGAGTATGGATCACCATCTCAGCCACCTGCTAGACGTGCTATTCACGGCAAGGTAAGTCAGTTGCCGGCGTTGATCCTGACGCTGGGTTATGACCCAACCAACGGTGAGTTGAAGGTAGCTGCAGTGAAGAACCGCTTTGGTCCACACGCTGCAGATGGTAAGGATTACGTAACACTGTTCGTTAACTATGCTGCTTGTCAGATCTCTGATAAAAATGCCTGGGGTGTTATGCTAAGAAACGATGTAATAAATAAATATGGTGGCGACTATATCCTCCAAGAATAGATAGGGAATTAAATGGCTGAAGTACAGTTAACAAACAAGTACCGAGATAGCATTAAGATAGAAGCACTACGCACAGACGTTGATGCAATCAAGGTAGACTTAACCAACTTCGTTGGTGCGCTGCTGCAATCTGGTATTGTCGAGTTAGTTAAAGATGAAGAAGGCAATGTGGTCTATAAGATCAACAAGGTTGTACTGGTAGATGAGCAACCCGAAGTACAATAAGGCTAAGGGTGCTGCCTTTGAGATAGATGTTATGAAGTGGCTACGATCTATGGGTCAAGTAGCTGACCGCTTACGTCTAGCGGGTAAAGATGACGAAGGTGATTTAGTATGTGTTGTCGCGGGACAGACCTACATACTAGAACTCAAGAACACGGCGAGACTAGACTTGCCAGAGTTCTGGAGGCAAGCAGAAGTTGAGGCGCTTAACTACGCTAAGGCTCGTGGTATCGGGGAAGTGCCACTGCATTATGTTGTAGTTAAGCGTCGCAACTCTGGCATAGATAAGGCTTGGGTAATCCAAGATCTAACACAATGGTTGAAGGAGAAGCAGTAATGGCTATTGCCATCAAGCCTCTTCGTCGTAGAAGGCGTACTGCACAACGCGGTAAACCGATGAGTCAATCCCAGAGATGGGGGAAGGTAGAGACAATAATGCCAGTACCAGAAGGTCAAATCACCACATCAGAGATACTAATTCCTGATGCAGTAGAAGAAGCAATCGTAGAAGCTGATGCTGAAGAAGCAGTAGAAGAGTACGTTGCTGAGAAGCCAGCACCTAAGAAGCGAGCAAAGAAAGTATGACAACCAAGATTGGCCTACCTGAAAATCGTAGGCGACTCAAAGGATTAGGTTATGAATCTGCAAAGAGTGAGTCCTTCGATCAAGGATACAACGCTGGCTTTGATGCAGGTGTTCTTTGGCAAAAGGCTCAGCAAGAACTAGAAAGTAAGAAGGTAGAAGAATGATCTGTGACAACTGTATCAAGGCAGGTGAGGAGAACTCACTCAACCATCTAAAGCGTGCTGCACACTGGCACGAGAAGTGTGAAGGATGCGTATGCCAGCACAAGACTGGTCAAGGTTGGGTAAAGGTAGAGGGAGTTCGAACTCCACTTCTGCAAACGCAATCCCCATAGGTCCTATCGTCTCCTACTTCGGTGGTGAGGTACGAGAAGGACAGGATGTATCGGTTAAGTGTTGCTTGCATAGCGACACTCGTAGGTCTGCTGTAATCAATACGTATAAGAATTTATACTTCTGCCACACCTGCGGTAAGGGTGGCAATGCAGTCAACATAGTCTGCATCATAGAGAACTTGGAGTTTAGGGATGGCCTCAAACGCGCAGTCGAAATTGCTACTGGAAGCGGCGCAGCGATACGCCCAAGAGGTAAGTCCGGAAACTCTGGTCGCACTAGACGAACGTGGGATCTCTGAACTTGTAGCAGCTAAGTTCCAACTAGGCACAGTCACTGGTGCAATGAATGGTCACGAGATGTATGAAGGATGGATCTCTATCCCTTACATCACTGCCGGTGGCAGTTGCGTAGGCTTTAAGTTCCGTAGGTTAGATGATGGCAAGCCTAAGTATGGCTCACCTTCTGGACAGAAGGCACACCTTTACAATGTTGCAGATGTGCTACCGCTATCGCCTTACATAGTTATCTGTGAGGGTGAGTTAGATGCAGTCATTACTAGCGGGATGTTGGGTATCCCAGCAGTGGGAGTCCCAGGAGTACAGTCTTGGAAGCCACACTTTCCTAAGTTATTTACTGGCTATGAGACTGTCTTTGTTGTGGGCGATAATGATATTAAAGAAGATGGGTCCAACCCTGGCGCTGACTTTGCTAAGCGTGTCGCCAACGAGATATTGAACTCAACTATTGTTACACTACCACCAGGTATGGACATCAATGACTACTACCTAGCACACGGAGCAGATGCTACGCGGGCTTTGCTAGTGGGTGAATCGAAGGGTGAGTAAAGAAGAATGGCAGATGATTCTACAGACTATACAGCATATGGGCTTCCAGATCCTCGAAGTGGATACGGCAACCGAGACTATCTTGATACGACCTATCGAGACAAGATAAGTCCGGAGTTCATTACAGATGTATGGCGCATTATGGATACCGCAGGTAACCTACTCATTCGTAAGCATCACGACTACGGCCCAAAGAATATTGCTCAGTCACCAGGTGGACCACTTAATGGTCTGCGTGTACGTATGTGGGATAAGATAGCTCGCATCAATAACCTTCTTGACTCAGGCGTGCAGCCTAGCAACGAGTCCTTGCGTGATTCATTCCTGGATCTACTTAACTATTCTGCTATTGCAATGATGGTCCTTGACGAGACGTGGCCTGATGAGTGATCTCCACCCTATTGTCTATGAGTTAGCGCCGTCAGTTGCTTATGCAATTCACCGGCGCTACAAGCATTGGGTAGAGAGAGATGATGTTACTCAGGAGTGTATAGCGTGGGCTATCACACGTAATGCCTACATCACAGAGCAGATGAATGTGGAAGATCCTAAGCAATTAGAGTATAACCAGAGACGTGTTGCTTGGCAGATGAAGCGTGCAGTCGAACGCTATGCACGCAAGGAGAAGGCCAACAAGTCTGGCTATCAGATCAACGATGAGGTTTACTACCAGACCTTTACCCTTGGTCAGCTACTGCCTTTCGTTATTGCATCAGTCATAGATGGCACAGTATTGGAGCAAGTGCAGGAGATGATTAAAGATGGTCAGCCACGCGGATCATCTAGTCCAGCAGAAGGTGGCAACCTACTCATCAGCCTGATAGATATTAAGAAGTGTTATCTCAAGTTAGATCAGAAGGATCAGACTGTATTACGTATGCGCCACTATGATAACGCTACCTTGCAGCAGATAGCGCAGTACTTAGAGTGTGCAGTATCTACTGCTGATCGTAGATGCACCAACTCACTGCGTAGATTGCAAGAAGAATTAGGTGGGGAGACACCCTTCCGATGAAAGAAGAAGAGTTATTTAACTATCTCAAAGGCAGCCTATATCCTGACTTAGTTAAGAGTCCAGGGATCTATGATACTTATGATTGCACCAGTGAGAAGGCTGCTCACTATATCGAACTCAAGTGCAGGCAGACTCACTATCCCACACTGCTTATCGAAGAGATCAAGTACCGCAAGCTCATCACTCAGGCAGCAGAACGAGATCTGATCCCGTACTACATCAACTCCACTCCACTTGGTATCTATTCTTTTGATCTTATGGATCTGCCAGAACCTAAATGGTATACACAAGTGATGCCAGTCTCTACTGAGTTTGAGAATAAGAATAAGACTTACAAGTTAGTAGGTTATCTAGATATAGAAGAAGCGGTGAAGCTATGATCTATGCTTTTAAGTGTGAGTGTGGTAATACCAGGGAGATTGAGCAGTCTATCCACGCTGAGATCATTGAGCCTATGTGTACTGACTGCCATAGTTCTATGAGTCGTCTCTGGTCCTCGCCCGCTATCACCTTTAAGGGTCCAGGGTTCTACAGTAACGGCGGTTAAAGCACTAACCCCCACCGGAAAGAGGTAACGGTGAGGGCTAGTCCTTCGAAAGGAGGGCAAGATTATTGTAGCACGGAGATAGCTACGTGGCAAGGATCGCCACCCTCATTCCATTCATATAGTTCTTCTTCATTCATATAGTCAAAGTTGCCATCGTGTGTGGCACAGTAGGGTTTACTTATCCACCCTCTCTTGATCCCGAACATAAGCCATAGATTAAACATCAGTACCACCCTCTTCTGTCTGAGTGTCGGAGAGCGCTACACGCATCGCCTCTATAGCGATGACCAATGTATCGTATACCGTGAAGGATTTGAAGTTCAGGCTCTCGACTTTTCTCTCTAAGGAGTTGAGCAATTCCGTAAGCTGAGGATCCTTGTCTGTTCTTAGCGAGGTGGTCAAACCTGCTCTCACGGGTCCATAAGGTGATAAGGCACGTTGTTTGCTTGTCCGTATATCCGAGAGCGCGACTATATTGCTTGGCGATTCGTTTGTTCTCACGCTTTTCCTCCATCGTTGCCTTGGTCTGGACCGGAGCTGGCTTGGTCGCCCTCTCCTCCACCCGTAAGTGATGCACTGGCGTTAAGATCCATATGCTGGTCAGTACTGCCGTCAATATCAAGCCACTTCTTACCCATCTGTTCATCTACAATTTTCTCCTGTTCGAGCAGTTCTTTGTATGTCTCAGGGTAAGCATTGGATAGGCGTGTCATTGCCCTATCCCTCGCCCTCCGATAGTTGCGATAGCTTACTGCGCTGCGCTTGGCAGACTCTATCCTTCTAGCGATCTCCATTATTAAACTTATCCTCCGTTACTATCAGTGCATATGTTACCAGTAGAATTGCTATTAAACCCAAGGCGTAGCTCACTTGCCCTCACCCACCTTAGATCCTACGATTGCGGTCACTTCGATAGGTCTGCCCACCATATGAGCGTCCTCATCATTACTATTCCACGCGGAGATGAATACCCTCGCCCCCTCTGGTGAGCGCCAGTACCAGTCAAACATATCCTCAATGTTCTCCCCTCCCCATATGGCTACGCCTTGCGGGTCGGTGACTTCATATAGGTAGATCAGATTCTCATTGGTCGAATAGAAGTTAGTCATCGTCACCCTCCTGAATATAATCAAGGTCAATGGACATAACTATAACTATCTCGCTATATCCACCTTGCCCTCTTGCTAGTTGCAGCACTATCTCATTGCTATCTGCATCACCCAAAGCACCTAGATAGGTAGCTTCTGCCACAGTACTAGCGTCTAAGTAGGCCCCGTCCTGATATAAGCAAGGGATACTCATACCCTGCTCAGCTAAATCTTTACGCATAGTTACTTTCATTATCGTCCCTTCCTCTCTTCTAGGTAGTTGATAAGGTTGATCTCCTCTAGCGCCCGTATCATACGCTTGAGGTTCTCCACGCCCTCTCTCTCATCACCATTGGTGAGTTGCTCGATGGCTAGATCCTTGCATAGATCCGCCTTAGCAATTAGATATTCTTTATTCATTACTCTCCCCCTCACAATCGTGGTTATAGATACCGCAGACTACGCAGATATTACCGCTATCTAGTAGGCAGTACTTAGCCCCCTCTATATCTTCGATCATATTTTCAGCGTCGAAGTCGCCCGCGCATACCATACAAGTTGCTAGTTCCATTACTTGCCCTCTTTCGCTAGTTTAAGTGCAGATATTGCACCCTCGATATACTCTTGTGTGTGCATAGAAAATAGGCCAGCCTTGATATTAGCCAGCTCGATCTCGCACCATTCCAACTCTTGTGTAATTGTTGGTGTCTCCATTACTTGCCCTCTCTCTCTTTGATAGTTAGCTCATTCTCACACTCTACGCAGGTGTCAGAATTATATTCTTTGCGGTCATACTCTCTCTCACACGTATCACACGTGATCCATTCTGAGTTATCGTCGAAGGCAGGGTCGGCAGCGTAGTAGTAATCGCTCACTCTTTACCCTCCTCGGCTATAAGTTCTTGCAAGTATTCGATAGCTACCTGCCTGGCGTCAATATAACCGGTGCCTACGATAAACTTAGGTGGGAATAGCCTGGCCTTTAACCCTTCTAATTGTTCTTGAGGGGTCATATTTGCCACCTCTCCTAGCGTGTAGATGTATGCCATTACTTGCCCTCCCCTGCCTTATGGGTGCAGCAATCGCCACAATTCCCACAATTACCGCACCGGTTATCTCTACTTGATAGCTCATAAGAGTCACCGCACCTATCGCACTCTCCCTCTATCGGGTGCAGATATCCTCCCATAGTGGAGATGAGATTGGTACGAATAACTATCCCGCCCTCACCCTCTTCCACCGCTGCACCTTGCATATTCTCTTCCACCCATAGTCTTAGATCTTGCAAGGTATCTATCTCTTGTAGTTGCATTACTTGCCCTCTTCCACTTTAATCTAGGGCAACTTGCCCTCCCTTACCCTCTCCCTCTACCGATAGGAGAGAGGATAAGAGATAACCTATTGCCTTACCTTACTATACCGTACTCTTACTTTATTATCTCATAACCTAAGCGGGCGCAGCTCTCGCGGTAACTACGCTTAGCGTCCCTTACGCTATAGCCGTAATAGGTACTACTCTCTAGCCACTTTACGCCTTGCCAGTAGACTAGTGCGCTTACTACTATCGCCCCGCTAGGGCGTACTCTTTCGATTATCACTAGGCCACCGCCTCAACGAATAGGCCGGCCTTAAGGTACGCCTTAACGATTGCCCTCGCCCTCGCCTCGCTTAGGTCTGCCACCGCTAAGATCTCGCCGGTGTGGGTGTCCTTGATTATCGTGTAACGCTTAGCCTTAGCACTCATTACGCCACCGCACCCTCTCGCGCTTGACGATTAGCGCAGGGATAGCAATAGGTCTCAGTAGGTACGCCTAGAATAAAGGCATCCACCCCGCTATAGACTAGATCCGTACTCTTGCAGCTCTTACACTCTTTCATCTCTTGCCCCTTTTCTCATAATCTGCCCTATAGTTAGGTGCAGACTACCCCGCACCGGTAAGCCGGTGCGAGATAGTACGCAACTAGATACCTACGCACTCACTCATAGATCCGATACACCATCCCTCGCCCGTAAACCATAGGTTACCGGCTACCCATAGGGCTAGGGCTAAGCCCGCCCCAATTAGGATCGCCCGCACGATACGCCCGCGCTTATTAAGTCTCACGATAATTCCCCCAATTCTTTATGAAAATTCCACTCTCTAGTACGCTCTAAGATTAAGCGGTTAAGCTCTACACGGGCGCACGATACCGTGCAATAACCCCGCGATAAGTGAGATAGTCTGCCCGTAAAGTGGACGGGGGTAAATCCTGCGGGCATAAGGCAGCTAGCCCCGCACCCGTAACACTTAAACGCCACCGCGCTCATATTCTGCCCTCACGATCTAGGGCGCAGCCGTGACAGTCGCATATCTGCGGGGCGATAGTACAATTCCACCGCGCAGACTTACGGGCATCTTTAAGAGTCGGATAGTATGCAATAGGTGAGCCGTCGCTATCCTTTAACCATTCACGGCCTAGCTCACCATAAGGGCATAGGGTTACGATCTCATATTCACGGGGCAGATCGTCGCGCTTGCTTGATACGATCACCATTAAACTATCGGCGCGGGGCGTAATGCTTACCGCCTTAAAGTCTGCGATCCTACTATTAAAAAACCGCATAGTGTCGCGGGTAAAGTAATAGCCCTGCGCCTTGCTTGCTATCTGCGATTCGTGCCAGATTTCGGCGGGGCGTGTAGGGTAATTTCGGCAGCCGTTGCAGCTGCAAGGGTAAACGGTGAGAGCCTTATCGTTTGACATATTCTAAGCCTTTCGGTAGTTGTTGATCTTGCTATGCCTTACTATACGGTATAGGGCAGCTATTGCAAGCACATTTCACAATTATTTTGCGGATTACTGGTCACACTTTCGACAGTAACACGGTAGACAGATAGGCCGGTGGTGTCTGCCCTGTTAGGGCTTGCCGGTAGGGATAAGAGCCGGATCTATCGGCACCGGTGCAAGGGTTAGCGGTATCGGATACTTAATTAGGGGAATAGGTGAGCGATAGACCGCCAGAAGATGAGCAAGCCCCCAACAATTCACTAGACCACCGCGCTAGACCGACAGACTAAACCGACAGTAGGGCAGGGGTAGACGGCAACAGGACAAACAGGCACCCGCCCATAGTGAAAACACCAGACACCATACCTATACACCCTCACAAAAAATATTTGCTAAAGTGAAAGCTAAAAGTGGCCTCTGAACAGGACTTATACCGGTGTGATAGACATCACAGAAATAAAACGGGAAATGCGTTAAATTTCCTGCCTTAGTATATAGTAGGGGAGCGAAGCGGGGAAGACCTTCGCGACCCGTACGGTTGCCTCTCACGAGGCCCCTAGGCCGAGTACTGACTTACCCCTCAGTTCGCTGTAGCTCCTTCGGGCGTCAAGCCCGAACCGCAGCGGTGCCTTTTAGTCGGGTGAGGTCTATCTAATACTAGATCCGCTAAATTACTCAGCCCGCTAAATAAAATCACTTCCGGCCCAGCCGGTCCTAGGAGAATAACAATGGCAACTAGAAAACCAAGACCAGTTTTACCTAAAGTAAAACCAACCCTTTCTGCTGTAAGACCTGTTTCTCCTGGTCGTACTCCTAAAACACCAAAAGATTTTTCGGGCGTTAAAATAGCTCCAAGAGCCGGAAGAGTCCGTCCAACTAAGTAAACTGGGAGTCTAATGGCTGAGAACTCAGCAGACATCGCCAAGAGAATTATCCTCGGCGCTGTCGCAGAAGGTATGACAGTTGAGGCAGCTACTGCCTCTGCTGGCAAGTCCATTAAGACTTATGAGTATTACCGCCGCACAGATAAGATATTTGCAGATAAGGTGGATCGAACCCGCCTAGGGTTGAAGGATAAGCAGTTCGCTTCCGGCGATGCTCACGACCTGACCTTCGCAGAGTTTCGCCAGAACTTCCTCCACAGTAAGACCTTCCCACATCAGCAAAACATTGTAGATGTGATCGAAGGCAGAGAACCTGGGTGGCTACACCCCAGTATGAAGTTTGAGCCAGGACTTGCAGCAAACCGCGTCCTGATAAATATCCCGCCAAACCACGCCAAGTCCATTACGATCACTGTGGACTACGTCACCTGGCAGGTATGTAGGAATCCTAACTTTAGAGTTCTTATTGTATCCCAGACGCAGCAACTAGCTGCCGACTTTCTCTACGCCATCAAGCAACGTCTGACTCACCCAATGTATGCAGATCTTCAGAGCGCTTATGCTGCTGGCGTAGGGTTTAATTCCAAGTCTGCTTCGTGGCAGGCAACCCGTGTCACCTTTGGTGATGAACTTCGTGAGTCATCTGAAAAGGACCCGAACATCGAAGCCGTCGGTATCGGTGGTCAGATCTACGGTAAGCGTGCCGATATGATTATCGTAGACGATGCGGTCACCTTAAAGAACGCTAATGAGTTTGAGAAGCAGATCCGCTGGTTGACCCAGGACGTGCGATCCCGTTTGAACCCTACGGGTAAACTGATTGTTATTGGAACTCGTGTAGCCTCGGTGGATCTATACCGCGAGCTACGCTCTGAGGACCGCTACCCTGGTGGTCAGGTTCCTTGGAAGTATCTAGCAATGCCGGCCCTTCTTACAGCCGATGAAGATCCTGACAAGTGGGAAACCTTATGGCCTTTCTCGGACGCTCCATTTGATGGACAGTTAGAATCTGATAAGAACGAAGACGGCCTATACCCTCGCTGGTCTGGACGCAACCTTTACAATGAACGCCAAGCGATGGATGCAAGCACCTGGGCTTTGGTATATCAGCAGCAGGACGTTTCTGAAAATGCTGCCTTTGATCCCGTGTGTGTTAAAGGATCTATTGACGGTATGCGTAAGGCAGGCAACCTAGTTGCCGGTCACCCAGGACATCCACGAGACTTAAACGGCTTTACTTATATTTGCGGTCTTGATCCTGCAATGATTGGCGATACCGCAGCTATCTGCTATGCCATTGACCGATCAACGAGCAAGAGGTACATAGTAGATGCTATTAAAATTAGCCGCCCGTCTCCAGCCGATATCCGTAATCTTATTTTTGATTGGACATCCCTCTACTCCCCCTCAGAGTGGATCGTCGAAAAGAACGCCTTCCAATCCTTCTTAACCCAGGACGAAGGTATCCGTATGCACTTAGCCTCACGCGGAGTGCAGTTCAAGGAACACCACACTGGTTCTAACAAGTGGGATGCCGGCTTCGGTGTAGCTTCTATGTCTACCCTCTTTGGTACTAAGCAGTTTGATGGTAAGCACCATCGAGATAACTTAATACATCTGCCATCAGATCAGACTGAGAATGTCAAGGCTTTGATTGAGCAGTTAATTACCTGGACTCCAACGACTAAGGGTAAGACCGATATGGTGATGGCTCTCTGGTTCTGCGAGATCCGAGCACGTGAGATGCTCAACTATGGCAAGTATGCCACCCATCATATGAAAAATCCATTCCTATCTCGCCAAGAGATAGGCAAGCGAACAGTCATCAACTTGGAAGAAGCGTTCGCAGAACAAAACAAAATGAGAGTAATCTAAGGAGAATAGAAATGCCAGAATCAAAAAAGACAGGAAAGACCCTCCCTAAAGGGATGGGAAAAACACCAGCAAAAGCTGTAGCAAAAAAAGCAGAAGCAAAGAAGCCTTCAACTTCATACTCACCAAGAGCTTATGTAACAGGTTTGCGTAAAGAAATGTACGCGGTTCAAGGAGCAGAATCTAAAAAGAAGAGCGATGCTCGAATTGCTGCTAAGAAGGCAGCATCACGTGGCCCAAAGGCTGGTTCATCAGTAGTCTCTAAGGTAGGCAAGGTAGCAGGTAAAGTTGCAGGCCGTGCAAAGACAGTAGCACGTGAAGTACGCGACATTAAGACAGCAGTTGGAACTTCGCTTCGTGACCAAGAGCAGAACGTTCGTAGAGCCGCTATGGGTGTAAAGCCAACAGGTAAGAACGTTGGTAAGAACATCAGAACACAGATCAAAGAAGTTGGAACTGCTATCAAGTCTGGTAAGAAGGGTACATCTTCTGATATGTACAACAAACCAGGCGCTTACACAAAAGGCACAAAGCGTAAGTAATAGTTTTAATCCCCGTTATTAGGAGTTACATTGTTATCAGTCAAAGAAGTTGACGCGAAGTTATCGCGCCTACGCACACGCTCATCAGCGCGTGACCAGCGTATGCGTGATGTACTTTCGGTACGTCAAGGAGATATCTCCAAGGTATTTCCTTCGATGTTCTCAGAGGACTATCCAAAGCCTCTCGTTGCAAACTTCATTGACGTAGCAGCACGCGACTTAGCAGAGGCAATGGCCCCATTGCCATCCTTTAACTGTTCAGCAACCAATATGGTTTCTGATGCAGCACGTAAGGCTGCAGATACTCGCACACGCATTGCTAACTTCTATATATCAAACTCTGATCTACAGCTCCAGATGTACACAGCAGCCGATTGGTATAATACCTACGGTATGTGTGTAGGTATGGTTGAGATGGATTACGATGATAACAATCCTCGTATCCGTATGCTCAATCCATTTGGAATCTACCCAGAGTTAGATCGTTACGGCAGAACCTTATCTGTAACTCAGGTTATTGTTACCGATGCTGAATCACTAGCATCACAATATCCAGAGTTCTACGAGCAGATTCTAGGTCGTAACCAGTATCAGTTATCATCTCCTTATGTATCAATGGTCAAGTACCACGATAAAGATCAGGACCTGCTATACCTACCTGAGCGTAAGAACTTAGTTCTATCCTCAACGCCGAATGTTCTTGGCAAGTGTATGGCACGTACTGTTATGCGTTCCTCCTTAGATGGCGAAGCACGTGGTCAGTTTGATGATGTACTCTCAGTCCAACTGGCCCGTGCTCGCTTTGCCATCTTGCAGATTCAAGCTGCTGAAAAATCTATCCAAGCACCTATTGCTATCCCACAAGATGTGCAAGAACTTGCACTTGGTCCGGATGCAATTATGCGTTCTGCTAATCCACAAGGTATTCGCCGTGTACCACTAGAGCTACCACCTGGAGTCTTTACAGAATCCGGTGTGCTAGAGCGTGAACTACGTATGGGTGCTCGTTACCCAGAGTCTCGTTCAGGTAACATTGACGCATCTGTTGTTACAGGTCGTGGTGTACAAGCTCTACAGGCTGGATTTGATACACAGATCAAGGCAGCACAAGCACAGTTTGCTCGACTATTTACAGAACTTACCTCACTCTGCTTTGAAGCAGATGAGAAAATCTTTGGTGGAATTCCAAAGACTATCAAGGGTTCTGATGACGGAACACCTTATGTACTTAAATACATCCCAACCCGCGACATCAAGGGTGAATATGGCGTAGATGTCCGTTACGGAATTATGTCCGGTATGGACCCTAACCGTGCCATCATTGCTTTGCTACAAATGCGTTCAGACAAACTCGTCTCACGCGACTATGTACGTCGTGAGATCCCTATGGATCTTAACGTTACACAGGAGGAACAACGTGTTGATATTGAAGAAATGCGTGATTCTCTGCGCGTTGCTGTTGCTCAGTACGCTCAGGCGATACCGGCACTCGCGGCGCAAGGCCAAGACCCTTCACAGATTATCAGCCGTATCGCAACTGTTATCCAAGGTCGCCAAAAGGGACAAGCCCTAGAAAACATTATTGAAAAGGCGTTTATGCCAGAACCAGTACCAGCACCAACCCCAGAGATGCCACCTATGGCACCAGGTATGGAGCAACAGATTCCAGCAGCAGGTGCGGCCCCCGCCCCTGCCTCGCAGCAACCTACACAAACACAAGCTGGTTCGGCCCCTGCTGCTGGTCAACGTCCGGATATAGCACAACTACTCGCTGGTATTACCGGCGCAGCATAAGTGAGGGAGGTGTAAATATGAATAAGGGATCACGCGCTAAGGCGCCAATGGCAATGCCTGTAGAAGGCAAGAAGGATACTTCTAAGCCAAAAGGCGGCAAGGTTTTTTTCGGAATGATGGCAAAAGCTCGCAAAGGAACATCAGTAAAAAAAGGTTAATTATTTTGGCGGAAGGTGTGTAGGACGATGGACAATAATAGAATACGTCGTCCTATACGCTCTTCTGATTTTGTAGTAATACTTACAGAAACTATGTTTAACTTATCGCAGGTAGCATCAGGATTTTTTGAATCATTATATGAATTAAGTATTTACCATTCTAACCACAAGACTGAAACCAATCAGGCGTGGGAAAAGATGGCGCAAGACCTAGAGACTTTAGAGGAGGACCGATGACAACAGCACCAATGAATCCATTGGCTGGCCCTGCAGGTCCAGGTAAATATGCCACACGTACCGATGATCTAAAGATGGGTTCTATTGCATACGGAGAGGGTGTTGAGACGGCTGCTATACAGTCAGGTGCTCCACTTGCTAAATCTCCTGGCTCAATGCCAGCATCAGAGGTAATGCCAAAGGCAAGACCAATTACTTCACTTTATGCAGAGACTGAGTCTGCAGATGAGCCAATTACCACAGGTATTGATATGGGTGCAGGCGCAGGATCATCAGCAATGCAAATGCGTAAAGAAGACGATTCAAACTTCCGTGCAGCAATTCAAGCAGCTAAGCCAGTACTAGCATATGTTGCAGATCTGCCAGATACATCTCCAGAGACTCGTGCAATCATTAAACAGTTGTGGAAGATGTCTTGAGTATATGGAATCGAATTGGCGACGTAGCCACAAGCGTAGTTAAAGGTGTTGGAACTGGGCTTGAAAACACAGGTAAATTTGTAGAAGATATTGCCTACGGTGTTGGTGGTGTCGCAAAGATGGCATACGACATTGGAACTGCTCCTTGGAACGATGACGAAGATTACAACGGTTTTGTAAAACCATTTAAGTCTGCTTGGAATGAAAGTCAGAAAAACATTATACGTCCACTTGCATCAGCAGGTGGGGCGATTATGAAAGTCCCTGGCCTCCAACCTACTTTTGAAAAGATTGGTGAAATAAACCAAGAGTTTATTCGTGAACCTTTGGCAACCTTTAACCTTGTTCAAACAGATCAGACCCAATTTAAGGGTAGTTTCTTTGATCCTAATACTTGGAAAAAAGCATACCGTGCTGTTAACGAAGAACAAAAGATTGTTGATCCCGTAACAGGTGAAATAACAGTAGTCCCACCAATCTCGCTTGGTCAATCTATAGCAAGAAATTGGCGCTTGATTTATGATCCAGAATTTAATATCTATAATCCAGCAGAACGCCAAAACGCATTTTACGATAGTACCTTTGGCAAGGTTCAATCAGGACTTATTGATTTTACAGGACAGTTTGCATTAGATGTTACTCTTGTTGCTGGTAAAGGTATTAAGATTGCCTCTGAAAGCGCTGCTCTAAAAGGAACTCTTAAAACAGCAGATGATGTTGCTAAAGCGGCAGAAGATATTACCAAGGCTCAATATGGTGTTGAGAATCGTTTTACTAAAGTATTAGATGACTTTACTGCTAATGATTCAGTCTATGCTCTTAACCATCCTTTAGTCCGGTCATCCAATCAGCCAGCACTTCTTGCTCACTTGCTTGGTCAATCAGATCAGGTTGAAAATACAGCTCTCATTCTCCGATCAGCAATGGGTGATCCAAAGGCTATGGCTGATCTAACACTTCTTCGTGCAGATATGAGCGATGCTCTTAAAGTAGCACGTGGTGATATATCTGCAGTTGATGAGTGGAAGTTATTTGCTGCTCCAGATGAAGCCGGAATGATTCCATTCCTTAATGACTCACCAGGAATAATTGATGATGCGTTAGCAAACTATAATGCTTTGCTTAAGTCAGATGAAACATTTGCAAAGATGATGACTCTTGGCGAGGGTGGCGGAGCACTTAGCCGTACAACTGGATATCTTGCTCAGGGTGTAGAAGACTTTGTGGCTAAATCACGTTCTATTCGTTTCTACGATCAAAAGGTTGGAACCGCAAACATTGAGGTTTTCCAGCCAACACCTTTCCACCGTTTATACCAAAAGATCTCTTGGGGTCTTGGTGAGCGTCCAGCAGGTATCGTTGACTTTAACGATGCTGACTCTTTCCGCGAAGTAGTAGCAACAGTAGAGCGACTACGTCCATCCGATGCAATCGCTGGAGTTACACCTGTAAATCTACGTCGCCTTGGCGCTTTTTCAGATGAAGAAGCTAACAAATTATTAGATAATTATATGAAAGCAGTAACTCCTGAAGATCGTCAGGTTGCTGCTATTGCTATTGAAAGCACAGCAGTACGTGCTCTTGCTATAAAGCACGGTGTAGATGTAGAAACAGCAGATCTACTCTATAAGGATTTTTCTCAAGGTCGCAGATCTGCTCTAGCTTCTATTAAAGATAGAGGCTTTATGGTAGATACTGATGGTTCAATTCTCAAGGTACCACAACTTGAATCACAGACAGGCAACTTTTTGCCTATTATGGATTTTGAAGTATTAGATCGCCTTCTTCGTGAAAATGCAAACGCCCTTTTAGCAGTAAAGGGCTTCGTAGCCAATCCAGTACTTAAAGCAGCCGATGTATTTCAGGATCTATTCAAGGCAGCAGTACTTATTCGACTAGGTTATACAATACGTAACGGTATTGATTCACAAGCTCGTATCGCAGCATCGGTTGGCGCTATGACAACACTACGCCACCTTGGTCCAGGACTTAAAAACTTTATTTACAATACAGTAAAAGAACCTACTCGCCTAATTGATCGCTATTTGCCTAAGTTTGATGGTATGACAATCAAGAATGTTCAGCAATCAGCTAATATAGTGACTCGTGAACTCAATGAACTTAAGACAAGAATGGCTGCATTAGAGGCACGCCTATCAATTAAGCCAGATGACTTAGATGCAATGGGTGAACTGAACACACTCAGACTGCTTCAAGAAGAAAAACTTGCTATCTATAACCACTACAACGATATTATTAACCGTGTAGGAACCGTTGAGCCTAAGAAGCGTATTGGCACAGGATCTTTTGAAGTTACTGCCAGTGATGGTACTAGATACGAATTGTATGATGCCTTTGGTGGACCTTTAGGTGAAATGTTCCGCAGAACAGCATCATCTGCTAACTCATTCCAGCGTATGGTTGATAGCAACTCTGATATGTTTGGTCGTGCTTTACAGTCCAGAGGCTATGGCGTTGTAAAGCCAACAGATCCTGGTTACTTTGAGCAGTGGGCGCAGACATTGCGCCAGCAGTTTGGTAACTCAGAGGTAGTTAGAAGGCTTGTTGCCGGTGAAAGTGTTGATGATATCTCTCGATGGCTATCTGGATCTGCAGCAGGACGCGATCTACGTAAGCGCCTTGCTATTAATACAGAAGATTCAGCAGAATATGTTACAAAGATTAGTCGTTTCTTAGATCAGTACCTACCTGAGTCATCAGGTCTACGTACAAGTATCCGTGAAGTTACGGCAAATGATCTTCGTTCAGCATTTAGGGATCCAACTACTCTGCCTGTTATTCACGGTCACATCCTTGAAGAAGCAGTTTCTAATGGCTCAAATCAAATTGTAAAACGTTTTATTAATGGAGCGTTTAAGTTCCTTGCTCAACTTCCTGAAGATGCCTGGGCTAGAAATCCACTGTATATTCAGTTCTATCGTCAAGAAGCCAAGCGTCGTGTTGACATTGTTGCCGGTCTTAAGGGTGACAAACTTACAGCCCTAGATCAAGAAGCTATTATGTCAGCCGCTCATAAGGTAGCAGTGCGCCAAATGAAGGGCATCCTCTTTAATATTGAGCGTCGAAGCAATCTTGCTGGAGCAATGAAGTTTATTAGCCCATTCTTCTCAGCACAAGAGAACGCTTACAAGACTTGGCTCAAGATGGCCGTAGCCAATCCTGCCATTCTTAATCGTGGCTATATGATTTGGCAAGCACCAAACAATGCAGGCTTGGTAACAGATCAGGACGGCAATATAGTTCCACCAGGTCAAACTTCTGGTAGTGATGTTATCTGGCTTTCGGTTCCAAAAGGTTTTCAGGGTATACCTGGTATGGATTCACTTACCAAAATGGGTATTCCAAAGCAGTCTTTAGATATCATTTTCCAAGGTGGTATGGATGTTCTTTACAGCAAGGGCAATCCAAATATCGCTAGTGATATCTTTCCAGTAGGTCCATATGTTGCAGCTCCAATTTCTGAGATTGTTAAAGACAAGCCAGAACTTGAAGAGGCTTTCAAGTGGGCTTTGCCATATGGTGCATCAAAAAATCTTCTGTCTAACTTCCTTCCTGCTTGGGTACAGAAGTCTATTGCAGCAAATAAAGAGTTAGACGATGCCCAGTTTGCTAGATCATATAGCCTTATCTTTAGTACAGAGATGGTTAATGCCAAAAGAAATGGCACTAAGCCTCCTACTGCAAAACAGATTATGGATAAGACAAAGGATTACTGGAAGTTGCGTATCGCAGCAAACCTTATCCTACCTTTTGCACCACGCTTTGACAGCCCTTATCAGTATTACATTCAGAAGTCCCGTGAATATAAGCAACTCTACGGTATGGAAGCAGATGCCAAGTTCCTTAAAGACTTCCCAGAGTACTTTGCCTTTACAGCAAGTACTTCAGCTAACCCTGCCAAGGTAGACTATACAGTTGGTGCTGTAAAGAATGTTAAGAAGTATGGAAACCTTCTTAGCGAACTATCAACTATTGAGCCTAAGCTCATTGGCTTTGTGGTTAATGAGAAAGAAGGATATAAGTTTTCAGATGCTGCCTACAAGTGGTTTTACAATAATAAGATATCAGCCGATTCACCGAAAAAGTTCTTAGAGCCAATCAGCCCAGCAGAAGCACGTATGAAGAATGAAGCTGAAATTGGCTGGATTAAATATGGCGAAGTTATGGATAAAATTGACGAACAACTTGCCGCTAGAGGATTATCTTCAATTACCCAAAAGGGTGCAGAGGATCTTAAGGCATATAAAGAGATAAAACTTTTAGAGTTTTCACGCCAAAAGGATGCTAAGGATGAGTTCATTCTTGATCCTAAGACTGGTCAATTTGCCCAGACCCCTTGGTATGATGACTATCGTGATTCGGACGGATCTAAAACCAACCGAGTTATCTATGGACTCTCAAAGATTCTTAACGATCCAGACTATCGTAAAGATAATAAAGGTTCTACAACCTTTAAGAGTATTGAAGTGTATTTCGATATTCGTAAAAGATATGCCCAAGAACTACTAAGTAGAGATGCAAAATCTATTGATGCTAAGTCAAATATTGATGTTCGCATTGCCTATGATTCTATTATTAACAAATTAAAAACTGATGATCCAATAGGCTTTGGTCCATTCTACGATAGATTCCTAAGTCAAGATCTTATTACTGATAAGTATTTAACGCCGAAGGAGCCTAAGTGAGTACCAAAAATACAAAATTTCTTGATGAGCAATTAGCAAATGGTGAAATTACTCAAAAGCAATACGATGATGCAGTAGCAGCATTGCCTAACGAAGAAGAAGAAAAGCCTAAGAAGTCTGGCATCTACACAAGTACACAGATATCTTCTAATATACCTCCGGCTTCAACCCTTGCTGATTACGTCAACACAGTCTTTCAGAAGTACAAGGGCAGAGATGCTAACGCCACAGAATTAAAGACTTGGCTACCAGCAGTTGCTGCCCAGTATAAGTCTGAAAAGGGTAAGAGCAAGAGCACCATTAAGTACACCTATAAAAACGGTGAACTTCTTAAGACTGAATACCTTACAGCTAATGCTGAAGATCCTAAGTTATGGATTGAGAATAAGGTAAAGGAAGATGTTCTTGCCGGTAATCAGGATGTTAATACACTTGCAATCCCAGAAGGTCCATCAGGTAAGTACTTTGTAGCCCTCAAGAACTTTGCTACAGATAATGGACTGCGCCTCTCTGATGGTGCTGCAACTAGCTACGCTAACAGTATTGCTGCTGGAACTATTGACGAGAATACTGCCTTTAATGCCTTGCGTGAAAGCGCAGCAGAAGCCTTCCCTGCTTTAGCAGACAAGATCAAGGCAGGTATAAATCTTAAGACTTTGGCTGATCCTTATATCCAGTCAATGAGTGACATCCTTGAAATACCAGATAGTGGTATTGATCTATTCGATCCAAAGGTTCGTAGTGCTCTTGCCTATACCCTGCCTGATGGCAAGGTTGGAACTAAGTCAATCTATGACTTTGAGAAAGAACTACGCAAAGATCCACGTTGGCAGTATACAAATAATGCACGAAATGATGCAGCAAGTGTTGCTAGTACCGTGCTCAAAGACTTCGGATTTATGGGGTAAATGATGGCAGAAAAAGTAAAGGTAAAATCTGGCGATTCTATGAGTGCTCTTGCTGCAAAGGCAGGAGTGTCACTAGCAGCAATGAAGGCTGCCAATCCACAGATTACCAATCCAAGTCTTATTAAACCAGGACAAGTTCTCAATGTACCTACTGCTAAACCAGCAGCACCTACATCTGGAATTGTTTCAGGATTTACGCCATCTGTTACTATGCCAACACCAGCAAAAAAACCAGGAGAACCTGGGTTCGTTGGGCCTGTAGTTCCTAAGTCAACGCAGTCTAGTACAGATTCAGCAGCAGCAGCAAATGACTATTTAGGACTAGGGCCACTAGGTGGCTTGGGTTCTGGAGCAGTAGCTGGTGTCACTGGCAGTGTTGTTGACCAGAATAACAGCACAACAAGTAATGTTGACGATGATGGAACCTATGCTGGATCTGACAAAGATGTACAAGAACTTGATCCTGTTAAAAAAGGCAAAGCAGCAATAGATACTTTTGATGTTGAAAAATACACCAAAGATTATTTGGCGAAAGTAACTGAGGCTGAAAAGGACATTGAACGCAAGAGTGCATTTAATATTCTTAAGATGGAGTTTCAACAGTATGGTCTAGGAAGCCTTGTTGACAAGATCAGCAACCTACTTACAGATGGTACTCCTCCAGCAGAGTTTGCTCTACGTCTACGTGCAACCAAAGAATATCAGGATCGTTTTAAGGCTAATGAGATAAGACTTTCTAAAGGTCTTGCTGCCCTTAGCCCAGCAGAATATGTGGCGCTTGAAGATCAATACCAGAGTGTTATGCGTAACTATGATCTGCCAGAGTCTTATTACACAAAGGATGAAACAGGTCGTCAAGCAGGATTTGAACAACTTCTTGGTGGCGATGTATCTGCAAGAGAATTAGAAGATCGAGTCATTACTGCTAAAGAACGCGTAGTCAATGCTAACCCAGAAGTTCTTAAGGCTCTTAAAAGTTTTTATCCAGATATTAAAAATGGCGACATCTTGGCCTATACACTTGATCCTAAGAACGCCCTCAAGACTATCCAAAACAAGGTAACTGCTGCTGAAATTGGTGGAGCTGCAATGCAGTCTGGACTTGGAACTAGCCTTGCTAGAGCAGAAGAATTACAGAAGATGGGTGTAGATAAAGCATCAGCTACTGAAGGTTATTCCGCTATTGGTGCAGGACTGCAACGTGGTTCAGAACTTGCCTCTATCTATGGAGAATCACCTTACTCCCAAGCAACTGCTGAGTCAGAAGTATTCAAACTTTCAGGAGCACAAGAAGCACGCAAGCAACGCCAGAAAGTTACTGGACTTGAAAAGGCTACCTTTGGTGGTCAGTCCGGCGTAACCAGCGGGGCGTTATCACGTGACCGCGCAGGCGGAATATAATAAACCTGCCACTAGAACGACTGGCCTAGTGGAGCGACAATAATACCAGGAGTCAGAGCCATACCAAATCCCCATTTGGATATGAGGCTGGCGCAATCAACTAACTGATAGGGAGATGGACTATGTCCAATTACGAGTACGAGGATGACGACGACGATATCACTACAAACGATTCGTC